>Ga0081539_10002175_pt1 | contig 28809 bp, 25 predicted proteins | sample TabmetS4T2R2_FD_71023 | JGI IMG/M metagenome (GOLD analysis project Ga0081539, IMG submission 71023) | Tabebuia heterophylla rhizosphere microbial communities from the University of Puerto Rico - S4T2R2 | ecosystem: Host-associated > Plants > Roots > Rhizosphere ... | reverse complement strand
CCGACGTCCGAGCGGGCGACGAGCGCCACCGACGTCATGCCGAACGTGCTGCGCACCTCCTCCAGCGTGGCGGTCAGTGACGTGTCGTCCACCGGCGCGGTGGCGATTCTCGACAGCGCCTCCGCCTCGATCCGGCTGCGCTCCCCGGCGACCCGGCGCCGGGCGGCCAGGTCCACGGTGAGGCTGACGGTGACGGCCACTCCCACGAAAACGATCAGCGCGATGACGCTGTCCCGTGATTCCACGACCAGCGTGTGGTACGGCCGGGTGAAGAAGAAGTTTGCCAGCAGGACGGCCGCGAACGCAGCCACCAGCGCCGGCAGCCAGCCGCCAGTGACGGAGACCAGGACCACCGCGAGCAGGTAGAGCAGGAGCACGCTCTCCAGCGAGACCGTGTCCCGCAGCGGGACGAGGATCCCGGTCAGGGCGGGCAGGCCGATGGCCACGAGGCTCAACCCGGCCCAACGCCGGCTGGACGGCAGCCCGCCCGGCTGGGGGAGGAGCCGGGGCCGTCCCGTAGCGGCGGCCCCCGGCTCGGGATGACCGGCGGAGCCGGAGACGCCCTCGACCACCCGCCTACCCTGGCACGGGCTGCGCCTCCTGCTGCGTCGGCTCGCTGACGGCCGGTTCGGGGTAGTCCACCCGGCGCGCTTCGAGGGCCTCGGCGGAGCCGAGTTGCCATGGAACGCTGGTCATCATGACGCCGGGAGTGAACAGCAGCCGGGCTTTGAGTCGCAGCGCGCTCTGGTTGTGCAGCAATTGCTCCCACCAGTGCCCGACTACGTACTCCGGGATGAATACCGAGACGACGTCGCGGGGGCTGTCCCGGCGGATGCCACGGACGTAGTCGAGGATCGGCCGGGTGATGTCCCGATAGGGGGAGTCGAGCACCGTCAGGGGAACCGGGATCCCCCGGCGTGCCCACTCGTCGACCAGCGCCTCGGTCTCCGCCGCGTTCGTGCGAACCGTGAGCGCGATGAGCGACGTCGGACGGGTGGCCCGCGCGTACGCCAGCGCCTGCAATGTCGGCGTGTGGAGCCGCGATACGAGCACGACCGTGTGGATCCGGGACGGCAACGTGACGCCGGCCGGACCGGGAGTCAGTTCGGCATGCACGCGGTCGTAGTGCCGGCGGATGGACCTCATCATCGTGAACAACGCCGGCATGGCGAGCACGACGATCCAGGCGCCGTGGGTGAACTTCGAAATGAGCACGATGACGAGGACGATGCCGGTGAAGACGGCGCCCACCGCGTTGATCGCCCGGGCGCGATGGACCTTCCCCCGACGTCGGCGGTCGCGCGCCATCAGCCGCAGCTCCGACGTCCAGTGCCGGACCATGCCGCCCTGGCTCAGCGTGAACGACACGAAGACACCGATGATGTAGAGCTGGATCAGCCGCGTGGTGCTCGCGTCGAACACCCAGATCAGCATGACGGCCAGCAGCGCCAGGATGACGATGCCGTTGCTGAACACCAACCGGTCGCCGCGGCGGGAGAACTGACGGGGCAGGTAGCCGTCCTCGCTGAGGATCGAGGCGAGGATCGGGAATCCGTTGAAGGCGGTGTTCGCGGCGAGGATGAGGATGGCCGCGGTGAAGAACTGAACGGCGAAGAAGCCGATCGATTGGTAGCCGAAGACGGATCCGGCGACCTGCGCGATGACAGTCCGCTGCTCGTAGTCGGCCGGGGTCCCGCTGAGTTGTGCGGGGTCGGCCGCGACGTGCACCTTCGCGATCATGGCCAGGGCGGTGATGCCGGCGAACATGGCCACCGTCACCGCACCCATGATGCTCAGGGTGTCGGCGGCATTCCGGCTCTTCGGGGGCCGGAAGTTCGGTACGCCGTTGCTGACCGCCTCGACACCCGTCAGGGCCGTGCACCCGGAGGCGAACGCCCGCATGGCGAGCAGGACGACGAGCAGGCCGCTCGCGTTCGTCGTCGCTGCCACGTGGTACGGCGCGGATTCTGCGTGCGGTGTGGCGCCACCCAGGATGCGGATCGCGCCGACGCCCAGCATGGCGAACACCACGACGATGAAGCCGTAGGTGGGGACGGCGAAGGCGCGACCGGACTCCTTGATGCCGCGCAGGTTCATCAGGGCCAGCACCAGCACGAGCACGATGGATAGTTCGACGGCGTAGGGCCCGAGGTCCGGGACCGCGGAGACGATGTTCGCCACGCCGGCCGCGACCGACACCGCCACCGTGAGCACGTAGTCCACCAGCAGGGCGCTGGCCGCCACCAGCGACGCGTTGCGGCCCAGGTTCGCCCGGCTGACCGCGTAGGCGCCGCCGCCGTCCGGGTAGGCATAACAGGTCTGCCGGTAGGAGGCCACGACGACGACGAGCAGGGTGATGACGACGGCAGCCACCCAAGGTGCCAGGTGCAGCAGCGTAAGCCCGCCGAGGCTGAGGACGAGGAGGATCTCCTCGGTCGCATAAGCGTTCGAGGACAGCGGGTCGCTGCAGAACACGGGTAGCGCGAGCCGCTTGGGCAGCAGGGTCTCGCCGAGACGCTCGCTGCGCAGCGGCCGGCCGACCAGGAGCCGCTTGGGGAAGCCGGTCACACTCGTCACCAGACCAGCGAAGCGCGGGCGGGACGTCGCCGTCCGCGATCTTGACGAGTTCCTTACGCCTCCGTGCGGATCACTGACGCACCCCTGATGCGCTCGTCCCGCCCCGAGGACTGCCCGCTGGACGGACGAGGACGTCGGCCGCCCAACTCGCGAACCTCGCGAACCGCTCTTAGTGTGATCGAGGCCACAACCGCCTCGGTCTCCCAGGCTCGGTTCCCTGGGTGGTCCCTCCACCGCGGCGGCAGCCGCGACGAAGGGGTCAGACATGTCGGTGAGCTTCACCCGCCGTACCGCATTGAAAGGCGCTGCTGGAGCGATTGCACTGACGGGGGCGGGTGGGGCGGAACTGGCGGCGGCGGCGCCGGCGACGGCGCGGACCCTTGCATCGCCTGCAGCCGCGGGACTGCTGGCCGCTGCCGGGCGCAAGGCGCCGGGTAACCGCCGCTTCGAGGGCAAGATCAGTGCGTTGCTGAAGCAGATGACGGTGGAGGAGAAGCTGGGCCAGCTGCAGATGCGCGGCGGCTGGGAGGCCGGGATGGACGCCGAGGCACGGGCTGGGCGGCTTGGGGCGATCCTGGGATCCGACAGCGCTGCGGCGATCAACACCCTGCAACGGGCCGCGCTGGAGTCCCGACTCGGCATCCCCTTGATTTTCGGGCTGGACGTGATCCACGGCTTCCTCACCACGTTCCCGATTCCCTTGGCGCAGGGCAGCAGCTTCGACACGCGGGTGGCCTTGACCGATGCCACGGTGGGTGCCCGGGAGGCCGCCGCGAGCGGCATCCGGTGGACGTTCGCGCCGATGGTCGACGTCTCGCACGAGCCGCGCTGGGGCCGGATCGCCGAGTGCTACGGCGAGGACCCGTACATGAACGCCGTGTTCGGCGTCGCGAAGGTCCGTGGATACCAGGGCGACGACTACGGTGCGCCGGATCGGCTCGCGGCCTGTGCCAAGCACTACGCCGCGTACGGGCAGCCCGAAGGCGGCCGGGACTACAACACCGTCGATGTTTCCGAGCAGCGGCTGCGCAACATGTATCTGCCGTCCTACATGGCGTGCGTCTATGCCGGGTGCGCCACGGTCATGGCGGCGTTCAACACGATCAGCGGGGTGCCGGCCCATGCGAACGTCCACACCCTCACCGAGATCCTCAAGCAGGAATGGGGATTCGACGGCTTCGTGGTCAGCGACTACACGGGCGTCCAGGAGCTGATCCCGCACGGAATCGCCGCCGACGGCAAGGACGCGGCACGACTCTCGTTGAACGCCGGGGTCGACCAGGAGATGGTGAGCACCAACTTCCTGACGTACGGCGCGGAGCTGCTGGCCGAGGGCAAGCTGTCCATGGAGCGGCTGGACGACGCCGTGCGGCGGATCCTGCGGGTGAAGTTCGCGGCCGGGCTGTTCGACCGCCCCTTGGTCGATGAGTCGGCCGAGCTCACCGCGCCGTCGGCGGCGGATCGGGCCCGGGCGCGGAACGTCGCGGCGCGCTCGATGGTCCTGCTGCGCAACGAGGGCGGCGCCCTGCCACTGGCCAAAACGGTGTCCAGCATCGCGGTGGTGGGCCCGCTCGGCAACGACACGCAGAACCTGCACGGATCATGGGCGACCGTGAAGGGGAGCCAGATCCCGGCGGTCTCCATCGTGGACGGCATCAAGGCGGCCGTTCCCGGTGCCAACGTGACATTCACCGCCGGCAGCACCGTGACCGGCGACGACACCAGCGGCTTCGGCGCCGCACAGGATGCCGCTCGCGCAGCGGACGTCACGGTGGTGGTCGTGGGGGAGACAGCGGATCTGTCGGGAGAGGCCAGCTCGCGTAGTGACATCGGGCTGCCCGGCGTCCAAGCCGGCTTGGTGCGGGCGATCGCCGAGACAGGCCGGCCGTTCGTCGTCGTGCTCATCAATGGCCGTCCGCTGACCATTGCCGACTGGCACGAGCTGGCGCCGGCAATCCTTGAGGCCTGGGATCCGGGCATCGAGGGTGGCAACGCGGTCGCGGACGTGCTCTTCGGCGCGGTGAACCCGGGCGGGAAGCTGCCGGTGTCCTTCCCGCGGACCGTGGGGCAAATCCCGATCTACTACAACCACGAGAACACCGGCCGGCCGTTCGACCCCAACAGCAAGTGGACCTCGAAGTACCTGGACCTTCCGAACGGGCCGCTGTACGAGTTCGGCTTCGGGCTCAGCTACACGACGTTCACCGTTTCGGCGCCGACTCTGAGCACGAGCAGCCTGAGCGCATCGGCGCTGCAGGGCGGCGCGCGGGTCCAAGTGAGCGTCCAGGTGACGAACACCGGATCGCAGGCGGGTGACGAGGTGGTGCAGATCTACGTGCACGACCCCGTTGCGAGCATCGTCCAGCCGGTGAAGCGGCTGCGCGCCTTCCGCCGGGTCACTCTCGCCGCGGGCGCCTCGACCACGGTTCGGTTCCGCCTCGGGGCGGAGGATCTGGGCTACTGGACCAATGACTACGGCGGTGAGTTCGTGCTGGAGCCGGGTGAGTTCCACATCTACGCCGGCAACACGTCGTCCACCGAATCCGTGGCCACGTTGACGGTCACCTGACCGTCACCCCGGCCGCCTTCCACCAGAACGGCCGCGCACCCTCTCCCGCGATCAAGCAAACTAGGGTCGATCAAGCAAACTAGGGTCGATCAAGCAAACTAGGGTCGATCAAGCAGGCTTGGCGGGAGGGGTGCGCGTGGCCGCGCTACTCGATGTGGTGACCGTGGGTTACGTGGGCGAACGCGTGGCCGGAACGGTGGTGCTCATCCGGGACGAAGCGTCAGTGATCGTCGTGGATCCGGGCATGGTTGCCCAGCGCAGCGACATCCTCGGACCGCTCCGTGCGCTGGGCGTCGGGCCCGATGACGTCACGGACGTGGTCCTCAGCCACCACCATCCGGATCACACCGTCAACATCGCACTCTTCGGCAACGCCGTCGTGCACGACTTCATGGCCACGTACGACCGGGACTTGTGGATCGATCACGACTTCGACGGCGGGGATCGCTCGCTGACGTCGTCGGTCCGGCTCCTGCGCACGCCGGGCCACACGCCGGAGGATCTGTCCACGCTCGTCGAGACCGGCGACGGACTGATCGCCTGCACGCACCTGTGGTGGACCGCCGACGGGCCGGCCGACGACCCATTCGCCCCGGACCGCGAGCAGCTGCGCGAGTCCAGAGAGCTCCTGCTGGGTCTGCGTCCTGCTCTGATCGTGCCCGGCCACGGCGAGCCGTTCACGGCCACCGACGCGACGCCGATCTAGCGGCCGGGTGCTGGACAATGGGATGCCTCACCGTCAGCAAGCGGAGCGACCGTGTACGCGCTGGGGATCGACTTAGGCACGACCGTCACCGGCGTGGCCGTGTGGCGCGACGGCCGCGCCGAGATCGCAGGCGGCAGTGCCTTGGCGACCGTGCCATCCGTGGTCTTCTTGGGCGAGGACGGCACTTTCCTCGCCGGTAACCCCGCACTCCGCCGATCCGCCGCCGACCCGGACCGGGCGACCGACGCCTTCGTCCGGCGGCTGGGCGACCCCGTGCCGATCATGCTGGGCGAGGTTCCGCACTCCCCGGATGCGCTCACCGGACGGTTCGTCCGCGCGCTGCTCGATCAGGTCTCCGCCGTCGAGGGCGGTGCGCCGGCCAGCCTGTGCGTGTCGTACCCGGTCGACTGGGGGGCGTACCAGATCCACCTCCTCCGCGAGTCCGTGCGGACCGCGGGAGTGACGCCGCCGCGCGGCGTCCGGTACGTCACGGTGGCGCAGGCGGCGGCGACTCACTACGCCGAGCATGAAAACGTCCCCCTCGGGGCGACCGTCGCTGTCTGCGGCATCGGCGGGACGGCGTACGCGGCCGTCCTGCGAAGGATCGGCGAGGGGTTCGACGTCGTCGGACGGCCCGATTCCGTCGATCTGACCGGGGCCGACGTCGACCAGGACCTCCTCGACCAGGCGATCACCGTGCTCCGTCGCGCCGTTGACTCCGCGGGGCGGGCAGCGGCTGACCTGTACGCGGCTGTGATCGTGGGCGACTCGTCCCAGCTACCCGTCGTCGCGCCGCTGCTGAGTGACGATCTGGGCCGGCCGGTCACGATCCTTGATCAGCCGGGCCAGGTGGTGGCTCTGGGCGCGGCTCTCACGGCTGGCGCCGCCCTCACCGAGAGGCGCGTACCGTCATCCCCGGGGTCGCGCCCGGTTGACGGCGTCCACGCGCCCGTCCAGACTGCCCCGCCGTATGTCCCAGGCTCCGCTGCTCCTCCCACGGTGTACGCCCCCCAGCCGGGTGGCGCAGCACTGCCCGACCTTGCGCCGAGACCCGCACCACCCCGCAGTGGGCGGTTGCCGAACCTCGTGGGCGGCGGGAGGCGTGTACGACCCAAGGTGGCGCGCGCCTCGGACGCGATCAGCGAGGCGGTACGCAGCAGCGTCACCCCCGGCCTGGTCGCCTTCAACCCGCCGCATCGGATGAAGCAGGGCCACGCCGAACGGGTCGAGGTGGAGGTCGCGCGCACGACGCAGTTGCGTGAGGAGATCGGCCGCAAATTCCGCGGGCGAGGCGATCCGGTCATCGAAGAGATCAGCACGTCAACGTTCATGGGGGTCCAGGTCGTGGGGCGGGCCTTCTACGTCGACTCACTCAGCCCTCAGGAGCAGCTCGTTCCCGTGACAGGCCGTTGGGAGTTCGACGTGACCCCCAAGCTCGCCGGCAACCACCCGCTCACCTTGTGCGTCACCATGAAGATCTCGACGCCGCGGGGTGACGGCCTGATCGCCGTCCCAGTGCTCGAACGGGACATCGACGTCCGTGTGGACGTCGTCTATGGCGCTCGTACCTTCGTCAGCCACAACTGGCAATGGCTGAGCGCGACGGCAATCGGGCTCGGTGGCGCGATCAGCGCCTGGGCGGCTCTCTTTCGCTGATCCCGCTGCTGCTCAAGTGCCGCGGGCCGGCCCGCGCTGACGGGCCCAGGCAACCGCCCAGTCGTTCAGCGGAGCGAGGACCGTCAGCAGGTTTCGGCCTTGCGCGGTCAGGGTGTAGCCACCTTCCTCGGCCCGCGCGACGATGCCGGAATCGGTGAGTTCCGTGAGGCGATCGGACAGCACGCTGGAAGAGATGCCACCACATAGGGCCTGGAGCTCGCGGAAGGTCGGCGCAGGGCCGATGCGCAGCTCCCAGAGCACCCGCAGCGCCCAGCGTCGGCCCAGCAGATCGAGCACGGCCATGATCGGGCGTCCGGTCCGAGACCCGCGGACTGGGCCGCCCGGACGGGGAGTGGTCAACGACTTCGCCTCCCGTGGCGCTTGGCTTTCCGAAGCAGAGATACTACAGTGCACACTTGTGCTTCAGAATTCGAAGCAACCGCGCATCGATCCGGTCGAGCCGCCGTATCAGCCGGAGGTTGCGACGGCGCTCGCCGCACTGGGGCCGCCGATCGCGCTGTTCCGGCTGTTCGCCCGCAAGCCGGAACGGGCCCACGCCATTCACGCCTGGGGCCGGTACTACCTGTCCCGGCACCTGTCCCTGTCCCTGCGCGACCGGGAACTTGTGATCGACCGCACGACGGCCCGCTGCGGAGCCGACTATGAATGGTCGATTCACCTGTCGGTCTACGCGGCCAAGGCCGGATTGACCGATGCGCAGATCGCGTCGTTGCAGACCGGTTACGGCCGTGACCCGTGCTGGGACACCCACGATCGGGCCGTGATTGATGCTGTCGACGCTCTGCACGATCACAACGACCTCGACGACGCTCATTGGGATCGCCTCGTGGACGCGGTCGGTCCGGACGGCGCCATAGACCTGCTCCTGGTGTGCGGGTGGTATCACGCCATCTCGTACGTCGCCCGGTGCACCAGACTGGCGCCGGAGCCGTGATCGTCGACAGCTGCCTGCGGGGCGGCGGGGGCGGAAGCCCCACCGCCGTCCTGATCGACGACGGGACCCTGGACCACCGGAGCGTCGCGGCGCACTCCAAGGCCTCGCACACGGCGTTCGTGGCCCCGCGGCCGCGAGCCGATGGCAGTCGCGCCGTCCGATTCTTTACAGCGGAGCGTGAGCTGTCCGGTTGCGGGCACGGAACCATCGCCGTCCGCGCTGTGCTCGGAGCCGATGGGGAGCGGCTGCACATCGGCGGACGTACCGTGATCACCGACGTCTCCAGCGAGCCCAGCGGTGACGTGGTCTGGTTCTACCCGGGCGCCGTCATCATTCGGCCTGCGGTTGACGTCGCACCGATCCTGGATGCGCTTGGACTGTCCTTCAGCGACCTGAAGGGGCCGCCCGTCATCGCATCCGTGGGCGCCGAGCGGCTCCTCGTCGCGCTGAGCCGAGCGGCGGATCTGGATCGGCTGTTGCCCGATCACGAGCGGCTGCGCGGTGCCTGCCTAGAAGCCGGCTTGCTCGGATGCTTCGCCTACGTCGCCACCGGCTCGCAGCGAGCCCGCGCACGCATGTTCGCCCCCGCAATCGGCGTGCCCGAGGATGTCGCCAACGCCAACAGCACCGCGTGCCTGGCCGCACGACTGGGGACCGATGTCGCCGTGGAGCAGGGAGACGCCCTGGGTCGGCCGTCCTTGGTGCTGGCCCAAATCGCGCACTCCCGCGGGGGTATTCGCGTGGGCGGCCACGTCGCCCTCCGCGATACGCGAGGTCAGCGTGGCCTCAGCTGAGTGGGACCGGTACGCCGGCGGCAAGTTCCCGCTTCAGGCTTAGCAGCTGGTCGAAGATTGGGTGCGCTGTGGTCCCGAGCCTGGCCATGGTCGCGATGCCGGACAGGCTGGTGTCGTAGGGCACCGGAGCCGGAAGTCGCGCATGGTCGGGCGGCGGCCCGAAGTCGAGCAACGACGGCTCCAGTCCGAAGACCTCGCAGCTAGCCTGGGCCAGCTCGCGGCGGGTCACCGCCGACCCGCCCGCGAAGTGCAGGATCCCGTCCACCCGGCGGTCGACCGCGCGTCCAAGCAGGGCCCCGATCTCCGCCGAGACGATCGGCGTCGCCACGCTGTTGATCCGGTCGTCCTCCCAGACCCGGAAGCGGTCGCCTTTCGCTAGTGCCTCGACCAGCGACAGGACGAAGTAACCGAACCCCACGTCCTGCGACCGAGGCCCGGCGTCCATGGTTTGGTGGAGCCCTTGGACCCCTCCGACCCGGGCCACGAAGCCCGCCGTCGCGCGCTCGAGCACCACCAGTTCGGAAGCCGCTTTCAGGAATCCGTAAAGGTTGACCGGATTGGGCGGCTCCTGCTCGTCGGCGAGGTGGGTGGTGCCGTCGAACACCCAGTCGGTGGAGACGTAGCCGACGATCGCGCCCACGGTGTTCGCCGCCTGCACGACCCGGCGGGTCAGCCCCACGTAGTCGTCGTAGGCGGCCCGGCGGTCGCGGTATATGCCGTGGAAGTCGTTGAGAATCGCCAGGTGTACGACGGCGCCGCACTCTTCGAGCCCGCGGGCCAGGGAAGCCGGGTCGGCGGCGTCGACGATCCTCACCGGCCACGGGAACGCCGGTCCGACGTCTCGACGGACTAGGCACACCACCTCGTGACCGGCGGCCGCCAGTACCGCGGCCACGGTCCCACCCACGAAGCCCGTCGCTCCCGTCACGGCGACGCGGCCCATGCTCAGCCGACCTCCTTGACCTGGACCGGACGTCCTTCCCGCAACGACTGACCGGCGGCCACGGCGATGGCGGTGCACGCCCGCGCGTCGTTCGTGCCGGCGGGCGAGGGCCCACCGGCGACGAGGTAGGAATGAAACGCCTGCCACTCCTGCCGGTAGGACTCCAGATAGCGCTCGAGGAAGAACCACGGGAGGGGTTCGGCCACGGTCGCCTCCCGGGTGCGGCGCCATCCGCTGTGGCGCGCCGGATTGTCGGAGACCGCCATCCCGTCGGAGCCGAAGGCCTCGATCCGCTGGTCGAAGCCATAGACGGCCTGACGACTGTTGTCGATTGTCGTCAGGGTGCCGTCGTCGTGGACCAGCACGGTCACTGCGGTGTCCACGTCGCCCGCATCACCGATCCGCTCGTCCACGCGGACGGCGCCCCGCGCGTACACCTCGACGACGTCTCGGCCGGTGACGTATCGGGCCATGTCGAAGTCGTGGATGACCATGTCGAGGAAGATCCCGCCACTGACGGCGATGTACTCCGGCGGCGGGGGAGCAGGGTCCCGGCTGGTGATCCGCAGGATGTGCAAGTCGCCGATTCTGCCCTCGGCCACGCAGTCGCGCACGGACCGGTGACCCGGATCGAAGCGCCGGTTGAAACCGATCATGAAGGGCACCTCGGCCGCTTCCACGGCGCTCATGGCGCGTTCGACGTCGGCGAGGGCCAGGCTGACCGGCTTCTCGCAGAAGACGGCCTTGCCGGCCTCGGCCGCGGCGACCACCAGGTCGACGTGCGTATCCGTGCTCGAGCAGATCGCCAGTGCGTCAACATCGTCGGCCTCGATCAGCCGTTCAATCGAGCGGACCGGGGCGCCCGTGGAGGAAGCCACCGAACCGGCGGCTGCAGCCACCGGGTCGGCCACTGCGGTCAGGGCGAGCCCGGGGATCTCCCCCGCGAGCAGGTCGGCATGCATTCGTCCGATCCGCCCACACCCGATCAACCCGATCCGGCGCAGCTCCGGCGACGACCCCGGGGACATGGTGAAACCGGCATCGCCACCGCTCATGACACACGCACCCACTCTCTGCTGCGATGGGAGGTCACCATCGCATCCAACGCGGCCGCGCTCGCCACCGCATCCTGCACGGTCGCCATGGGCACGTCCTCGCCGCGGATCGCTCGTACGAAGCGCATGGCCTCCACCACCTTGGTGTCGTCGTAGCCCATGGCGATCCCGGCGCCCGGCTGGAAGGCGGCGTATTCGCCGTCGCCGGGGCCGCTAAACACCGTGGTGGCCGGCTGGCCCGCGTAGCGGGTTCCGGCAGACACGGTTAGCTCCCCGGGGCGGCGGAAGTCCCAGCGCACCAGGCCCTGGGTGCCGTGCACTTCGACCGCGTAGTTGTTCTGCTCTCCGACGGCTGCGCGGTTCGCCTCGCAGATGCCAAGAACCCCCGAGTGCATGCGCAGCAAGGCGACCACATAGTCCTCGTTCTCGACGTCGCCGAACGTCAGCCCGGGCTGGTCGATATCGAGCACCGAGTAATGCCCATGGGCCTCGGCGACCGGCCGCTTCGGGATCTGGACTGCGGTCTGCGCGATCAGCTCTTCGACGTCGCCGAGGAGGAACCGCAGCAGGTCGACTCCGTGTGAGGCCAGGTCGCCCAACACCCCGTGGCCGCCACGCTCCAGGTTGTACCGCCAGGAGAGTGGGCTGCCCGGATGCGCGGCGTAGTCGGTGAACAACTGGACCCGCGCGTGCGTCGGCGATCCGATGGCGCCCTCGGCGATCAGGTCGTGTGCGCGAGCCACTGCCGGGACCTGCCGGTAATTGAAGCCGACGCAGCCGACGACACCAGCTTCCGTCACCGCGCTGAGCACCTGCCGGGCGTCGGCGGCACCCAGCCCGACTGGCTTCTCGATCCACAGATGCTTGCCGGCCCGGGCGACGGCGACACCGATCTCACGGTGCAGAAAGTTCGGCGCCGTGACACTGACCGCGTCGATGGACGGGTCGGCGAGCAGGTCGCGCCAGTCGCCGTACGCTGTCAGGCCGCCGTCGTCAGCCTCGTTCCCGTGGCGAGCGTGGGAGCGTACGAACCGCTCCCGCGCTTCGGGCACCGAGTCCGCCACCGCCGTCACCCGAGCGCGCACCGGGAGGTCCGGCCAGTGGTGGGCCAGCCGATGGTAGGCCCGGGCGTGCAGATGGCCCATCCATCCGGCGCCGATGACGCCGACGTTGATCGTGTCCACGGCTACCGGGAGAAGGTCTTGAGTTCGTGGGCGAGGGACTCCAGTTCGGCGCCCCCGGCCATCGAGGTGACGAGTCCTTCGAGCGTCACGGTCTCACGCTCGAACTCGTTGAGCATCCGTCCGCGGTTGAGCAGGTAGAACCGGTCCCCAACCATGTAAGCATGGTGCGGGTTGTGGGTGATGAACACGACGGCGACGCCGCGTTCCCTGGCCTGAAGGATGTACTTCAGCACCACGCCTGATTGCTTGACGCCGAGCGCGCTGGTCGGTTCGTCGAGGATGAGAACCTTGGCACCGAAGTGGACGGCGCGAGCGATGGCCACCGCCTGCCGCTCCCCCCCGGAGAGGGTCCCCACAGGCTGCTCAAGGTCACGGATGTCGATGCCCATCGCCCGCAACTCCGCCCGGCACGTCCGCCGGGCGAGCCCGCCGTCGATTACCCGCAGCCTCGACCATGGACGCTGCGGTTCGTTGCCGAGAAAGAAGTTCCGCCACACCGACATCAGCGGGACGGTGGCCAGATCCTGGAAGACCGTGGCGATCCCGGCCGCCTGTGCGGCCCGGGGAGAAGTGAACGACTGCGCCTCGCCGGCCAGCAGGAGCTGTCCCTCAGTTGGCTGGTGGACACCGCTGAGGATCTTGATCAGGGTGGACTTCCCAGCGCCGTTGTCGCCCAGAACGCAGGTCACGGTCCCGGTGTCCACGTGCATCGAGATGTCGTTCAGGGCGATGACGCTGCCGAACGCCTTCGTGACGCCACGCAGAGCCAGAGCCGGGAAGGCGTTCGCCACATGCTGGTGCGGCGTGGCCGCCTCCTCCACTGCCTGCAGCATCTCGGCCGGAGCGGGCTCGTGGGCGTGCGGGCTGTCCGTCATTTCCTTGCCCCTCGGGCTCGGCGGCCGATGAAGGTGTTGACCAGGACCGCGAGGAAGAGGATCACACCCAGGAACAGCCAGGTCCAGTCGGTGTTCCAGCCGGCGTAGGCGATGCCGATGAACGCCATCCCGAGGATCGAGGCGCCGATGCTGGCCCCGATCGCTGAGCCGAACCCGCCGGTGAGCAGGCAGCCGCCGACGACAGCCGCGATGATGAAGGAAAACTCGTCGCCCACGCCCTGGCCAGCCTGCATCGACTTCAGGCGCAGGACGTCGATGACCCCAAGCAGGGCCGCCGCCAGCGACGTACAGACAAACAGGGTGATCTTTGTTCGGCGGACCGGGACCCCGGTGTTGCGGGCCGCGTTGGCGTCGCCGCCGACCGCGTAGATCCAGTTCCCGAACCGGGTCTTGGCCAGCACCCAGGTGGCGAGCAGCGTGATGCCGACCCACCAGACCACCGAGATCCGGAAGTTATAGGGCGACCAGAAGGTGGAGGCGAAGATTTTCGCGGCACCGTCATAGCCCGGCACATCCCCGACCCCCGCGACTCGAACCGTGTCCGTGAGGGCCTTGGTGACGCCGAGGTTCATGCCGCGCAGCGAGAAGAACATGGCCAGGGTGACGATGAAAGAGGGCAGCCCGGTCAGGATGACCAACCAGCCGTTGATGAGGCCGATGCCCGCTGCGAAGGCCAAAGTGAGTGCGATCGCGGGCCACATGGCGACGTGGTACTCGGTCATCAGCAACCCCGCCAGTAGGCCGGAGGTGCCGATCATGACGCCTGCGCTCAGGTCGAACTCTCCGGCGATCATGAGCATGGCGACGGGAACTGCCACGATGCCGGTGGACGCGGCTACGTCGGTCCAGCGGGCGCCACCGACGATGGTGGCGAACTTCCCCGTTGTATCGGTTGCGGAGAACAGCAGGTAGACCACGACGGCGCCCATCAGCGCGCCGAGTTCCGGGCGACGGAGCACGCGGGTCAGCCGAGAGACCTGCACCAAGCGCTCGTCATTGGCCGTTGCCGCGGTTGCGGACATGGATCCCTCCTTAGTAGGTCCGGTGGGGCGAGGGGCAACGTCGCCCCACCGGACAGCCATGCGCGTCTTAGCGCGTTCCCTCGGCTGCGAGCTTCTGCACCAGATCCGCGTTGTCCTTGGTGATGAAGCCGGGGCCGGTGTACATCGGCTGGCCACCGCCGAGAACCAGGCCGTCGATCTTGTTCAGGTAGAGCAGCACCACGGACAGGTAGCCCTGGGCGTACTGCTGCTGGTCGATGGCGAAGGTGAGCTTGCCGTCCTTGATCGCCGAGACCGCGTCCTCGGACAGGTCGACCGTGCCGATGGTCAACTTCCGGCCGACCGCGTCACCCGCCGGAATCGCCGACCCGGTGGCGATGTCCGCGTTCAGTGCGAACACGGCGTCGATGGAAGGGTCGGCTTCGAGCTTGGCCTGGACCTCGGCCTCACTCTTGGTCAGGTCCGTCAGCCCCGCGGACAGCTGAAGGTTCACAACATTGCCGAAGGTGTCCTTGGCGCCGTCGCAGCGCTGCTGCAACCCGATGTTGTTGGCCTCCTGGATCGGGCAAAGGATCTTCTTCGCGCCGAGCTCCTTGAACTTCTTGCCGGCTTCCTGCCCGGCGATGAACTCGTCCTGCCCGACATGAGTGAATGCCCCGAGTTGCTGGAACACACTGCTGCCCGAGTTCATGGTCACGATCGGGATGTTCGCCGCCTTGGCCTTGGCCAGTGCGTCCTTGATCGCGTCTGGGTTCGGTGCCGACACCGCCAAGCCCTGGCAGCCGGCCGTGACGCCGGCCTCGATCAGCTGGGCCTGCTTGGCAGCGTCATTGTTGGACTCCTGGTAGTCGAGGGTGACCCCCAAGTCCGTGGCCGCCTTCTGCGCGCCCTTCTTTGCGACGGACCAGAAGCTGCCGCCGTCGCCGTGGGTGTACATGCATATCTTGATCGAGGCGTTGTCGCCGACGGCGGCCTGGCCCGTGTCGGACGCGGTGGCCGAGCCCCCACTGCTCGTCCCGCTGCTGCAGGCGGCCAGCGCCATGGCCGTCGCGGCGATCACGGCCAGGCCCAGCTTCGGAGCCTTCATTCCTCCTCCTTCGGAGCGGGCCGGGCCCGCCTGCGCGTCATTGGCATTAGCGCGCGCTAGCGATTAGCGCGCGCTAATGCGCTACTGTGAGTTGCGCCACGCAAGATCGCAACCGTTGGGTCGGGTGCGTGACCGAACCGTTATAGAGAGCTGGAAGGGTGAGCCCCGTGACGCAGCCGCGGCAGGAGGATGTTGCCCGTAGGGCAGGGGTGTCGCGGCCGCTGGTCTCGCTGGTTCTGCGTAATGCGCCGAACGTCTCCGACGAGAGCCGGCGACGCGTGCTCGAGGCTGCCAAGGAGCTGGGGTACCGGCCCAACGCCTTCGCCCGAAGGTTGGCAAGCAAGCGGACGAGCACCATCGGCGTCCTGATCACGGATATGACGAACCCGTACTTCGGGGCCGTCTACACCTCGATCGCCACTGCCGCCGAGCGGGCCGGCTACGACCTGCTGGTGGCGCCGGGAATGCGATCGCCAGCCAAGGAGACCCATCTGATCAACACCCTGCTGGAGCACCGGGTGGCCGGCCTCGTTCTGACCACTCCGCTGATGCCCACGGGCGAGCTGCGGCAGGTCTGTGCCGGATGGCCCACCGTCGTCGTCGGGCGCGAGGTCTCAATCGCGGGCATCGACGTCGTCACCACTGACGAGCAGCACGCGGCGCTGATGATCATCTCGCGGCTGGTCGAACTCGGACACCGGGACGTCGTGCACATCACCGGTGGCGCCAACCGCCCCGCGCGGGACCGTGCCACTGCCTATCGTCGGGCGATGGCCGAGTTCGGGCTCGAGCCGCGCGAGGTACAGGCATCCTTCTCCGAGACCGGCGGGCAGCTCGCGGGTCGGCGGGTGGTCGAGATGCGGCCGCTGCCGACGGCGGTGATCGCCGCAAACGACCTGATCGCCGTGGGTGCAATGGGGGTCTTCCGATCGGCCGGGCTGAACGTGCCGGGTGACGTCAGCGTGGTCGGCTACGACGACTCGCATGTCGCGCAGCTGGCTCTCGTACAGCTGACCAGCGTGCGACAAGCCACGGATCGGTTCGGCGAGGCAGCGGTGTCGATGCTGGCCGAACGCATCGAACAGGCGCGGGCCGGCAACCAGATCCAGCGGCTACAGGCTTCGCTGATCGAGCGCAGTACCACCGGTCCCGCGCCGAGTTGAGCGGGCACTTTGACCGCGAAACGCCCGGCGTGTCGCGGTCAAACTGCCCGCTCAATATTCGGCCCGCCCACCGGGTGCCGGGCCGGTGCTGCCCCGGATCACGAGGCGAGCCGGTAGGACGACCTCGCGTCGTTTGGCGGGACCGTTGTCGAGCCGGTCGATCGCAGCCTGAAAGGCGAGCCGGGCCTGTCCGTGGTGGGATTGGCTGATCGTCGTCAGATCGATGCGGCAATGCCGCGCGAGGATGCTGTCGTCGAATCCGGTCACTGACATGTCGCCCGGGACGGTGATGCCCTCGCGTTCCAGGCGATCGAGGGCCCCGACGGCGCTCCGGTCGTTGAAGGCCACGATTGCCGTCACATCCCCCCAGGCGGGCAAGGCGTCCAGGGCGGCCGCACCCTGCTGTTCCGTCAGCCCGCCGGGGAGAACAACAGCGTCCAACCCGTGGCGTCGCATCGCGGAGCGGTAGGCCCGCCGTCGCCCGTCGGCGATCCTCCCCGGCCCGCCGTCGATGTGCGCGATGCGCCGGTGGCCAAGCGACACCAGGTGTTCGACGGCGTCCGCGATCCCCCGCCCGTCGTCTGCGCGGACGACGTCGACGTCCGGGAGGTTGAGCGAGCGACCCACGCAAACAGTGGGGATCCCGGCGATGAGTGGAGCCAGTTTGCTTTCCGGCATGGTGGGGCCGAGCAGGAGCAGCGCTTCGCTGCGGGAATCAATCAGCGTTTCGATGGCCAGGCGCTCGTCATGGGTCTCGGTAATCGAACCAAGAACGATTTCATACCCCGCCGCGTCGGCCGTCGCCTGAATCTCCTCCGCGAGCTCGCCGTGGAACACGTTGCTGGGCAGGATCGTCACGCCGATGAGCCGGGTCCTGCGGCGCGCGAGGAGGGTGGCGGACCGATCCTTGCGAAACCCGAGGCGATCGGCGACGGCCAGGACCCGCGCGGTGGTGGCGGCACTGGGCCCAGGTGCGCCGCTGAGGACCTTGGAGACCAGGCCCTTCGAGACCCCGGCCTCCGCCGCGACGTCGAGGATGGTCGGCCGACGTCGGGTGGCGGTGGCCGGCGTCGCTGCGCTGGGGTCGGCCATGGCCTCACGATAGAGCTCCGCGTTTGTCAGGACAAACCCTTGACACGTGCCAGCAACAGGGTCCATGCTCCCGACATCATGTAAACCGGTTTCCAAGCTGGTCAAGAATGTGGCTCCGTGATCGCGAAGGCGAATTGCCGGATGCCAGAATGTGAGGAGCGTTCATGCCCAGGGACCACATCGGCGTGGCTGTGATCGGTGCCGGGATGGCCGGCCGATCACATGCTGCGGGCTACCGCAGCGCCACGACGACGTATGACGCGGGCCTTCCCCCGGTGCGGCTGGTGGCGATCGCCGACGTGAACGAGCAGTTCGCCGATCAGACGGCGCGGAGGTTCGGGTACGCGCGGGCCGAGACGTCATGGCAGGCGGTCGCGGACGCCGAGGACGTCGACGTCGTGAGCGTCGTGGTCGCCAACCACCTGCACGGAGAGATCGTCGAGGGGCTGCTTGCGTCGGGCAAGCACGTGCTCTGCGAGAAACCGTTCGCGCCGACCATCGCGGAGGCCGAGGCGATGGTCGCCGCGGCCGATGCCCGGCCGGATCTCCAGGCGGGCGTGGGGTTCACCTTCCGGCGTTCACCGGCGATCGCGGCGGTGAAGCAACTGGTCGACGGGGGTGCGATGGGCCGCCCGATGCATTTCAACGGCCACTACTGGTGCGACTACGGCGCGGACCCATCCGGCCCGATGAGCTGGCGGTACAAGGGTGGCCCGGGGTCGGGCGCCCTGGCCGACATCGGAAGTCATCTGGTCGACCTCGCCGAATTCCTCTGCGGCCCGATCGCGTCCATCCGCGGGGCGACCTTCGCGACCTACGTCGCCGAGCGGGCGCGACCGCTGGGCGCAGCGGTGGGACATGCCGCTGCCGAGCTGAGCGACGTACGCGAGCCGGTCGAGAACGAGGATCTCGTCACCTTCACTGCCACGTTCACCTCAGACGCCACCGCGACCATGTCGGCCTCGCGGGTGGCGCTTGGCCTGGCCAATTCCCTCGGGTTCGAGCTCTTCGCCGAGAAGGCCGCGGCCACCTTCGACCTGTTGCGCCCCGGCGAGTTCCGGTACGTCGACCGGGCCGTGTCCGGCTCGACGAGCGGCTACCGGCAGGTGCCGGTCGGTCCGGCACACCCCTACCTCACCGGCGGCCTGCCGATGGACTTCCCGGGCGTCGGCTACGGCCAGAACGACCTGTTCGTCTTCCAGGCCCGGGCCTTCCTCGAGCAGGTCGCCGGACTGGATCGGTTGCCCCGCGTGCCCTCGTTCGAGCACGGATTGCACAACCTGCGGCTCCTCGTCGCGATCACCGAGTCCGCTCACCAGGGCGGCTGCGAGATCAAGATCTCCCGCTAAGTTCGGACGGAGAAGCTCATGAGGCTCGGCGCCTACACTGCCTGCCTGCACGACAAGTCCCTTCCCGAGGCCCTGGCCATTCTCAAGAACCTCGGCCTGGAGAGCGCAGAGGTCAACTCCGGCGGCTTCATCCCCGAGCCGCACCTGCCGAGCGCGGACATTCTGGCCAGCGAGACCGCGCGACAGGAGTACCTCGGCATCTACGCCGAGCACGGCATCACGCTGACCGCGCTCAACTGCAATGGCAACCCGATCGACGCGAACGCCGCGCGCCGCGAGAAGCACTCCGCGGACCTCCTGCGCTCGATCGAGGTCGCGGCGCTGCTCGGGGTCAAGCGCGTCGTCACGATGTCCGGGACCCCCGGTACCGGCCCGGAGGGCACCCTGCCGTCCTGGAACACCCTCACGTGGGACTCGGCGTACCTCGACGTCCGTGATTACCAGTGGAACGACGTCGCGATCCCGTTCTGGAAGACCGTCCAGGAACGTGCCGCGCACTTCGACGTCAAGGTCGCCATCGAGATGCACCCGCACAACGTCGTGTACAACCCGGCCACCCTGGAACGGCTGGTGGCCGAGACCAACGCGACGCACGTCGGCGCCGAGCTGGACCCGAGCCACCTGTTCTGGCAGGGCATCGAGCCGATCGAGGCGGTGAACCATCTGGGTGGGCTCGTCTACAACGCCGCCGCCAAGGACACCCGGATCAATGAGCGCGCCCGCATTCACGGTGTGCTGGACGACACCGGCTTCAGCCGTGTCGACGCCGACGAGCCCGGCGCCCTCGGCCTCGGCGGCCCGTTTACCCTCGCCCGCTGGCCCAAGCCCTCCTCCTGGGACTTCGTCGCCGTCGGCCGCGGCCACGACGTCTCGTGGTGGGCGGCCTTCCTCCAGGCGCTGGAGAAGGTCGATCCCGACATGGCGGTGAACATCGAGCACGAGGATCAGGAGCTCGACCAGCTCGAGGGCCTGGCCTTCGCGGCACGGACCCTCTTGGCGGCCGCTGGCCGCTGACCCGCACTGATCGGGAGCAGCAATCCGCAAGCCGTGGGAGCTCGATGCGTCTTACTCCCGGTAGCAACTCTGGAAGCGCTTCCAGTCAGGCTGAGGGCGTAGCCAACGGGAGCTGGCGGAGTTGGCGGTTCGAACCGTCCAGCGCGCCGCGCTGCGTTCCGCGGAACGCAATCAGCTGATGCTGATTGAGTATCCGCCGGGTTTGCGGGCCGGTAACTCAACCCGACCAGTGGTGACCTCCCCGGGCCGAGCTGCGAGCGCAGGGTCCTTGGCATCGTGCGCGAGGATCGCGGCGATCGCCAGCACGAGCCGATGCGCGTCGTCCCGGCTGATGTCCGCGACCCCACGCGCGGTCCCGCTGAGCCAGCCCGGCACGACGTCCATGACCGGCCATCCGTAGCGCCACGCCTTGGCCGAGAACTCCGTCGGCAACTCCTCGGCCGAATCCAGCATGAGCACCAGGGCGTCTTCCGGCAGGTTCGGTTCGCCCCGGAGCACGGACGCGGGTACGCCGTCACCTGCGTAGAGCGCGAGACCGCGCACCATCCCGGCGGCCCCCATGACGACGAGGGTATGCCTGGTGGGCACGGCGGCTGTTCGAACGACGAGCTGGAATGTCGCGTCGTCGGACCACCGTTGCCATGGCTCAGCGCGAAGGTAGGCGTGGCATTGGTCCAGCAGCAGCCGCCAGTCATCGCCGCTCGGCGGTTCGTGTGGCTGACGCCGTCCGGCCAGATGGCCCAGCAACGAGTCGACGATGTCCTCGGCCTCCGAGATGGGCGCGATCTCGACAACCGGCACGTCGAGCCCGAGGTCGGAGGCGACGCCACGCACGTGCTCGGCCTCGGTCGTGACGATCTGTGCCGGGGGACCGGGTTCGCTCGGCGGGACGGGCCTGGTCAGCGCGACCGTGGCCGCCTCGGCGATCGCCCTGGAGATCGTGGGCGACAGCGACTGCCCGAGGATGAGCGCCGTGCCGGCGCTGAGGACCATGCTGAGGTGCATCTCCGGTTCATCAGCTGTGCCGATGGAATCCGAGACGTCGCGAAGCACAACAACCCAGGTATGGGCATCCGTGTCAGGCACGGGCCACAGCGTCCCACGAAGCCGACAGCTCGCTGTAATCAGCGCCCGCTCAGCCGTGGGTCGGGGTGGCGGGGGAGGCCTCAATCTCCTCCTCGGTGGGCAGCCGAAGGGGCCGAAGGAATACCCACAACCCGAAGAGGCCGGCGACGATGAGCATCCCGATCCCGCTCCACAGGTTGAGATTCAACCCTCCGGCCCGGTCGAGGTCCCGATCCGACGTGCTGGTGAAGCCCATGATGGTCAGCACCACGCCGTAGATGGTGAAGAGCACAGCAATGATCATGCGTAGGTCGAACAATCGCGAAGCAGTACTGGTCGCCTCGGCGCCGGGCAGGTCCTCGTCGGTCCGCGTATCACTCATCGGTTCCTCCTCAGGGTCGGCCCAGCGCTCAGTTGAATGCCACGTAGAGCAGGACGGTCAGGGCGAGCACGCCGCCGCCGAGCAGGGGTGGCGAGCGGTACCAGCCGGCGTCCTCCGACGACATTGCCGACCGACGGTCCTCCTTGGACGTGAGGCTCCAGACGAGGCCACGCAGTTCGCTGTCCGGTTTAGGCACGGTGGCCATCGAGACGATCACGCTCACCAGGACGTCGACGACGAACGCCGCGCCCGCGCCGACGAAAGCGCCGCCCTGCCCCGAGAGGCCAAGGACGCCGCCCGCCACCAAACGGTCGACGACGAACGCCGCCAGGATGCCGCTCACCAGACCCGTCCAGCCCGCGGTCGGCGTCATCCGCTTCCAGAACAGGCCGAGGATAAAGGTCGCGAACAGCGGGGCGTTGAAGAACGAGAACAGGGTCTGAATGTAATCCATGATGTTGGAGTAGCCGGACGCGATGAATGCCGTGCCGACCGCGATCACCGTTCCGATCACGGTGACGACCCGGCCCACCACGAGGTAGTACCGGTCCTCCAGATCTGGGCGGATCCAGTCCTGCCAGATGTCGTAAGTGAACACGGTGTTGAATGAACTGATGTTCGCCGCCATACCGGCCATGAACGACGCGAGCAAGCCCGCGATCGCGACGCCGAGCACACCGTTCGGCAGCAGCTGCCCCATCAGCAGCGGCAGTGTGTCGGTGTAGGTCACGTCGGTGTCGCCGCCGGACTTCAGCTTCTGCAGCTCCGGAAGCAGGGCGGCGCCGATCATTCCGGGAATGATGATGATCAGTGGGAACAGCGCCTTCGGGTAGGCACCGATCAATGGCGTGCGCCGAGCCGCCGACATCGATCGCGCGGACATCGCGCGCTGCACTTCGGCGAAGTTCGTTGTCCAGTACCCGAACGAGAGCACGAAACCAAGACCGAAAATGATGCCGACCACCGACAGGAACGAGCTGTCGATCTCCGTCAGGTTGACGGCGGGCCAGGCGTTGACCTGGTCGCTGCCGCCGCTGCTGCCGGAAAGCTTGTCGGTCAGGCCATTCCAGCCACCTACTCGGTTCAGCCCGGCCACGGTGATCGGAACGAGCGCCGCCACGATGACGAAGAACTGCAGCACCTCGTTGTAGATCGCGGCCGAAAGCCCACCCAGTGTCGTGTAGCTGAGCACGACGGCGGCGGCGACGACGATGGCTACGGGGATCGACCAACCGAGCAACGCCTGCATGACCAGCGCGAGCGCGTACAGGTTTACTCCCGCGATGAGGAGCGAAGCAACCGCGAACGCCACGGCCTGTACGCGTTGCGTCGTCTTGTCGAACCGGCGCATCAGGAATTCCGGCACGCTGCGCACGCCGGATCCGTAGTAGAACGGCATCATCACCAGGCCGAGGAACACCATCGCCGGGATGGCGCCGACCCAGTAGTAATGCACCGTCGGAAGGCCGTACTGCGCACCGTTCGCCGCCATGCCCAGGATCTCGAGTGCGCCGAGGTTGGCGGAGATGAACGCCAGCCCGGTGACCCAGGCGGGTAGGGCGCGGCCGGACAGCAGGAAGTCCAGACTCGAGGCGACCGAGCGACGAGCCAGGAATCCGATCCCCAGCACGATCAGGAAGTAGATCGCCAGCAGGGTGTAGTCAATAGGCTTCGCATCTAGGCGCTGAGCTTGCGCCACGACAGCTAAATTCACGGGCCATCCTCCGCTTCGACACGCGGATATTCGCCCGCACCGTAGGCACGGTTGCAGATCTCCGCCATCGCAGACGACGATGGTCCGCGCGCGGCACGGCCGGTCGCGCGCGCGTCTGGCTCAACGCGTAGTCAGAACTCTTGGCCGCCGACGTCGACCTGCCCCTGCGCGACCAGCCAGCGCAGCGACTCCTGCAGTGCGTCGAGCGAGGTGTAGCGCGGGATGTAGCCAAGGACAGCTCTGGCGCGGTCGATGCTGGCGGCGATGCTGCGCTCGATGTGTTCCTTCGTCGCGGTGGCGTGCCCGGGTTCGACGCGTTGCTCGAACTCGTTCCAGTCGACCAGATCCAGTACGGGTTCACGACCGAACCAGGCTGCGACTCCTGCCGCGAGGCCACGGCACGTCATCGCCTGCTCAGCCACGACGTGGAAGCTCGCCCCGATCGCGGCGCGACGGGTGAGCGCCCGCTCGAAGGCCTGGGCGACGTCGTCGGCATGCACGTGGTTCAGCACACCCAACCCGAGCGCAGGCAGAGGCAGCGGCTCACCGGTCGCCAGTCGGCGCCAGACGTCCGGGTCGAGGTTGCCCGCCGGAGTGATGACCGGCCAGCCCGGTCCGCAGATGTGCCCCGGATGCAGCACGACGCTCGGCAGGCCGCCGGCGAGGGTTTCCCGGTGGAGCAGCGCTTCGATCGCCGCCTTCCCGATCCCGTACTCGCCGTACGCCGTCCGCGGCTCGTCCTCGGTCAGCGGAGTACGCGCGGCACGCCCGTGGACCCAGATCGTGCCGCAATGCACGAGGAGCGGCCGGGTCGGGCGCAGCGCGTCGAGGAGTTGTCGCGCCGACTCGGGGGTGAAGCAGATGAGGTCGACGACGGCATCCGGGTGCAGCTCGGCCACTCGTGCACCGAACGTTCCGGCCGCGTCCTCGGCGTCCCGATCAGCGGACACCCGGGTCACAGACCGCCACTCCACCGCGTCGCGGTACGGCGCCCTTTCGCCCCGACTGATGGCGACGACCTCATGTCCCGCGCGGACCAGCCGTGGCACCAAGTAGGTGCCGATGTGACCCGTCGCGCCGATCACTGCTACCCGCACATCGGGAGCCTACGGCGTGAAGCGGACCCAAGCCGAGAGTCGAGCGCCACTGCAAATGGATTCATCCGCGGGCAGACTGCTGCCATGGCGCGAGACGGCTCGTCCGGCGAGGTACGCGATGGCGTCGAGCTCAAGCATCTCGACCAGGAGCTGTTCGAGCAGGCAGGCGTGACCAAGGGTGATCTGATCGACTATCTGGATGCGGTGGCCGACCGGATGCTTCCTGAGCTACGGGATCGGCCGCTGACCGTGCTTCGGGTGCGCCCCGGCACGCAGCCGTTCATGCAGAAGAACCTCCCGGCGTATGCACCCGATTGGATTCCCACGGTCGCGGTCTGGGCGCAGGCCTCTCAGCGCGAGGTGCGCTATCCGCTGTGCCATGATCGGCGGACGTTGATCTGGTTCGGTGGTCAGCGCGCGGTGGAGTTCCATCCGACGGTGGTCGACCTCTCCGGGGTCGTGCGGCACGTGATCATCGACCTCGATCCACCGCTCGGTGCGCCGTTCTCGGACGTCGTCGCCGCGGTCAAGCTGGTTCGGGCGGCGATGAGCGACGCCGGACTCGCAGGTGCCGTCAAGACGAGCGGCGCCAAGGGGCTGCACGTCGTCATCCCGATCGAGAGTGCCGCGGGAGAGGACACCGCAGCGGCCACGAGGGCGCTGGCCGCGCGCGCGGAGCGCATGGGACCGGAGCTGGTGACGACGGCGTTCCTGGTGGCGGACCGCGGCGACAAGATCTATCTGGACCCCACCCGATCCGGTGGTGCCAGCCTGGCGTGCGCGTACAGCCCCCGGGCGCGGCCCGGCCTGCCGGTTTCGTTCCCGATCGCATGGTCCGACCTGGATGCCGTCGTCCCCGCGGACTTCACGGTCCGCACCGCGCCGGCCCTGCTGGGGAATGACAATCCGTGGCGCGACTCGCTGCCCGCGCCGCAGTCGTTGCCGGCTGACCTGGTCGCCGAGGGACACGGAATCCCCGTGCCCCGTGTGGTCGCCATGCATGAGGGCAAGCGCCGAGCGCGGGCCCGACGCATGCGCTGAGGTTTCGTGGGCCGTACGGGTTTCCGTCCAACCGGGGTGGTGGTATCACTCCGGCCCGGGGGATGACACCCTCGTGGGCCAAGCGGGCCAGATCTACGTTAGGTAGCAGCGGAGCGTCTTACGAGAGGAGAGCCCCCATGGTCAATGAGGAGACGGATTCCGCCAACTTCCCCGTGGCGACTGCGGAGGAAGAGGCGGCCTTCGTGCACGGCGCCGATCTCGGCGAATACCACCCCGACAATGTGCAGCTGGATCCCGCGGTGAACACCGAGGTCGTCATCCCCGAGCCGGATCCCCACGCCGGAGAGGAACTCCCCGGCGAGGACGATCTGGCCGAGGTAGTAGCCGATGTCGACCCCGACGCCGTGGACAGTGTCGGGTTCGACGACGCCGATCTCGGTCAGCTGGAACGTGAAATCTCCGACGCTGGCGTCACGCCCGGACGAGGTGCCTGATGGCTGTCATGAGCAGGGCGCAGGCGAAGGCGGCGCTGCAGGCCATCGGATTCGACAACGCCAACCGCAACTTCGTCGCCGCCGTCGAGGGCTTCCAACGGGGCTGGAACCTAGGGCCGGCTTTGAAGGTGGACGGCGACTTCGGGCCCAAGACCAGCGAGGCACTGGCCACGTCTCTCGCGCGTCACCGCCAGAGTAAATCGACCATGAGTGCGAACTTCTCCTACGTGGAGTTTCGCTGCAAGGACGGTGGCGCGTTCCCCGAGTGCCAGCGGATCTGGGTCCTGCGGGGCCATGTGCGCCGGCTTGAGGCGTATCGCGCAAAGGTCGGGACACCCGTCCGAATCATCTCCGGCTGCCGGTGCAAGCGGCACAACGAGCGGGTCGGCGGTGCGACATCGAGTCAGCATCTCTTCGGAACCGCTTCGGATATCGAGGGCCTGCTGACCGTGCCCGAACGCAAGCGGCTGGAACTCTTTGCCGGCTTGGGGTTCAAGGGGTCCACCGGCAAGGTCATTCACGTGGACTCACGTGACATCGGTGGCCACAACCTCACCGGTGGATCGCCCACCAGCCCCACCAGCTGGCGGTACGCCAGCTGATCGGCCGAGGGCATCAGCGCGTAGCCGGTGTGCCGACGCTACCCGCGGAGCCATGGGCTGGACATGTTGGGCTTAGGGCCGGTGGAGACTTCCGGCCAACGGGGCCGGAAGTCTCCACCATCAAGCATGCCGTTGTGGGCCGACTAGCCGAGCTGCGCTCGAATCGCGCCCGCCGGGAACTCGGTGCTGTGCACGTTCACGTAGTAGTTCTCCGGGTTCTGCCGGATGTCCTTGATCAGGTCCTTGTCGGCGGAGACACAGTCGCTGGTGCCGCCGGTGCCTGGCAGGCTGGTGGCGAACAGCGTCACGACGACGGGACCGGCGACTCCGGGTGGAGCTGCGTGGATGTGGCTCGCCGTCACCGTGCCGTCGATGTCGGACCAGGTCAGATCGAAGCAAACCTCGCCGAGCCCCTGGTTCAGGGTGATCGACGCCGTGCCGGTCGCGTCGGGGTCACCCGGCCCCGGCGCTTCTGCCGCGCCGGTGAGCGTGACAGTGAACGGCCGACCCTCGGCTTGGGCCGGGTTGCTGAAGCCGACGAAACCCGCCATCGCGGCCAATATGGCGACGACAAGGACGATGGAACGTCGCATGGTTGCCTCTCCTTCGCTCTGTTGGGTGCGTCATCGAACCTATGTCCGCGGTGGTAGTCACGCCCGACGATGGCGAAAGGTTCATGATCCCCGGCGGTAGTGCTCCTGCTCAGCGCACTCGGTGTCGATCAAGCAAACCGGGGTCGATCAAGCAAACCGGGGTCGATCAAGCAAACCGGGTCGCCGTGATCTACGCCTGATCTGTGGTGCGGGATGCTTTCGGGGTCATGTCGGGGAGGTCGGCCAGGTCGTCCGGGACCGGGGCGGCCACTGTGCGGTTCCGCCCGGCCGCCTTCGCGGCGTACAACGCCAGGTCCACCTGATGCAGCAGCCCGGCGATGCTGCCGCCGTGTGCCAGCAGGTCCGCCACGCCGAGGCTGGCGGTGATCTCGCGCTCCACGCCCGGGACGGTGATGGTTGCAATGGTGGCGCGGATCTTCTCCGCCAGCACCAGAGCGCCATCAGCGGTGGTCTCCGGGAGGATGATCAGGAACTCCTCCCCCCCGAACCGGCCGGCGAAGTCGCTGGCGCGCAGGCAGGACTGCAGGGCTGCGCCGACGGCGGCCAGCACCTCGTCACCCTTGGCGTGCCCGAACCGGTCATTGATTTGCTTGAAGTGGTCCAGGTCCAGCATGGCGACGGCGAGGGGGCTGATCGATCTGTTCGCCTGCGCCACCATCCGCTTGATGACGTCATCGGTAGCGCGCTTGTTGGGCAGGCCGGTCAACGAGTCGGTGTTGGCGCGGAACTCCGCCACGGCCAGGTTGCGCAGGTTCGCCAGCACCGGCGCCGCCTGTGCGACGGCGGACTGGATCCGAGTCTCCTCGGCGTGCGCCAGGCGCTCCTGGTGGGATACCAGTACTGATCCGATCACCTGGCCGCCCACCAGCAACGGCTCGCACGTGGATCCGGTGCCGTTGCTGGCGCACAGCGTGCAGCTGAGCAGCGGCGGGCGGTCCAGACCCTCTCGGTGGGTCCTACCGAATCGGACCGCGGCACACGCCCGGGGCTCAACCCCGGCCAGCCGACCTGCCAGCGGATTGTCCGGATCGAGCGCGGTGGCTGCCTCCAGCCGGTTGGCGCTGTTGTTCTGCTTGAGCACGACGACGGAGCTACCCGGCACTGAGCGCTGTACCTGCCGGCATACCAGCTCGTGCGCCTCGTCCTCCGTGGATGCCACTTGCAGCGTGTCTGCGAACTCCAACTGATCGGCCTCCATGGTGCGGCGCGCTTCACTGGCGGTCACCATGTCGTTCAGCGCCCGGCCGAGGGCCGAGAGTTCGTCGTTGCCACGGGAAAGCAGGACGCCGGGCCGCTGACCCGTGGCGATCAGGGCCGCGAAGCGGGCGCATTCGGAAATCCGCGGCACCACGTTGCGAATCAGCAACAGCGCCACGGTGAGCGCGACGATCAGGGCGGCGCCCGCGCCGAAGAGCAGCAGATCGCGAGTCCGCCGATACGTTGCCTCGGCCTCTGCGGTGGACTGGGCGGCTTCCAATCCCTCGAAGTCGCGCAATTGGTCGGCGTTCTGCGACATGCCACTGAACAGCGTTGTGATCCGTTCGGCGAGGCGAGCCTCCGCCAACTCGTGGTCGGCGTCCAGGCCTGTGTCGTGGGGGACTGCCCGACGCAGCGCCAGGTAGTTGTCCAGGCCGATTCGGATGGCCCGCAGCCGATCCGTCGCGCCGGGGTCGTCGAAGATCAGCGTCTCCACCCGCAGGAGTTCCTGCCGGAGCCGCGGCACCAGGACGGTGTCCAGTCGGGCATCGAGTTGTTCGAGAGTCCTCGGTGACAAGGTGGGGATCTGCTGCAGCGCGGT
>Ga0081539_10002174_pt1 | contig 28809 bp, 18 predicted proteins | sample TabmetS4T2R2_FD_71023 | JGI IMG/M metagenome (GOLD analysis project Ga0081539, IMG submission 71023) | Tabebuia heterophylla rhizosphere microbial communities from the University of Puerto Rico - S4T2R2 | ecosystem: Host-associated > Plants > Roots > Rhizosphere ... | reverse complement strand
AGATGCTGGTGGGACTGATGCTGGAGCGGAGCGTGGAGATGGCGGTGAGTGTATTGGGAGTGCTCAAGGCTGGGGCCGCGTACTTGCCGCTCGACCCGCAGTATCCGCGGGAACGTCTCGCGTTCATGCTGGAAAACACACCACCAAAGGTGTTGATTACGCAGCATCGTTTTGTTAGCGAGCTTCCGGAGCACCAATCAGGCGTTCTCATTACCGAGAACGATTGGGAGAACATAGCTCAGCAGAGTCAGGAAAACCTGCCGAATCTGGCGCAGCCTGACAACCTGCTCTATGTAATCTACACCTCCGGTTCGACCGGCCGGCCAAAAGGGATCGGGTTATCTCAGCGCTCGCTTGCGAATTTGATTTGGTGGCATTTGAACAATCTGGCCGTTGGTCTAAAAACACTTCAATTCGCCTCTTTGAGTTTCGACGCGAGCTTCCATGAGATGTTTGCCGCCTGGTGCAGTGGCGGTGCTCTGTTTGTAATTTCCGAAACCTTACGGCTGGATGTCTCCGCTCTATCTTCTTATTTGCTCGAGAAGGGCGTGCAAAAGTTGATCTTGCCCGTGGTCGTGTTACAGCAGATGGCCCAGGAGTATGACTATCGAAATCTGTATCCCCGCAGTTTTAAGGAAGTCACCACTACAGGCGAGCAAATGCAGATCACAAAACCTGTGGTCAGCCTCTTCAAGGAACTGCCAGAGTGTGTCTTGCACAACCATTATGGACCGGCAGAGACACATGTCGTGACTGCGTTGACCTTGGGAGACGATCGAGATCAGTGGTTGAGATACCCAACGATCGGCCGGCCTATTGCGAATACCCAGATTTACGTCCTCGACAAGGGAATGAAGCCGGTGCCCATTAACACCGTCGGCGAGTTGTTTATTGGCGGAGTCAGCCTGGCCAGAGGCTATTTGAACAATCCGGAACTGACGGCGGAAAGGTTTATTCCAGACCTATTCAGTAAAGAGGAGGGAGCGAGGCTCTACAGCACGGGAGACCTGGCTCGTTATCTTGCGAATGGAGAGATCGAATTTCTGGGCCGGATTGATCATCAGATCAAGATACGTGGTTATCGGGTTGAACCGGGCGAGATCGAAACCATTCTGCTCGAGCATCCGTCTATCAGAGAAACAGTGGTCCAGGCCTACAAGGACCAGAGCGGTCAGCAACGACTGGCGGCCTATGTTGTAAGTGAAAGCCACGATCCGGAAACAGAGCCGAAAATAGATGAATTGCGCCAGCACCTGCGCCGGAAGTTGCCCGAGTACATGATACCGGGAGTGTTTGTGCTGCTCGAGGAACTGCCGTTGACGCCGAACGGTAAAGTGGATCGGAAAGCCCTGCCTGCGCCGCTCACGATACGACCGGAACTCTCGAGCACTTTTGTGGCGCCACAGACCGCGCTTGAACGTGTGGTAGCAGGTATTTGGGCAGACGTGCTGGGATTGGACCAGGTTGGCGTTTACGATAACTTCTTCGATCTTGGCGGCCACTCGATGTTGGCCACGAAGGTCACGTTCAAGGTACGCGAAGCGCTGCTGATTGATTTGCCCTTGAGCAGCCTCTTTGAATCACCAACTGTGGACACCCAGGTCAACGTTATCGCGGAACTCTGGGGAGATCCCACTACAGCCGAGAGAGCGGCGGAAACATATCTTGAAGTTGAACATCTCGCCGCCGGGGGCATGACCAACTTATAGCCCTCAGCGTGCGAGAGACCCACCATGTAAGGACGGTGCGCCATGTTATTAACTAAGGAGCAATTAAGAAGCTATGAGGACGAAGGGTTTCTTTTCCTTCCGGAATGGCTGTCTCCTTGTGACGTAGACGTCATGAGGACTGAGCTCCCCGCTATTTTTGACGAAAGCTCACCGCGTCGGGTTGTAGAGAAAGACGGCAGGGTGCGTTCCGTATATGGTTCTCACATGAGTAATGATGTCTTTCAACGGCTAACGCGGCATCCACGGCTCGTCGAACCGGCGATGCAGCTTCTCAAGAGCGAGGTTTACGTTCACCAATTTAAGATCAATGCCAAGAAGGCGTTTGGCGGGGATGAGTGGGAATGGCATCAGGACTATATCTTTTGGCGCACGGAGGACGGCATGCTTGCTCCGCGTGTGCTCAGCATCGTCATCTATCTTGACGACGTAACCGAGTTCAATGGGCCATTGTTCCTCATTCCGGGCTCACACAAGGAGGGAGTCATAGAAGTTTCAGCCCGGGACCAGGACCCCACGCAGGACATTAGACAGCACGAGACTTACCGCGACAGCCCGAACTGGATCGCGAACCTCACCACCAAGTTGAGATATTCGCTTGATAGATTGGTTGTCGGTGAAATGATCCAGAAGTACGGAATTGTTTCGCCGAAGGGCCCGCGTGGTTCTGCGCTGCTGATGGATGGAAACATTATTCATGGCTCGCCCAGTAACATCTCTCCCTTTGATCGCGCAGTGGTGATTGTGACTTTTAACAGCATTGAGAATATTCCGGTCGCGTTCTCTAACCGGCCGGATTTTCTCTCGAATCATCATCCCATGCCGGTCGCACCGCTCGCGACTGATTCTCTCCTGGCATAAAGAACCGCTCTTCGCAGCACTGCGAAAGAATCTCTCGTGTTTTATCGCAGTAACCGAAGTACGACTATGACCAATAAACTCTATCTCAAACAAAATGTCGTCATCGAACCGCTAATTAACCAGTGGTATGCCTGGTCCAACCTGCTCTCACCGGCCCCCGCTGCGATGTTCATTGCCAATCATCACTTGAAGTTGATGCAGTCTTTCGTCAACTCCCCGCAAGTTCATGTCAACGCATTGAAGAATCCGGCCATGCTGGGCGGCCCTTTTATTCGTTATGAAGCGAATCGCAGCGGTGATATTCGGGCATTGATGGAGAAGACCGCGAGAGAACAGGCGCACATGCTCGAACTGGCGGCGGCTATCCAGGCAGTGCACGAGATACTCCTCGGCGAAGCGGACGGTTGTTCGCTGGAGTCGATGTATCTGACGCTCCCGCACCTGTTGAAGGGCTATGTGGAGCTGGTCTACGACTTGAATAATTACCCGGCAGTGCGATTCATTGAAGGCCTCTTATATAAGAGCCGTTATTACAACCTGTCGTCGCAAAGCATTGGCCTCTCGCTTCTCTTTAAAGATGAGCGTCCTTTCACTCTCAGCTCACCCAAGCTGGAGGATGACACTTGGTTGAATGTGAAGATTCCTTTTCGTAGCGAAGCGATCGACGAGTTAGCAAGAATGAAAGATGTTCCGCAACCGATCGAGTACATAAAGGAAGCTTTGCGGCTGGACAAGCAGAATGGACTCTTCGCTAGTTTATTTACCACCGTCGCACCGCCGCCCCGCGACTCCTATACCGGTGATGCAGTCAGGATTCGCTACTTTGGACATGCTTGTCTTCTCGTGCAGACGAAGCACGTGAGCATTTTGTCTGATCCGGTGGTGAGTTACGGTTATTCCACGGATTTCTATCGCTACACCTACGCCGATTTACCAGAACGAATTGATTACGTATTGCTTACTCACAATCATCAGGACCACTGCATGTTCGAAACGCTCCTGCAACTCAGGCACAAGATAAAAACTGTAGTGGTCCCCAAAAATAATGGTGGAAGCTTGGCGGATGTCTCCATGAAACTAGCCCTGCAGCAACTCGGATTTCGTGACGTGCGGGAGATAGACGAAATGGAGGAGATTGAAGTGCCGAACGGCAAAATCGTCGGTCTTCCCTTTCTGGGTGAGCACGGCGACTTAAACATCCGTTCAAAAACCGCTTACTTCCTCCAATTGCAGGGAAAATCGGTGGTCTGTGCGGCGGATTCAAATAACATCGATCCGGAACTTTACGATCACATACATGACGCGATTGGCGATCTGGATGTTCTCTTTCTTGGCATGGAATGTGACGGAGCGCCCTTGAGCTGGCTTTACGGACCCCTGTTGACGAAGCCGGTTACACGGAAGATGGACCAATCACGAAGATTTAGCGGCTCAGATTGTGGGCGAGCGTTGGGCATTGTCGAGAAGTTAACGCCGGCGCAGGTCTATGTTTACGCAATGGGCCAGGAACCCTGGTTGACTTATCTCACTTCTATTCAATACACGGACACCTCACGACCTATTGTCGAGTCAAACCATTTGGTTGCGAGTTGCGTCAATCACGGACTCGTTTCCGAGAGACTCTACGGACACAAAGAGCTTTTCCTCTGATCCCTACACATTAAGCAGCAGCTATTAACAAGAGCGAGGTGGAACATTGAAGTGTGATGATTTGCTGCAACTCGCCGGCAACACTCCGCACGTTCTGGTGCGCGGCCTGGAATCCGGTGAGGCAAAAGTTTACGCGAAACTCGAAGGGTACAACCCCACCGGCAGCATCAAGGATCGTGCCTGTCTATACATGATCCGCAGCATGCTGGCAGACGGGCAACTCGAACCTGGAATGACTCTTTTGGATGCGTCCAGCGGCAACATGGCCTGCGCGATCGCCTATTGCGGAAAGATCATGGGTTATCCCACGACCGTGGTCGCCAACTCGAAACTCACGATCGATAAGAGAAACTTTATTAAGTACTTTGGCGCGACGTTACTGGAAGTCGGCGACTTCACGATCGACGGAAATCGTGCTTGTCGAGAGATGGTCGAACGCGAAGGGCCAGGGCGCTATTGCTTTCTCGATCAACTCCATAACTGGGCGAACCCGCGGGCGCATTATGAAACTACCGGGCCGGAGATCATCGCAGATTTTCCGAATCTTGCGATGCTCGTCGGGTCACTCGGTTCGGGCGGAGCCCTCTGCGGAACCGCGCAGTACTTAAAAGAGGTGCGTCCCGGGGTCAAGGTTGTTGCCGTTCAAGCTGCCTCAGGATCAAAGATTCCAGGCGCTGGCAGTTTCGACGACGGCGATTACATCACGCCCTTTATTCAAAAGGGGTTTTCAGAACGACTCTTCGACCACCGTTACAAAGTCAACGAACAAGGAGCAGCCCGAAGAACCCTTCAGTTAAGGGATCAAGGAATCTTCACAGGCTTGCAAACCGGCGCAGTTCTGCACGCCGCTCTGGAATGTATTCGTGAATTCAAGGTGACGGGCGACGTTGTCTTACTCTCCGGTGATACTGGTTGGAAGAACATGGGAAGACTGCTGACTCTCATGTAAATTGCTGTCGGAATTCCCCTCCGCACAGTCCTGCGCTTTACGCCTCCTTCACAATGAATCGCGAGATGGCTCTTCACATGAAAAGGAAATACGTCTTAGTTATTCCTGATGGCAGCGCCGACACCTACCGGAGTTTCGGTAAGTCTCCTTTAGGTTTGGCCCAAACCCAGTATGCAGATTTCATCGCCAGGGAAGGCGTCACCGGCTTGATGCAAACACTCTATGCCGACCTTCCCAAAGAGAGCCTGGTGGCCCAGTTGGGAATGCTCGGCTGGGATCCTCGTGTCTATTATCCGAGCGGCCGCGCCTCCGCTGAGCTGCTGGCTCTAGACAATATCCATCTGGAAGATGGGGATCTCGCGTTTCGAGCAAATTTTGTTCGCATGGAAGGTTGCACACTGGCGAGCTATAACGCTGATTACATTACCAGCGAACAATCGCGGCCTCTTGTGCAAAGGATTAACGATGCGTTAGGCGAGGATTTTCCGGAGTTTGAGCTCTATCATAATTCCGACTTTCGCAATTGCCTGGTAGTTCGTGGAATCAATGTCGGGCCGGAAGATTTAAATTGCCCTGAGCCTCACGAGAGTCATGGCCTCACCTTTGATGTTAAGCGCCTGATTTCGGCCACGCACGCTAATGCCGAAAGGAAGGCCCGGCGCATCAACGACTATCTGGCCGGCGCGGCGAAACTGCTCCAGCCTGGGCCGGCCAATATGATCTTTCCCTGGAGTCCATCGCGGCCCTTATCTCTAACTGATTTCAAAGAAAACACCGGCTTCGAAGGCAGAACAGCAATCGTCGGCAGCATGGATTTTCTGCACGGCATTGCCAAGGCTGGCGGCCTGGATTTCTTCAAAGTAGGCAACGGCCGGCCCGATACGGATTACGGCGCAAAGGGAGCCACGACCATGGAATTGCTCCTGGCGGGATATGAATTTGTAGTCTGCCATATAAATGCTCCTGACGAGGCTTCGCACATGGGTGATCTCGCGCTGAAGATAAGATCGCTCGAACTGGTGGACCACTTTGTTTTGCGTCCGCTGGTGGAATATTTCCAGGTCCATAGCGAAGAACTCGGCGGCGTAATGGTCATCCCCGATCATTACTCGAATCACGCAGCCGCGTCAGCCGCGCAGAAACGGATCGCCAGCCACTCAGATCATCCAGTCCCCTTTGCCATGTGGAATCAACGTGAGCGTGATCGCACGCAAGCCTTTAGTGAAGATGATGTGCTGGCAGGCAAGTACGGCAAAACGCCTGTCAACCATTTGGAACTGTTGCGAATGTTAGGGGTCAAACAAACCAGCTATGCGCAGCCTGTGGCGCCGGCATCTCTCTGATAGTTGTAGAAATTCTTATGGCAATAATTGCTTTTCTGTTTCGCTCCTCGCGCTTGATGATCCTGCTCTCGATTCTCGTGGGCATCGTGAGCGGCATTAGCAGTGCTGCTCTGATTGCGTTGATCCACAGAGCTTTGAGCCTGGAAAGAACGGCGGCAGCGAGTTTGGCTGGAGCATTCATCGGACTGGCCCTGGTGAGATTCACCTCTGGCGTGGCCGCCGAAGTGCTTCTGATATATCTGGCACAAACTGCAATCCTCAAGCTTCGCGTCCAACTAAGCCGCCGCATCCTCGCGACTTCATTGCGTCAGTTGGAAGAGCTTGACTCGCATCGCTTGTTGGCGGCGCTGGTAGACGATGTCACGTCTATTTCCGCGGCGCTTATCAGCATGCCGATTCTTTGCATCAACATCGTGGTCCTGCTGGGTTGCGTAATCTATCTCGGATGGCTTTCGTGGACCGTGCTCCTGGCGGTGCTATACACGATTGCTTGTGGAATCATCACTTATCAAATGGCCACCAAAAAGGGTCTGCATCATCTCCACCAAGCGCGCGAACAGTGGGACCGTCTGGTGAGCCACTTTCATGGCTTGATCGAAGGAGCCAAGGAGCTCAAGCTGCATCAACGCCGTCGTGCGGCTTTTCTTACCTACCTGCTGGAACGAACCACTGCCCGACTGCGCCGTCACAACATTGCGGGAATGTCTATCTATACGATGGCCGGCAGTTGGGGCAATCTGCTTTTCTTCGTACTGGTTGGTTTGCTGCTCTTCGCTCTTCCGGATCTACGGGATTTCAATCGCCAGGCATTGACGGGTTATGTCCTGGTTTTACTCTACATGATGGCTCCTCTGGCAATGACTTTGAACGTGCTTCCAACTGTGGCGCGTGCCAACGTCGCTTTGAACAAGTTGGATACTCTTGGCCTAACGCTGGCACTCCCAGTTGCAAATGAACCACTGCTCGCTCCCGAAGCGTCGAATCAGCAATGGAATCGTCTCGAACTGTCGGCGGCAATGGTTAGCTATCGGCCTGAAGGAGACGAGAGGAGTTTCGCCTTGGGTCCTATAGATCTGACCATTCACCGTGGAGAATTGGTGTTTGTGGTTGGAGGCAACGGAAGCGGCAAAACTACTTTGGCAAAACTCATAACGGGATTGTACGCTCCAGAGCAGGGAGAGATTCGTGTAGATGGTGACCTGGTCACGGAGGAAAACCGTGAAGCGTACCGCCAACACTTCTCGGCCATCTTCACCGATTTCTATCTTTTCGAGAGTCTGCTGGGCTTGGACGATCCGAACCTGGATTTACTGGCGCAGGACTACCTGGAGAAACTGCAACTGACTCAGAAGGTGCAGGTAAACGAAGGGCGGTTTTCGACTCTCGCCTTGTCTCACGGTCAACGCAAGCGACTGGCATTGCTGGCGGCTTGCCTTGAAGATCGCAGTTTCTATGTTTTCGACGAATGGGCCGCGGACCAGGACCCGCATTTTAAGAAAATCTTTTACGAAACCTTGTTGCTCGAGCTAAAAGCAAAAGGCAAGACGATCATGGTCCTGAGTCATGACGAGAAGTATTACCGCGTTGCCGATCGGATTATCAAACTCGATTACGGCCAGCTTGTTTTCGATCAGGCCAATGCGCCGGTCCTGTCAGTAACTGGCGCGAAAACCGAAGAAGTGCCCTTGCTAACGCATACTTGATCAACGATTCTCTAAAAAACCAGGAGGCCGGACGATGCCAGGATTAAAACAAGACCTCAGGTATGGCATACGGATGTTTCTTAAGAAGCCGGGCTTCACTGCCGTAGTGGTACTCACGCTGGCGCTGAGCATTAGCGCAACCACTGTCGTTTTCAGTGTCGTCAACGCGTTGCTGTTGCGTTCTTTGCCTTACAGTAATCCTGATCAGCTCGTGAATGTGTGGGGCGTTTTCAAATCCAACAACAGAGCACACGCCTCAGCAGCCAACTTCCGCGAATGGCAAGAGCGGAATCATAGCTTCCAGGGGCTCGCCGCGTACGACACGCAAAAGTTTAACCTTACCGGAGGCGATCGTCCCGAAGCGGTTGATGCCGCGCTTATCTCGGCCAACTTGCTGCCGCTACTCGGTGTCCAGCCTGTTCATGGCCGCGGTTTTCAAGCTGAAGAAGAGCAACCCGCTAACAGCCACGTAGCGGTCATCAGTGATGGTTTATGGCAGAGACGTTTCGGCGCAGACGCAGGCGCGATTGGAAAGACGCTGCTGCTTGATGGCGACAAATACAACGTTATCGGGATTATGCCGCCAGGTTTCAGCTTTCCGGAGAAGACCGATCTCTGGATACCGCTCAGTTTCGTGCCAGAGGAATTAGCCGATCGAAGTTATAACCATCTCATCGTCGTCGGACGTTTGAAACCCGGAGTTGATTTGAGTCAAGCGCAGACAGAGATGAGCGCGATCGCGGATGAGCAGGCCCGCCAGTTCCCGAAAGAAAACGCCGGGCGCGGAATGCGTTTGGTCACCTTCCAGGAGGATCTTGTCGGCGACATTCGGATGGCGCTGCGGATTTTGTCTGTTGCGGTGGCGCTGGTTCTTCTGATTGCTTGCGCCAACATCGCCAACCTCCTGTTGGCGCGTGCTGCGACAAGACAAAAAGATATCGCCATACGAATCGGTCTCGGAGCAAGTAGACGGCGTCTGATTCAGCAGTTATTGACAGAAAGCCTGGTGCTTTCACTGTTGGGCGGCCTGGTGGGACTTCTCTTTGCCTATGGTGGGTTACAGATTCTGACTAGCGTTGGCCCAGCAAATATTCCGCGCTTGAGCGAAGTTAGAATCGATGGGCGGGTGCTGGTTTTCACGCTGGCTGTTTCCTTGCTGACGGGCATTATTTTCGGCCTCAAACCGGCTCTTCAATCCACCAATCCTGACATCAACGAATGGTTGAAGGAAGGACAAAGAGGTTCTGGCAGCGGTGCTGGTCGCAAGCGTGCTCGCAATTGGCTGGTGGTGACGGAGGTGGCGCTCGCCCTCATCCTCCTGGTGGGCGCGGGTCTTTTGATCAAGAGTTTTCTATTACTCTGGCAGGTTGAACCCGGCTTCAATTCACACAACGTCCTGACGATGACGATCTCGCCCTCACCGCCGAAATACAACACTCGGCGTGATCTTGCAGCCTTGTCCCAGCGGCTCGTGCAGCAATTGCAGTCAGCTCCGGGTGTCGAGGCCGCTGGCATTGTCAATCAACTGCCATTCAGCGGCCGCAACCTCGGACTCAATTTCACCATCGTCGGAAATCCGCCATCGCGACCTGAAGACACTCCCTCTGCAAATTATCGCCTCGTTACCCCTGGCTACCTCCAGGCCATGGGCATACCGCTGAAGCGCGGCCGCGACTTCAATGAACACGATACGCGTGATTCGGCGCCCGTCGCTTTAATCAATGAAACTCTTGCCAAACTTTTCTTCCCGAATCAAGACCCAATTGGCAAGCAGTTAAATATCGAGGACCAGCAAGCACCGCGCGAAGTCGTCGGAATAATCGGCAACGTCAAACAGATCAAGCTCGATGCAGAAGGCAAATCGGAAATCTACGTTCCTTTTCTGCAATTTCCGGTGCCCGCAATGAACATCGTGGTGCGCACCAAAACTGACTCGGCTAGCATGACGAGTGCGGTCCTTCAGCAAATTTCACAAGTTGATCCTGATCAGCCTGTCTTTCAAGTAAAGACGATGGATCAATATCTGACTGAATCAATGGCCCAGCGCCGGTTCTCGACCGTCTTGCTGGGAGTATTTGCAGCCCTCGCGTTGGTGCTGGCGGCACTCGGCGTTTATAGCGTGATGAGCTACCTGGTCAGTCAGCGAACACATGAGATTGGCATTCGCATGGCTCTGGGCGCCAAGCAACTGGACATACTCAAGATGGTCGTTGGACAGGGAATGTGGCTTTCTTTCTTTGGCATTGCCTTTGGTATCGCGGCCGCGATTTTCCTGACACGGATTATGACCAGCTTGCTTTATGGCATCAGCGCCAGCGATCCGGTAACTTACGTCGGTATCTCTCTGTTGTTGGCAATAGTCGCCTTGCTCGCTTGTCTTATTCCGGCTCGGCGCGCTCTAAAAGTCGATCCGATCATTGCCCTCAGGTATGAGTAGAGCAACGGTAGTAACCCCGCCTTAATGTCCTGATCCGTCTCAACACCGCATCGATGATTAATCCACAGGCCGATAGCCGGACCATGGCTGAGGAGAAACAAAGACTCTTCAGACTGCGGCTCGCACAAAAGGGAATCGCCCCGCCATGGGCGCAACCAATCACACGCAGAGAACGAAATGGGCCATTGCCGTTGTCGTTTGCCCAACAACGGCTTTGGTTTATGGATCAACTGCATCCGGGCTCAACGCTCTACAACCTTCCGATGGCGCTGCGGCTCTCCGGCACGTTGAACGTCGGCGCGCTGCGACAGACATTCTCCCGACTCGTGGCGCGACACGAAACTTTGCGTACCACTTTCACCGCCATAGACAGTGAGCCAGTGCAGATAATCCATCCACCCCACGTTTGTCCGATACCGCTGATTGATCTGACGGAGTTGCCGGACCGAGAGCGGAGTGCGTGCTGCGAGCAACTGCTGCGAACAGGATCAGCGCAGCCGTTTGATTTAAGTAGCGGGCCGCTGTTGCGAGTCCTGCTCATGCGGTTGCAGGCGACCCAACATGTGGTCCTGTTGACGATGCATCACATCATCAGTGACGGGTGGTCGCAAGGCGTGCTGGTGAAAGAAGTAACTGAGCTGTATCAGGCGTATGCGACCGGACATGAGCCGGAAATGCCGGAGTTAGTGGTGCAGTACGGTGACTATGCCGTATGGCAGAGAGAATGGCTGACTGGGGCGGTGCTGGAACAGGAGATCGAGTATTGGCGGCGGCAGTTGAGCGGAAGCGACGAAGTGCTGGAGGTTCTGGGTGACCGCGTGCGACCGGCGATAGCGAGTCATCACGGCGGATTTGAAGCATTTGTGATCGAAGCAGCTTTGGCGGAGGACTTAAGACGCCTTGCTCGCGATGAGTCAGTCACGCTGTTCATGCTGTTGCTGGCGGCTTGGCAGGCGTTGCTGTTTCGCTATACGGGAAACAGCGATGTGCGAATCGGTACGCCAATCGCCAACCGTGTTCGTAAGGAGACTGAAGGCCTGATCGGCTTTTTCGTTAACACGTTAGTAATGCGTAGTTGGATCTCGGGCGAGTTACGGTTCACGGAGTTGTTGCAGCAGGTCCGTGACACAGCCTCGGCAGCATACGCCCATCAGAATGTGCCGTTTGAGAAGGTGGTCGAAGAGTTGCAGCCCCAGCGCAGCCTCAGTCACGAGCCACTATTTCAGGTCATGTTTCTTTTGCACAACGCACCTGTTGAAACGTTGGAATTGACCGGCTTGCAAATAAGTCCGATTGATGTCGGCGCCAGCATGGCAAAGTTCGACTTAACCCTGGGACTACATGAGTCAAACGGAGGGTTATGGGGCTTGTTGGAATACGCTGCGGACCTCTTCGAGAGCACAACCATCAAGCGCATGAGTGAACACTATGTCCAACTGCTCGAGGGCATCGTTGCTGATCGTGAGCAAACAATCTCGAACCTGCCGCTCCTCACCAGGTCAGAGCAGGACCAGTTAATCGCCGGCTGGAATCAGACGGAGATGGTTTATCCGCGCACGGCGTGTGTGCATCAACTATTCGAGGAACAAGTGAAGCGCACGCCCAACGCGCTGGCTGCGGTCATGCACGACGAACAACTCACCTATGCGGAATTGAACGCCAGGGCAAATCGGCTCGCTTGTTATCTGCAAGATATTGGAGTTGGCCCGGACGTATTAGTCGGAATTTCTGTTCAGCGCTCCCTGAACATGGTCGTAGGGCTGCTCGGCATTTTGAAAGCGGGCGGAGCCTACGTGCCTCTGGACCCGGCGTATCCAAAAGAAAGATTGGCGCTGATGTTGGAGGATTCAGGTATTGCCGTGATGCTTACCGAGAAACATCTGCGGCAATACGTGCCACAGCATGAAACTGCGGTTGTATGCGTTGACGATAATCTCGAGATTGACGCGAAAGACAACGCGCCGCTTCCGGATCGCGTCGCGCCCAGTAATCTGGCCTACGTCATTTATACATCGGGTTCGACCGGCAGACCGAAAGGTGTGCAGATCACCCACCAATCCCTGGTGAATCTTCTCTGCGCCATGCAGAAGGAGCCGGGAATCAATGCGCATGACTGTTTGCTGGCAGTCACGTCGCTGTCTTTCGACATCGCGGCGGTGGAAATATTTCTGCCATTGACGGAAGGGGCTCGAGTGGCGCTCGTCTCCCGCGAAGTGTCGGTTGATGGTGTTCGACTGCAGGAGTGCTTGCGTTCTTCTCAGGCGACCATCATGCAGGCGACTCCGTCGACCTGGCGGCTCCTTCTCGAAGCAGGGTGGAAGGCAGACTCACCTTTGAAAATATTCTGTGGCGGCGAAGTCTTAACCGTGGATCTTGCACGGCGGTTAATGGCGTGTGGGGCGCGCCTGTGGAACCTGTATGGGCCAACGGAGACCACGATTTATTCTACCGGTGAAGAAATTCGCCAGCCCACGCAAATCTCCATCGGCTACCCAATGCCGAATACTCAGATCTATTTGCTCGATGCGAAACTGCGGCCAGCGCCGATAGGCGTCGCCGGCGAACTTTATGTCGGCGGAGAAGGTGTAGCACGCGGTTACCTTAGGCAACCTGCGTTGACGGCTGAAAGATTTGTTCCCGATCCTTTTACTAAAACCGAGGGAGCGAGGTTATACCGCACCGGAGATCTTGCACGACGCATGCAAGACGGCCGCATCGATTTTCTCGGCCGGCTGGATAATCAGGTTAAGCTGCGCGGCTTCCGCATGGAGTTGGGCGAGATCGAAGCAGTGCTCAACGAATGTTCCGGAGTACGCCAAGCTGTTGTCGTGAAGCGCGGAGAAAGTGACGACAACATGCAGCTCGTGGCTTACCTGGTTTCAGAGCCAGAAGTAAAACTTGTCAATAGCGAACTACGAGGCGCCCTGATTGAGCGCTTGCCCGATTACATGGTGCCGTCAACGTTCGTGCAGTTGGAAAGTCTGCCGCTAACACCCAGCGGGAAAGTCGATCGCAAGGCACTGCCTGACCCGGACACGTCTCAGGGAGGACTCGCGCCGGCTTATGTTGCGCCCAGAAATATTTCGGAACTCTGGTTGGCTCAGATATGGGAGCAGGTATTGGGTGTCCGCCAGGTTGGTGTCACTAATAGTTTCTTCGAGCTGGGCGGACATTCTCTCCTGATAGTTCGCTTGATGCAGTTGATTAAGGCACGCTGGGGACGCGAACTCCCGCTTACGACACTCTTTCAATACCCGACGATCGAAAAGATTGCCGTCCTCTTGCGCGATCGCGAAGAAGTTTCCTCATCTCCGTTGGTTGGCTTGCAAACAGGTGGTTCGAGGCGTCCGTTCTTTTGTGTTCATCCGATCGGCGGCAGCGTCTTTCCTTATCTTTCGTTGCGCGAGTATCTCGGAGCAGAACAACCGCTCTATGGTCTACAGGCGCAGGGAATGGACGGCGATCTGCCGCCATTGGCGCGAGTGGAGGACATGGCCGAATCCTACATCGCAGCTCTGCGCGCGGTGCAGCCGAATGGTCCTTATCTTTTGGGCGGCTGGTCAATGGGAGGACTAATCGCCTACGAGATGACGCAACAACTACAGGCCAAGGGTGAGACGGTCGACTTGCTCGTTCTGATTGATTCCATATCGACGCCGCCGCAATGGGACGTAAATGATGAATGGACAGTGCTCCTGACGTTCGCCGAGGCTCACGGCATACCGATAGAGAATCTCGAAATAGAGGACGAAGCTGTTGGGCAACTCAGCCCGGAAGAACTGCTGGACCACGTTTACGAACAAGTCAGGGCCGCAAAGCTGATTCCCGTGGACATAGGGCTCTCGCAGTTTCGCCGCCTACTCACTGTGCTGCGCAGCAATATGCAGGCAATGAAGGACTATGTTTCGCAGCCGCTCGATAATCGAGTACATCTCATTTGCGCCCACGATCCCGCCGCTCGAGATCAACTTGACCTGGCGTCTGGTTGGGCCGAACTCGCCGCCGCGCTGGACGTCGCCAGGGTCGACGGCAATCACTTCAATCTCTTCCAAGAGCCTCAGGTGGCCGTGGTTGCCGAGCAGTTGAAACTCTGGTTACGCGAGGCGCAGTCTAAAGACGTCTGATTCTTCGCGACGACATCAGCGCGCCGCACGGCTCCCGCCACCGGTCCAATACACGTTCAGTTAACGGTTTTCGCTATTCAAGGGAGAAAGATCATGTACAGGATTGTGCTTATCAATATGCCGTTCTCAGATTTGCAAATGCCCTCACTGGCACTGACCCAGTTGAAATCAGTTATTGACGCCCAATTCCGTGATCGCGTCTCGGTGAAGATTCTTTACTTGAATCATGACTTTGCTCATTACCTCGGAATTGAATTGTCGCAAAAGTTAGGCTTGTCTTTTGAGGCGCACAATTCAGGTGTGGGCGACTGGATCTTCCGCCAGGCTGCATTCCCTGATTTGCCGGACAACACGGAGGTATATTTCCAGCGCTTTTTTCCGACCCGGACGCCGCAAGTCGAATTAATGAAACACGCAGTCTTGCAGAAACGGCAGGGACTCGACGCGTTTCTGAATAACTTGATCGACAAGCACAAAATCGCCGATGCAGACATCGTCGGGTTCACCACGATGTTTTCGCAGAACGTTGCCAGCTTTGCCCTGGCCAGGAAGCTCAAGAACAGAAACCCGAAAATCATTACGGTGATCGGCGGCGCGAACTGTGAAGCTCCGATGGGCCAGGAGATCGCGAAAAACTTCCGAGCGATCGATTTTGTCTTCTCCGGGCCGGGCCTCAAGAGCTTCCCCGAATTCGTCGGTCACTGTCTCGAGGGTGAATTTGATAGGTGTCACAGTATTCGCGGTGTTTTTTCGAGAAGAAACTGCGCTCTTAGCCCGTTGACGCCGCTCAGTGTTATCGGTGATGAACTCGATATAGACGTCCCCGTGAAGCTTGATTACGGTGAGTTTCTGGAAAATTACCGGAAGAACTTTTCCGATGCGCGCATGAAGCCAATTCTGTTGTTTGAGACGTCTCGCGGTTGCTGGTGGGGCCAGAAGGCGCACTGTACTTTCTGCGGACTGAATGGGCAAACCATGAACTATCGCGCAATGACTCCGCAAAATGCGCTGGCGCAATTCGATCATCTCTTCAGTTACGCCGAACACGTCGACCGCTTTGAATCGGTGGACAACATTATGCCGAAGAACTATATGACGGAAGTCTTCGCCAAATTGAAGCCGCCGCCCAATGTTCGTCTCTTCTATGAAGTGAAAGCGGATTTGAGCGAAGAGGAAGTGGCCATTCTTTCACGTGCTCATGTGAAATCGGTGCAGCCGGGAGTCGAGGCGCTCAATACGTCTACGCTGAAGCTGATGAAAAAGGGCACATCGGTTTTTCAAAACCTGCGCCTGTTGAGGAGCTGTGTCACTTATGATGTACATCCGGCCTGGAATCTTTTGATAGGTTTTCCGGGTGAGCGCGAAGATGTGTACAAGAAGTACCTGGCCGATGTGCCGCTGCTCACACACCTGCCGCCTCCTAACGGTGTTTTCCTGGTACGGTTTGATCGTTACAGTCCTTATTTCACGAAGGCCGAGGAATATGGTCTTGATCTTGTGCCGGTAGATTACTACGAATTAATCTACCCGTTCGGCAGGGAATCGCTCATGAACCTCGCCTATTACTTCACGGACGAGAATTTCGGAGCTGATTACATCAACTCGGCAACCAAATGGATTGGTGACCTGCGCGCCAAAGTAGGCCAATGGCAAGCGATTTGGAATCAGAATCGCCAACCCGCACTCTTTTTCAAAGAGAACGGACATTCCACAGTGGTCCACGACTCACGAACTGGAAACGCAATCGAGTACGACATTGGCGAGGTAGGAAGAGAAGTACTTGCCTATCTCGATGATAAACCCAGAGAACTCGGAGACCTCGCAAAAAAAATGAATCACGTCAGCGGCTTTGATCCAGCACGCGAAGTCGCCGCACTGCAAACTAAAGGTCTTATCTTTCAGGAGGGAGAGCGATACCTCAACCTGGTTCTCGCCAAAGAGCCCCCGAAGATGACTCGCCATGAATAAAATTTTTCCACCGATATAAGTACACCGCACACACTCAAAGCATGGAGGTAAGATTCTCATGCGATCTCCAAAACTGAATTCCCGTACAGCGAACGCATCCGCCTTGCTGGGTCCGCCAGTCTCTCTGCGAAACACGTTGCAAGATCATCTGGCAGTCTCGGCCCATTCTTACACCGCCCGGGTCGCAAAACTGGTTCGGCAAGTGCCGCCCGAATCGATCGCAGCCGTCGCACAGCAAATAAATGCCTCGCGATTGGCACGGAGGACTGTCTTCACCATGGGTAACGGTGGCAGTGCGACTACGGCGTTGCACATGACCAACGATCTTTCAAACGCAACCAATGGTACGGCCTCACCAGTTGCCACCCGTGCAATCTGTCTGAACGCAAATATCAGTCTCTTTTCGGCGCTAGCCAACGATCGGGGATATGAGGAAGTGTTCACACAGCAGCTCTCCTGTCTGCTGCGCGAGGGCGACATTGTCATCGGCATCTCCGCCTCTGGCAATTCTCCGAACTGCGTCAACGGGCTTAAATATGCGCGTCAACGCGGCAGCATTACCGTCGGCTTGCTGGGTTTTGATGGCGGCCTCATGAAGGGTCTTTGCGATTACTTCATCCATGTCCCATGCCATGATTACCGCCTCGTCGAGGACGTGCACCTCGCTATCTCCCACGCTCTCTCCTTCTGTCTGATGAATGCCGCTGGCTGTGAATGATTTTCTCCTCTGAGCAAACAGAGAAGACCAATAGCGCACGAGCAGAAGCAACGATCCGTTCGCGAACTCCTCTTCGCGTAAGTTTTGTGGGGGGCGGCACGGATCTTCCGCTCTTTTATCGTCAATATGGCGGAGCTGTGGTGTCATCCGCAGTGGTTCATTACATCGATGTGACGGTGAAGCGGCTGCCGCGCGGATCAAAGTACCGTTATCAGCTAAACGATAGCGAAATCAAGGAAGCGGCAGACATTCACGAGGTTGAGAATCACATCACGCGTGAAGCGCTCACGTTCACCAACGTCAAGCTGCCGCTCGAGATCACCTCGCATTCGTCTGTGCCTGCCGGAACCGGGCTTGGCTCGTCGTCTTCGTACACCGTTGGCTTGCTCAATGCGTTACATGCGTTGCAGGGCGAACGCCGGTCAGCAGAAGAATTGGCTAACGAAGCCTGTCAGATCGAGATCGAGTTACTCAAGGCGCCTATCGGGCGGCAGGATCAATACATCGCTTCGCTTGGAGGTTTGCGACATACAGTATTTCACCGGGATGAACGCGTGGTTTCGCAGCCAGTTCGTTGCGCGTCCGCTGTACACGAAGCATTTGAGAAAAACCTGCTTCTTTTTTATCTCGGAGGAAACCGGGACGCAGTGTCGATCCTATCCCAGGTAAATAACGACATGGAGCAGAAAACGACAGTGCTTCAGGAAATGAAATCGTTGTGCGGCAGTTTTCTTGAAGTACTGGCACGCGGCACTCGGCTGGAAGAGCTTGGCGAAATTCTTGATCTCACCTGGCAACTGAAACGCAAACTGAATGACGGAATTTCCAATCAACGAATAGATGAGATCTACCAGCGCAGTCGCGCAAGGGGAGCGATTGGAGGAAAACTGTTGGGCGCCGGCGGCGCTGGATTTTTACTCCTGTTTGTTCCGCTAAACCAACAGGACAGCGTTCGCTCTGAACTGAGGGAGTGTCGCGAATTTCAGTACAGATGCGATACACGCGGAAGCCGGATTACTCATTTCGAAACTGAGTGCTGAACGATGAGCAGGATCAAAGCACTTATCATGGCCGCTGGTTTGGGCCAGCGTTTGCGACCGTTGACCGAGACTGTTCCTAAGTGCCTGGTGCGGATCGGCTCGCGGCCGTTGCTTGATTACTGGCTCGAAAATTTGACTGCGTGCGGCGTTCGAGAGGTCATCATCAATACACACCTGCACCGGGAACAGATGCAACGCTATATCCAGGCGGTTAATCAACGTGGCGGCATTCGGATAAGAGAGAGCTATGAGCCACTTCTGCTGGGCACCGCGGGAACAATCACTGCGAACCTGGAGAATCTAAGTGACGCTGAGCGGGTAGTTATCGTTTATGCAGATAACTTCTCTAACGTTGATCTATGGGAGATGCTGGCCTTCCATCAGACTAAGCAAGCTCAGATGACCATGCTGCTCTTCCGTACGGAAGAACCACGACGTTGTGGAATTGTTCAGCTCGATGCCGCGGATCGCGTGACAAGCTTCGTAGAAAAACCGGATTTCCCCGCCGGCAATCTCGCCAATGGTGGAGTTTATATCATCGAAAAAGACTTGCTGAGCCGCATCGCCGCGATGGGCGCAAGTGACTTGGGCTTTGAGGTTCTGCCGCAACTGCGCGGCAATATCTTTGGTTGGGTTTTCGACGGATATCACCGCGATATTGGGACCCACTCCTCCTACGCACGAGCACAGAGTGATGCCCCGGCTGTCCTCGCAGCGCGCGGCTACTTTGCAGACGGGACCAGACGATGCGTGTTCCTGGATCGTGATGGGACCCTGTTGGAACAGATACATTATTTAAAGGACCCCGCGCTGGTGCGGCTATTGCCCGACAGTGCAGTCACAATCAATCGACTACGACGCCACGGGTTCGCCTGCGTTGTAATTACTAATCAATCGCAGATCGGAAACAATCTACTCAGCGAAGCTCAACTGGCCGAAATTCACGAAGAAATGTATCGGCAATTATTGGCGGAGGGAGCAATGCTCGACGCCATCTACTACTGTCCCGCGCCAGGTCGCCAGGGCGACAGAACAACAGTGGAGCATCCCGACCGCAAACCTGGTCCAGGCCTGCTCATTCGCGCCGCACAAGAACTAAGTCTGCGGCTTCAGAGTTCATGGATGGTTGGCGATATGGTGAGCGACGTCCTCGCCGGCACTAACGCCAATTGCTGTGGGTCCATTCTCTTGCGCACGGGCAAGGAGCTTCTGCCCGAAGAGTTGGCGGTCGCGCGCCGTTATCCGCACGTCGATACTCTCACTCATGCTGTTGACTGGATCCTCAACCAAACCTTCCCGGCTCAACGGGAAAATTCAGCAGCTTAACTTCTCATGGCGACAATTCAGTTTTTAATGTGGCCCGAGACGGGACATCTAAATTCCAGTTTCAAGCTCGCCAAGTCACTGAAATCGCGCGGGCATGCGGTCGTGTATTCGCAACTGTTACCGTTTGAGGAATATATCCGCGCTGAGGGACTGGATTTCGCTCCCCTTTTCGCTGAGTTGTTTCCGAAGGGTTATCAAATTCATCAAGATCATAGGATTGGGTTACATGACCAGCTGATCATTTCAATCAAGCAATACGCCATCACCAACCGCAAAACCAGCCGCGACTTTCTTCGCCAGGAACTGGCTGCGACGTTTGAAAAACTCCGGCCACAGTTGCTGCTAATGGACACGCCTTTTGCCGGGCCGCTGTTACCGGTCAGGCGCCCCGGCGACCCGCCGTGCATTATGCTGAACACAAACATCCGAAATCCTTACGACTACGTGAGCTTCGGTTTTGCCTCCGGCCTGACAACGTTGTTCCTCTGTCCAGAAGAGTTTGAGCTGCCACAGAAACAGAGAGTGCCGCAGTTTCGTTACGTCGAAGCATCGTGCGACCTCCGGCGAAAACAAACGCGGGAGTTCCCGTGGGACCGCGTCGATGAGAGCAAGAAGCTGGTCTATTGTTCCCTCGGCACACAGAGCCACTGGTCGCATCAAGGTACCAATCACGCGTTTCACGCGCGGATCCTCAAGAACTTTTTGCAGGCTGTCATCCAGGCAATGGCCACCCGGCCAGAATGGCAGCTCATCATGTCACTGGGAATTGAACTCTGTGCTGAAGACTTCCACTCGATTCCGTCGAACGCCCTGCTGGTCAGCGAGGCGCCGCAACTCGAGATCCTGAAGAGATCGTCGCTCGCCATCACGCACGGAGGATTCAGCACTGTGAAGGAGTGCATCTTCTTCGGAGTGCCGATGCTTGTATTTCCGCTGAGAGAAGATCAGCCGGCAAATGCCGCACGGGTCAAGCATCATGGACTAGGTTTGGTCGCTGAGATTGAAACTGTAACAGTCGAGTCGCTGGGCTCTTTAATAGACCAGATCGAACGCGATCCGGGATTCAAGTCGAGAGTCGACGCGATGAAGGAAGTATTTCTCAGGGTGGAGCAGGAGGAGCCCGCGGTCAACATAATTGAAGACTTTCTCGAAATGAAAGCCGCACCGTTTACCAATGCGCGGTAGCACGGACAAGCCGAGGCCACGACAGACGTGCACGCGTGTAAGGAGGGCCTATGAACGTAGGAGTTGTTGCCGAAGGAGTCGGTATCGACAGCATGAAATACCACTTCGAAGGGATTAACCAAAGCCTGGCGAAGCGGCATAACGTGACTCACCGTTCTATGGAAATTTTTTACTGCTCGCCTCGCAGGCAGGAAGAGTTGCACGAAGAGTTTGTTTCCAATTCTGACATCCTGGTCGGCATATTGGATGAAGGGATACTTCGTTCCAGAGAACGCCTTGAGCACCGCCCGCCACTGGTTGGCTTTTTATGCGGCGCGATGTCACGAGGAGCAGGTGGAGATCTGCCTCGAGTGCACCGTTTTTTGAAATCAACAGATCTGCTTGTCGGAAATTGCGATGGCGACGTCGAGATAGCGAGAAAGTTTTTCAGGAACGGGCAGGTACGAAATCTACCCTTTTCATTTGATGAATCAACTTTCCAACCAATGGAAGAGTCGCAGAGACAAGCACTCAAAGTTGAACTGGGATTTCAGAAGAGTGACAAGATCCTGCTCTATGCGGGACGGCTTACATTGGAAAAGAACCTGCATACGCAACTCAGGATGCTCAGCGTTCTTCAGCGCCTCTTGCCCAATCTTCATCTGGTGATTATAGGAAGCGTAAGCACCATTCCGTTTTACGAATTTGGCGTGTACGCGGCGGACATGACCGGCATGTTGACCCGGCTGCTGTCCGAACTGCGACTTGATATTAATCGCGTGCATTTCCTGGGTCACAAAAACCCTTCGCAGACACGCGATTTTTACGTTATCGCGGATGCGGTAGTTAACCTCACCCAACATCACGATGAAAATTTCGGCTTGGCACAGGTAGAAGCCATGGCGTGCGGGACTCCTGTTATCGGAACCAAATGGGGCGGCCTTAAGGATTCGATCAAGAATGGTGAGACGGGCTATCACGTCAGCACAGTCGTCACCAATGCAGGTGTCAAGACTGACTGGTGGGAAGCAATGAACAGAATCGTTCAATTGCTCGGGGATGACTGTATGCTGCAGCGCTTTCGTGAGAACTGCCCCATTCATGTGAACGAACACTTCAGTAAGCAGCGTTACGACGAGATCCTTGAATCCATCCTTGTCGACTGCAAGAAAGCAAGTGAGAACGGAAGTGAACCACTGGCTCTGTCAGCCTTTGGAGCTGAGTTCTGGCATCGCTGTCGCTATCAGCCAATGTGTCCTCCACCATATCAACGAGGCCAGAGATCATTGGAGCTTTACAAAGAACTGATCGCGCCCTTTACTGGCCTAACAGAAAATAGCGTTCCTGCGGCAGAGAACCTGAAGCCGGATCACCTTCTGGTTTTGGCTAGTCCAGTGCAGGCAGAGGGAAGACACATGAAAATAAATGATCCCATCTTTCCGATGGAGATGATCGTGCCGCTCGATTATCAGAAGAGCTGTCACGACATACTCGAAGTCCTGAGAAGCAGGCCCGTTGTCCAGTTGGAGCACTTGAAAAATTGTGTAGCTGGTTCTCAGCATCCGTCGTTCAATGCGAGTTTGAAGTGGATGCTCAACGCGGGAATCTTGCTGAGAAGCAGACTGACGAATTCATCTGTCAATCCTGAATTGATTGGGGAGGAGATGAGTAAGCCACTATTTATGATTCAAGAGGTGGACTATCGAGCTGACGTCTATGTGATTAAGCAAAAGTGGTGATTGGCCGGCCGAGGTGTTCTATGCAGTCATCATACGCGAGTCATGTCGCCTTAGTCTTTAACAAGCAGGGCGCATTTTTTGTTTCCGACGGTGATCCGTCGCAGTGGCGAATTCTCGAACCGCACGTTCCCATCGTGCTCGAGATCTTCACTCACCATCATTCGCTCGCAGACGCCCACCGCGTTTATGAGACGACCCGCCAAATGCGGGCGGAATATCTAACGACTCTCTCGCAGTTGCTGTCGCAAATGATCAGCGGTCAGGCAGCCATGCTGTTGATAAAGCAAAAAGTTTTGGTTTGTGGCTCCGACGCACTCGCCCAAGCGTTCATGCTTCTCACTGATACTCACTTAGCAGGCCAGTTCGGCGCCAAAACATCTGGCATTCGTGATCTGACCACGATGAGCAAAAGCATGCCGCTCGTTGCCGCCGCGCTGCAGAAGCAGTTGCGCTCCTCGGTTGGAGAATATCCCCCCCTGACACTGGAAGAATTCCGATCATTGGTCGAGCGGCTGACGGCCGAACGTTTGCTGACGGTTCCGATCGGAGGCATAGACTTCGGCGACTTCAAACGAGAAGAACCGTTTTGTCCGCGGTATGGAAATCTCAGAGGGACCGCGATCGATCGCTATTATCTCAACAAGTTTGTCGCGGAGATTCGCAACAAGGTAACGGGGGTCACCTTGGAAATAGGAGGCAGTAAGGCTAATCGCGAGCTTTATAACTTTTCCAAGACCACGTCATATCTAACAATGGACCTGCAAAGTGAGGATTCCGATATCGTCGCTGATGCTCACGATCCGAGAGCTGTTGACGAAGCCTCACTGGATTCGGTCGTCCTTTTCAACGTCCTGGAGCATTGCGAAAAACCGTGGGTTGTGGTGGACAATATTTATCATTGGCTCAAGCCCTGCGGCCAGGTGTTTTGCCTGGTGCCGAATGCACAGCGCGTGCATCGTTATCCCCGGGACTACTGGCGAATTCTCCCGGACGCCATGGATTCGCTTTTTGCTTGCTTTCCTCAGCGCAAGATTTACGCTTACGGAAATCCGCTGACCACGCTGGCCGCTTACTACGGGATCGCCTCCGACGAGTTGAGCCAAGAGGAGTTGGATTACTACCACGAGAATTATCCGGTCGCGAATTGCATTCATGCGCAGAAGGCGGTGTGCGACAGCTAGGTACTGCAAGGTCGTGAAGAATGAAGCGAATCTTAAGTCGCGCTCGAGGCGCTCATGCGACTCTTTCATCTTCCAGATCTTAATCGGCTTCTGCGGCGCCGTGGCCAGCAACGTCTCCGAAGGGTTGGAGATTTGTAGGACGGCGCCGGTGGTTGTAATGACAGCCCGCTCGATCACGTTCGCCAACTCCCGCACGTTGCCGGGCCAATGGTAGCTGCGCAGCGCCTCCAGTGCCGAGGGTGCCATTGACGTTATCTCCTTCCCCATCTTTTTCGACAAGACCCTCACGAAGTGTTCGACCAGCAGCGGCATGTCTTCCCGGCGCTGGTGCAAGGGCGGCACGGTGATCGAGTAGACGTTCAAACGGTAGAAGAGGTCTGCACGGAACCGGCGTGCTTGCACCTCCTGCGACAGATCGCGGTTCGTCGCAGCAATCACACGTACGTCAGCCCTAATGCTCTGAGCGCTGCCAACGCGCTCGAACTCGCCATCCTGAAGAACGGCGCAGCAGCTTCGGCTGGACCTGCATTGGTAGTTCGCCAATCTCGTCCAGGAAGAGAGTCCCGCCATCGCCAGTTCGAATCGCCCGACCTTCCCGCCGACCGCACTCGTAAAGCGCCTTTCTCGTGGCCAAACAACTCGCTCTCGATGAGGGTTGGCGGGAGCGCCGCACAGTTGACCTTGACCAGCGGGCGGTCGCGCCGAGGGCTCGCCCGGTGGATGGCGCGGGCGACCAGCTCCTTGCCCGTCCCGTTTCGCCCGTGATGAGGACGGGTGGCGTCGGTCGCGGCCACGTGCTCGATCTTGCGCAGGACGCTCCTGACAGCCTGGCTGCGCCCGACGATCTCGCCGAACTGGCGCTCCAGCTTTGCTTCGTCACGCAGGTAGACGTTCTCCTCCTGGAGGCGGTCTTTCAGTAGGCCAACTTCTTCGCGCGCGCTCTTAAGCGACTCCTCGGTCTGCTTGCTCTCGGTGATATCACGTGAGATCGCCAGGAGGCGTGCGACCCGCCCCTGCCCATCGCTTATTGCCGTGATCACTGTGTCCCACCACTTAGCCTGCCCCTGGGGCGTCGGCCCGTAGGCTTGGAACGTTGCGACGCCACTTACCTTCGCCTGCTCAATCGCCGCTCGCGCGCTTAACTGACCTTCGCCGGGCCAGAGTTCAATCCACGAACTGTTGATGTACGGGTCGGCGTCTTCGATTCCGAGCAGCTCCTGCCCTCGCTTACTGATGTAGAGCAGCTTCCCCTCGAGGTCGAGGATTTTGATGCAGTCGTTGCTGCTCTCGACAATGTGACGGTTGAACTCCTCGCTCTCGCGCAACGCCTCCTCAGCCGCTAGAAATCCAACCTCTGATGTCGAACGTTTCAAGAGCAAGAGGCTGGCCACCGAGACCAAGCATGATACCCAGCGGGCGCCGGCATCAGTCAACCGGGAATTGAGCTGCTGTCGCGGGTTTATAACCTGGCTATGAAGTCGATAAGGCTGATTCTAATCCTTGTCAGCGCGTGAAGAAGTTCAAGCTGGACAATGAACGTTATCGGTTCCTTACACCAACAGAAGAAGCCGACTTAATGAGCTGGTCGGTCAGCCCGAGGGGACATTTGGAGCCGATGGTTATCGTTGCATTAGGTTTGGGATTAAGAAAACAGGAGCAACTAAAACTGCGTCGCGACCAGGTGGATTTTTTCCGCAATGTCGTGGTCGCAAGTCGAACCAAGGGGAAGAGAAATCGGGAAATTCCAATGGATGTCTTAGACGAGCGCGTGAAGCCGATTCTCTGGAACCTCTGCGAGAATAAGAAGGCCGATGAATTCGTCTTCGTCAATCCAAACACCAAGAAGCCTTACACTGATGTCAAAAGGGCATTCGGTACGGCATGCGAACTAGCTGAACTCAGAAACCTCGAATGGCATGATCTCAGGGCCACATTTTGTACGCGGTTGGCTATTGCAGGTTATGACGCATTCACGATCAAAGCACTGATGGGACATCGCGATATGAAGACTACTGAAAGATACATCCGAGCCCATCGACTCACGCGTCAAGTTGCTTTGGTCGAAAAAAATGTCCACAAATTGGCCACAAATGAAATACGGCCGCCAACGCTGGCAGCCGTAAGTTGTTGATTCTAATGGTCGGGGCGAGAGGATTCGAACCTCCGACCTCACGGTCCCGAACCGTGCGCTCTACCAGGCTGAGCCACGCCCCGACGTTGGTGGATGATAGGGAAGCGAACCGTGAGTGTCAAACCTGAGCCACAGACGAACGCAAAGAGCACCGCACGATTACTGATTGAAGAGCACCGCACGATTACGGATTGAAGACTACGCACGATTACGGATTGAAGACTTTAGCTTCCTTCAGCAGTGTGTTCCTCGGATCGACTTCGATGCTGATGGGCTTGTCGCGCAAGGGAATTCGCTCGATCCAGAGTTTGCCGGACGGTTTGAGGACCACATCTCGCTTACCGCTCGCCGTCGAAATTACTACCGGCACGGGATCTGAGAAGGCGTTGCCGGGCTGAACTTGGGCCAGAACCAGTCGCAACTCTTTGTTCCCCAGCCAGTACCACTTCAACTCATACTGCGGGTGTCCGCTGTCATAAACCCAGCGCGCAAAGAACGAACGGAGATCGGTGCGCGAAGCTTTCTCGAGCGCTGCGCGCAGGTCTTCGGTAGAAGCAGTCGCGTTAGCATGAGCGCGATAATAATCACGAAGCCCCCCAAAGAAAGCCTGGTCGCCCAGACGCGAACGCAGCATGTGCAACACCCACGCACCTTTCTGATAGTTGTTCGCGTTGAGCAGCTTGAATAAATCTTCCGTGTCGCGATCGAAGATGGGCGTGCGCGTGGTCTTTTCGTAATTGAACGCCGCGTCGGCCGCGTCTTTCATGTACGCCTGAAATGCGGCTTCACTCTCGTAACGCTGCAAAAACAGTCCCGCAAAGTAGGTCGCAAAACCCTCGCTCAGCCACAGGTCAGCCCACGTCGACTCCGTCACTGAATCACCAAACCATTGATGCGCGATCTCGTGCGCGATCACGTCCGTCGTGCCAATCGGCACTCCAAACGTCTTACTAATCTTCGCCGCCGGTTTCGGATTGAACAGCGTGCTCGTGAACACGATCGCACTCGAATTCTCCATCCCGCCAAACCGCGTCGCGCCCACGATCAGCGCCAGCTTCTCGTACGGATACGGCGCGATCGTTTCACTGAAGAACTCCACCGACGGAATCGCAGGCGCGAAACCCTTCATCGCAACCGGCGCGTCAACGTGCGGCACGTAGTAAGACAAAGGCGTCGCGGTTCGCTCAGTCGGTTCGAAACGCGCGAATTGGCCCACACCGATGATCATGCAGTACGGCGGAATCGGCACGCCTTCCGAATACGTCCAGGTGCGGTTCGCGCCGCCCACAACCGTTTCAACGTGATCGAGGCGTCCGTTGGCGACGACTTCATCGCGCGCCGGCGCGGTGATATTGAAAGTGACGGTCGCCTTAGCGGATGGATGATCGAGTGTGGGAATCCAGTGATGCACGCGGTTGGGCCAGTTGTCGCCGATCGCGGAAGGCTTGCCGTCTTTATCAGCGGTGAGGACCAAGCCGTCTTTCGGCTTGCCGTGATACTGGACCGTGACTGCCAAACGCGCCCCTGCTGCAGCGCGTTGCGGCAGGATAAGCAGAAGCCGGCCGTCTTTGTGTGTAAATGAAACGGGTTTGGCGTCCAGCGTCACGGCGTCGATCGCGAGCTCGCCGAAATCGAGATTGATCAGCGTCGTGGGTTTGAGAATCAGGACGTCGATGCGGGCGGTCGCAGAAACGATCTCGGAGAGTTGATCGTTGAGCGCGATGTTCACGAGGTAGTGCTGAGGAGCCCAGGTGTCGATGAGTCGTTCGACCCGCACGGCATACGACACAGATCGGGGATAAAAGACAAGGACAAGTACTAGAGCGACGTACAGGAGGTGTCGAGATAGTCGATGAGTCATCTAGCGGATTCCCAGCATCAGCAGGGCCGAGCGATCGGAAACGTTGCGATCACTGTCAAGCCATTTGCGATATTCAACTAGCTCAGCGTCAGTCACAGGACGATTGCCAAGCCGCGCCGCAGGCGTGCGCTCGAAGGCGCGATTCGTTAGCGCTATGTGCGCCTGGCGCACGGGCAAAGGCGTTGGTCCAGCAAGTGCCGCCTCGGCTGATTCGACGTCGGGAAAGAAGTCGTCGTAAGCGAGCAGGTGCCAAACGGCCGCGGCGCCTTCGCCTTCCACCGCCAGCACCCGCAGCAGGCCAAAGCCGCTTTCGAGCTGAAAAATTAAATCATCACCCGGTTCAAATTGTGACATATAGCGGATGCGGATTTACACAGATTGCCAAACGAAAAGCACGCCTCTAGAATCAGGCAATTCGCGATGAGCCAGTTCGATCGAAACAAAGACTACTATGGCGTTTTGGGCGTCGACAAGGAGGCGTCGCAAAGCGAGATCGATCGCCAGTACAAACGCCAGGCAGCGAAGCATCATCCGGATCGCGGCGGCAACGAAGACCAGATGAAGTCGCTGAACGAGGCTTACGGCGTGCTGAAAGACTCCGGCGCGCGCCGCGCTTACGACAACTCGCGCAGTAAGTCATCGCGTTCGCGAACGACCACGTCTCCTTCGTACACCGGCGACATGCGCGACATGCGCAGAGGCGGGATGCGTACCGGCGGGATGAATGACTTCGTTCCTGCTTCGACTCCGCCGGCGCGCTACGTCGGCGTCATGGGTCAATGTCTCAACGCGCTTCTTTGCTTGGGAGCGGGGTTGTTCCTGCTGCTGTTGGTGCGAATCTCATGGATGTGGTTTCTCTGGCCGCTCGCGATTCTCGGAATTTCGGT
>Ga0081539_10002173_pt1 | contig 28814 bp, 35 predicted proteins | sample TabmetS4T2R2_FD_71023 | JGI IMG/M metagenome (GOLD analysis project Ga0081539, IMG submission 71023) | Tabebuia heterophylla rhizosphere microbial communities from the University of Puerto Rico - S4T2R2 | ecosystem: Host-associated > Plants > Roots > Rhizosphere ... | reverse complement strand
CTCGCGCTCACTGCGATGGCGGCCCGTCGGGGATCAGCCCCCTGAGTCGGCCATCTCCGCGCCCTCCGGCACGGTGTCCTCGTCGCGGCTGTCCAGCCAGCCGTACGGCAGCGAGACCTTGCCCGGCGCGTTGACCCGCCCGCGCGGCTGGCCCAGCGCCTCGAGCGGGAACGGCTCGGCCGGATCCAGCTTGCCCAGCAGGTCGTCGAGCTCGGCCAGCGACGAGATCATGGCGAGGCTACGGCGGAGGTCGCCGCCGATCGGGAAACCCTTGAGGTACCACGCGACGTGCTTGCGGAAGTCGGCGCAGCCGTGCTTCTCGTCGCCGAGGGCGTCGACCAGGAGCTCGGCGTGCCGAGTCATGATCTTGGCGACCTCGCCGAGGGTGGGCAGCACCGGCCGATAGTCCGGCCCCTGGGTGAAGGCGGCCTCCAGGTCGGCGAAGAGCCACGGCCGGCCCAGGCAGCCGCGGCCCACGACCACCCCGTCCACGCCGGTCTGCCCGACCATCCGCAGTGCGTCGGAGCCCTCCCAGATGTCGCCGTTGCCCAGCACCGGCACGTCGAGGGCCTGCTTCAGGGCGGCGATGGCGGCCCAGTCGGCCCGACCGGAATAGCGTTGCTCGGCCGTGCGCGCGTGCAGGGCCACCGCGGCGACGCCCGCCTCCTGGGCGATCAACCCGGCCTCGACGTACGTCAGATGGTCGTCGTCGATGCCCTTGCGCATCTTGACGGTGACCGGGATGCCGTACGGCTCCGCCGCCGCGACCGCCTGCCGCACGATGCGCCCGAAGAGCCGCCGGCGCCAGGGCAGTGCCGAGCCGCCGCCACGCCGGGTCACCTTGGGCACCGGGCAGCCGAAGTTGAGGTCGATGTGGTCGGCCAACCCGTCCTCGCCGACCATGCGGACCGCGGCCGCGGTCACCTCCGGATCGACCCCGTACAGCTGCAGACTGCGGAAGTCCTCGTCCTCGGCGAACGCGATCATCTTGAGCGTCCTGGGTATCCGCTCGACCAGCGCCCTGGTCGTGATCATCTCGCAGACGTAGACGCCCCCGCCCTGCTCCCGGCAGAGCCGCCGGAACGCCACATTGGTGATGCCGGCCATGGGAGCCAGCACGACGGGTGGGTTCACGGCATGGTCGCCGAGCATGAGCGGTGCGGTCACGTGCTCAAGGGTGACACACCACCTCCCTCGCACCGGGCGACCCGTACTTCACACACCGGGTGGCGAGCTGGCAGAGTCGTCAAGCGTGGGTGATGGTGGACAGGCCGGGCCGAGGCCCCGCCGACTGGTCGTCGTGTTCGAGTCCCCGGTCGCGGCGGCATTGCTGCGCCTCGCCATCGAGGTGGGCTTCCAGTCGGTCCTGGTGGAGCCGGACGAGACCCGGCTGCAGGGCACTCCGAAGCCACGCGGTGATCTCTTCGTGCACGATCTCCCGGCGGCGGAGCTGGACGAGGACACCGACGTGGTGGTGGCCGACCACGACCGCCCCGAGCTGGGCGACGTGCTGAAGGAGGCGCTCGCGGCACGCACCCGGTGGATCGGGCTGATGGGCAACCCGAAGAAGGAGGGCCCGCACATCGCGGCCCTCAAGGCCCTCGGGGTGCCGGACGACGAGATCGCCCGGGTACACCGCCCGATCGGTCTCAACATCGGCTCGCGCACGCCGGCCGAGATCGCCGTCGCCGCCCTGGCCGGCCTCATCGCCGACCGCAACGACCGGCCGGGCGGCTTCGAGTTCTAGGCTCGAGGGCGGTCAACCCGGCGTGCACGCCGGGACAGCACCGTCGACCGAGAAGTAGTCGCTCTTCTTCGGCGCCGGCACGTCGGTGTGGTGGCCGCGCTGCCGCGGGACCTTCATCAGCCGCGGGATGTGCTTGGCACAGTGGATGTACGCCTCTTCCACCCGCGCCACCACCCACAGCCGCGACCGGCGCCCGGGCACCGGGTCGGGCGGCGCGTCGGGGTCGTCGATGATCTCCGCGCTGCCGTTGACGTGCAGCCCGATCGATTCCTGGAAGTCCACGAAGAGAAGACCGACGCGCGGGTTCTCGACGATGTTTCCCAGGCTCGCGAGCACGCCGTTGCCGCGGTACTCGGGCCAGGTGATCCGCCGCTCGTCGAGCACCCGGACGAACCCGGGCGGCCCCGCGCGGAACGAGTTGTCGCAGTCGCCACTCGCGTCCGCGGTGGCCAGGAACATCATCTCCTGCCGCTCGACGAACCGCCGCATCGGCTCGTTGAGCTGGGCGAGGACCTGCCGGTCGTAGAACGCGTCGGCGCGTTCCCGGGTGCCGAGGTGGTCCTGAAGCCGCCGTTCGCCGTCGTTCATGCGCCCTCCCCTGCCGCCGTCTACCTCTCCCCGTGGCAGACAGTCTCACAGAGTTATGACCTGATTGCACACAGTTGCAACTTGCAACCCAAATATGCAAGTTGCACGGTGCCGGGACACCGGGCGTGGCGGTACGCCGACCGCCACGCCGGGCGCCGTCAACAGCCGGGCAGGCGCTTGATCAGGTAGTCCTCGATGTGGGCGAGGCCGACCCGTTCCTGCTTCATCGTGTCCCGGTCGCGCACAGTCACCGCGTCATCGGTGAGCGTGTCGAAGTCGACCGTCACGCAGAACGGCGTGCCGATCTCGTCCTGGCGGCGGTAGCGCCGGCCGATCGCCTGCGAGTCGTCGAACTCGACGATCCAGCGCCTGCGCAGGTTCGCCGCCAGCTCCCGCGCCTTCGGCGACAGCTCAGGGTTGCGCGAGAGCGGCAGCACCGCGACCTTCACCGGCGCCAGCCGCGGGTCGAAGCGCATGACCGTGCGCTTGTCGACGCCGCCCTTGGTGTTCGGCGCCTCGTCCTCGTCGTACGCCTCGAGCAGGAACGCGAGCACCGCGCGGGTGAGGCCGGCCGCCGGCTCGATCACGTACGGCACCCAGCGCTCGCCCTTGTCCTGGTCGAAGTGGGAGAGATCGACCCCGGAATGCTTGGAGTGCGTCGACAGGTCGAAGTCGGTGCGGTTGGCGATGCCCTCGAGCTCGGCGAACTCGGCGCCGCCGAACTGGAAGCGGTACTCGATGTCGACGGTGCGCTTCGAGTAGTGCGAGAGCTTCTCCTTGGGGTGCTCGTAGAACCGCAGGTTGGTCTCGGACAGGCCCAGGTCGCGATACCAGTTCCAGCGCTCTCGCAGCCAGTACTCGTGCCATTCCTCGTCGCTGCCGGGCTCGACGAAGAACTCCATCTCCATCTGCTCGAACTCCCGCGTACGGAAGATGAAGTTGCCCGGCGTGATCTCGTTGCGGAAGCTCTTGCCGACCTGCGCGATGCCGAACGGCGGCTTCTTGCGCGCGGCGGTCGCCACGTTGTTGTAGTTGACGAAGATGCCCTGCGCCGTCTCCGGCCGCAGATAGTGCAGGTCCTCGGCGTTCTCGGTCGCGCCCAGATAGGTCTTCATCAGGCCGTTGAACATCTTCGGCTCGGTGAAGGTGCCCTTGTTGCCGCAGTTGGGGCAGTTCAGCTCGGCCAGCGAGGACGGCGGCGAGCCGTGCTTGGCCTCGTACGCCTCCTCCAGGTGGTCGGCGCGGAATCGCTTGTGGCAGGACTGGCACTCGGTCAGCGGGTCGACGAACGCGTCGAGGTGCCCGGAGGCGGCCCACACGTCGCGGGCGAGGATGACGGCGGAGTCGAGGCCGACGATGTCGTCACGTTGCTGGACCATCGTGCGCCACCACTGCCGGCGGACGTTCTCCTTCAGCTCCACGCCCAGCGGACCGTAGTCCCAGGCCGAACGGGTGCCTCCATAGATCTCGCTGGACGGGAAGACGAAGCCCCGGCGCTTGGCCAGGCTGACGACGGCATCGATACGGTCGGCGGGCATGTTCCTCCTACGCCGGCTGGGTGTCGGCGGGGACGTCGTAGTGGAAGAGGGACGAATAGCGAGATTACTCCCCGAGGTCGCACACCTCGAACTCGCCCGTGTCACGGTTCTGCCCGAGGTACGCCTTGAGCTGCGCGGTGTCGCCGCCGCTATAGGTCACGTCGACCGGCATGTACAGGCGTACGAGGTCGAGTTCACCCATCCGGTACGAGTCGATGGGGTCCATCTCGGAGATCCGGCCGCGGTACTCCTCCGGCGTCTCGTCGGTCTTCGCCTGTGCGCACAGCATGCCGTACGCCTGGTCGAACTTACGGTCGTGCAGTGCCTCGAGATAGTCGCCGACGACGACGTGCGCCTGCTCGTTGAACGCGCTGGACATGGACGTGCTGAGGCCGATCAGGGCGGCCACCCCGCCGCCGCACACCAGCAGCAGCACGCCGGCGCCGATGCCCAGACCCCAGGCGATGCGCCGGCCCTTGCCCTCGACGGGGGGCGCCGGGAACGGCGGCCGGACTCCGGGGCCCTGTGGCGGGGCGGGAACGTGCGGCGCGTTCATGTTGCAAAGACTAGTCGTCAGCGCCACGGCTCGGTGGACCGGTCACTGGCCGCAATCACCACGGCACCGCCCGGTTCCGCGCTGGCCAGCGTCTCGAACGCGGACGGCTCGTCGATGGACTCGGAGAGCAGCGGAGTCGCGTGCACCTTGACGTCGAAACCACCGAGCGCACGCCGGTAGGCTCCGACCGACTCCCACTCCGTCACCAGGGTCCAGTAGGCGGGGTCGTCCAACGCGCGGGTCAGCCGCCCGGAACGATATCCGGGCCGCTCGGCCAGGGCGGCGAGCGCGGCGTGCGCCCGCGTGACGAACCCGTCCTGGGTGTCGGGCGGGACGACGAAGCGGTTGAGCACGAGCATGCGACGAGCGTACGCAGCGAGCAGGAGGACTTGGCACTGTGGCACCGTCCGGCAATCCACTGCACCGGCTGGCCCGGGTGAATCCGACGACGGCGTTCGCCGTCACCCTGGTGGTCATGCTCGGCGGCCTCTTCCTGCCCGGCATCGTCGGGGCGGCGTTGCTGTTCCTGCTCGGCGCGGGAGTGGCGGCGCTCACCTTCACCACCTGGCCGGTGCAGTCGCCGTCCACCAGGGTCGTCCGGGTCACCCTGCTCGGTCTGCTCCTGCTCGTCGTGGTGGCGAAGGCGGTGTGACCCATGCGGTTTTGACAATCATTATCATTGTCGGCGACAGTGGGTGCTATGCCGCGCCGCCTGCTCGCCACCCTGCTGTGCCTCGCCGCCACGGCCGGCTGTGCCGACCGGGCCGGCGCCAGCGGGTTCACCGGCGGCCGGCTCGACGTCGTCACGTCGTTCTATCCGCTGCAGTTTCTCAGCGAGCGCGTCGGCGGTGACGCCGTGACGGTGACCACCCTCACCAAGCCCGGCGCGGAGCCGCACGACCTGGAGCTCAACCCCCGCCAGGTGGGCGACGTGGCCGACGCCGGTCTCGTGGTCTATCTGCGCGGCTTCCAGCCGGCCGTGGACGACGCGGTCGCTCTGGAGGCGAAAGACCGGGCGTTCGACGCCGCCTCGGTGGTGCGGCTGCTCCCGATCGACGAGGGCGCCGACCGCCGGCACGAGCCGGGCGAGGAGCGCGCCGAGACCGCGGGCGGCATGGACCCGCACGTCTGGCTGGACCCGGTGCGGTTCGCGACGATCGGCGACCGCCTCGCCGAGCATCTCGGGCAGGCCGACCCGGCGCATGCCGCCGACTACACCGCGCGCGCCGCCGCCGTCCACACCGAACTGGACGCACTCAACACCGAGTTCGTCACCAAGCTGCGTCACTGCCGGCGGCACGAGCTGGTCACCAGCCACAGCGCCTTCAACTACCTCGCCACCCGGTACGGCCTCACCCAGGTGGGGATCACCGGCATCTCGCCCGACGCCGAGCCGTCCCCGCAGCGGCTGGCCGCGGTGGCCGCCGAGGCCCGGGCCACCGGCGCCACCACGATCTTCTTCGAGACGCTGGTCAGCCCGAAGGTCGCCGAGACCATCGCCGGCGAGATCGGCGCCCGGACCGCGGTCCTCGATCCGCTCGAGGGGCTGACCGAGCCGGGAACCGACTATTTCTCCGTCATGCGCGCCAACCTCGCCGCATTGACCTCAGCCCTGGGATGTGACTCATGAGCGTCGTCGACGTGCGCCACCTCGCCGCCGGATACGACGGCCAGGAAGTGCTGACGGACGTGTCGCTGACCGTGGCGGGCGGCGAGGTCGTGGCGATCCTCGGCGCCAACGGTTCGGGCAAGTCGACGCTGATCCGGGCGATCCTGGGCCTGGTCCCGGCGATCCGCGGGCAGATCGAGCTCTTCGGCGTGCCGCGGCACCGGTTCCGCCACTGGGCGAGGGTCGGCTACGTGCCGCAGCGGCTCGGCGCGGGCAGCGGCGTGCCGGCCACCGTCGGCGAGGTGGTGGCCTCCGGCCGGCTGGCCCGGCGCGGGGCCTTCCGCCCGGCGCGGGCGGGCGACCGGGCCGCGGTCCGCGAGGCGCTCGCCGACGTGGGCCTGGTGGACCGGATCGGCGACCCGGTGGCCACCCTCTCCGGCGGGCAGCAGCAACGTACGCTGATCGCGCGCGCCCTGGCCGGCAAGCCGGACCTGCTCGTCCTCGACGAGCCCACGGCCGGCGTGGACGCGTCGAGCCAGGAGGCGTTCGCCGCCGCCCTCCGCCGGTTCGAGACCGGCGGCGGCACGATCCTGCTGGTCGCGCACGAGCTGGGCCCGTTGCGGCCGCTGATCGACCGGGCGATCGTGGTGCACCAGGGACGCGTCGCGCACGACGGCACGCCGCCCGAGCCGGCCGGCCACCACGCCGAGCCCGGACACGACCACGTGCACCCGCACGCCGAGCAGGTGCCCGCCGGCATCTGTGAGTGGTCTCCGACCGACCGGATGGCCGCGAACTAAATGGACGCGAACTAATGGACCTGTTCGGATACGACTTCATGATGCGCGCGCTGCTCGGCGCGCTGATCATCGGGCTCGCCGCCCCCTCGCTGGGCGTCTACCTCGTCCAGCGGCGGTTGTCGCTGATCGGGGACGGCATCGGCCACGTGGCGCTGACCGGCGTCGGCGTCGGCCTGCTGCTGCACCAGTCCCCGGTGGTCACCGCGGTGATCGTCTCGGTGGCGGGCGCGGTCGGCGTCGAGCTCATCCGCCAGCGCGGGCGCACCTCCGGCGATCTCGCCCTCGCCCTGCTGTTCTACGGCGGCATCGCGGGCGGCGTGGTGCTGGTCGGTCTCTCCGACGACAGCAGCAACGCCAACCTGATGCAGTACCTGTTCGGGTCGCTGGTCACCACGTCACCGCAGGACATCGTGGTGATCACGGTGCTCGGCGTGGCCGTGCTGACCGCGATGCTCGCGTTCCGCCCGGCCTTCTTCGCGGTCTGCAACGACGAGGAGTACGCCAGGGTCAGCGGCCTGCCGGTGGGTGCCCTCAACCTCCTGCTCGCGATCACCACCGCGGTGACCGTGACGATCGCCATGCGGACGGTCGGCCTGCTCCTGGTGTCCGCGCTCATGGTGGTCCCGGTGGCCGCGGCCCAGCAGGTCACCCGCGGCTTCCGCAGCACCATGGGGGCCGCCATGGCGATCGGGTTCGGCGCCGCCGGGTCCGGCGTCGTGGTCTCCGCCGAGATCGACACGGCGCCGGGTGCCACCACGGTCGTCCTCGCGCTGGCCGCCTTCCTCGCGGTGACGGTGGGTTCCGCCGGCTGGCGGGCCCTGCGCCGGCGGGCGCGTCCGCCGCACGAGGTGGAGCCGCCCGACGTGGTACTGCGGGAAGATGAGGCACCCATGGCAGGGAATCCAGGGAGATGACGACGAGCGGGTACGAGGCGTACGAGCCGGCCGGGGAGCTGCTCCGCGCCCTGTCCGCGCCGATCCGCGTGGCGATCGTGGCCGAGCTGGGCGCGGGCGAGCGCTGCGTACACGAGCTCGTGGAGAAGCTCGGCGCTCCGCAGCCGCTGGTCTCGCAGCACTTGCGGGTGCTGCGGGGCGCCGGCGTGGTGCGAGGTGTGCGGCGCGGCCGGGAGATCGCCTACTCGCTGGTGGACGACCACGTCGCCCACATCGTCGCCGACGCCGTCAGCCACGCGAGGGAGATCGGACAATGAACGCCGAACCCGGCGCGACGCAGCGAAACACCAAGCAGCGCAACGCGGTCAGTGCCGTGCTCGACGAGGTCGAGGGCTTCAACAGCGCTCAGGATCTGCACGCGAAGCTGCGGGAACGCGGTGAGCGCGTCGGCCTCACCACGGTCTACCGCACGTTGCAGGGCCTGGCCGATGCCGGCGAGGTCGACGTGATGCGGCCGCCCGGCGGCGAGCACCTGTACCGCCGGTGCAGCCAGGGCCATCACCATCACCTGGTCTGCCGGTCGTGCGGGCGGGCGGTCGAGGTGGCGGGGCCGGCCGTCGAGTCGTGGGCCGACCGGGTGGCCGGCCAGCACGGCTTCGTCGACGTCTCGCACACCGTGGAGATCTTCGGCACGTGTCCGGAGTGCGCGAGCCCCCACTGACCCGGTCCACGTGCGACCCTGTGCCGCGTGAAGCTCTACGCCGACCGGCTGCCCACCGCCATCCGCCAGCTCCTCAGCGACATCGCCGTCGTCCTCTGGGTCTATCTGTGGATCCGGGCCGGCCTCTGGGTACGCGACACGGTGGAGAAGCTGGCCGTCCCGGGACAGAAGCTGGAGACCGCCGGCGGCGGGATCGCCGACAACCTCGCCCAGGCCGGCGGCTCGGTCGGGCGGATCCCGCTCGTCGGCGATCAGCTGGTCAAGCCGTTCAACGGCGCCGCCGACGCGGCCCGCGCGCTCGCCGACGCGGGCCGCCAGCAGCAGGACGTCGTCGACCGGCTGGCGCTGATCCTGGCGCTGGTCGCCGTCGCCGTCCCGCTCGCGCTCGTGCTCTTCGGCTGGCTGCCGCGCAGGCTGCGCTGGATGCGCCGGGCCGGCGTGGCCTCCGCGGTGCGCGACCAGCCGGCCGGCCGGGATCTGCTGGCATTGCGGGCGCTGGCCGGCCGGCCGCTCGACCAACTCGCCTCGCTCGGCCCGGACATCGCGCGGAGCTGGCGCGACGGCGACGCGGCCGCGGTGGACGCGCTCGCCGCGCTGGAGCTCGAGCAGCTCGGCCTCAAGCCGGCGGCTCCGCGCCGGTAGATCAAGCCCGCCGCTCGTCGTCCGTGAGAATCTCGCCGGCCGCCGACTCCGCCTCGTCCTCGTCCTCCTCGTCGATCCAGTTGTGCCGGAATGCCGGGATGGCCAGCCAGAACACCAGGAAGAACGCGGCCGTGACGGCGGTCAGCACGAACACCATCGGGCCGCTGAGCACGTAGTCGACGACCAGCAGCACCGAGCTGACCATCGACACCAGCAGAAAGGCGAGACCGCCGCTGGCCGCCCGGTGCGCGTAGCGCACCAGTTCGGGCTTGCGGCCCTGCCGGAACAGCGCGCGGTGGAAAGCCACCGGCGCGATGATCATGGCAGTGGCGAACGCCGCGGACAGCAGGGCGATGACGTAGACGTCTCGCTGGAGTTCGGTGGTCTTCGGAAAGCCACTGCTGAACGGGATGGTCAGCAGGAAGGCGAAGAGGATCTGGATGCCGGTCTGCGCCACGCGAAGCTCTTGAAGGAGATCGGCGAAGTTGCGGTCCCAGCGCTGCTTCTCGGTCTCGTTCTTGATCCGGGGCTTCTCGGGTGCCATGGGCGCTGTTTCCCCTCGCTGCCGAACGATCAAACTGCGCCGATGCGCGCCAGCACCGCGTCGGCGAGCGCCTCCGGCGCCTCCTCCGGCACCCAGTGACCGATCCCGCGCAGCGCCACGAGCTGGTAGTCGGCGGACACCCAGTCGCCGGTCCGCAGGGCCGCGGTCAGGCTCACGATCCCGTCCCTGTCGCTCCACACGTACGTGGTCGGCACGGTGATGATCCGCACGTCGGCGACCTGCCCGGGCGAGAAGGCCCGGTACCAGTTCAGGCCGCCGGTCAACCGGCCCGGCTCGCGCAACGCCGCCACGTACAGGTCGGCCCGCTCCCGGATCGGGCGCAGCATCGCCTTGAGGGCCGCCGCACCGCCGGCGAGCAGCAGGCGTTCGGCGGCCGGGGAGCGGAACACTCTGAAGTACGCGAACCGTGCGCGCTGGGAGGGGCGGACCCGCATGGCCAGACGCAGCGCCTTCGGGTGCGGAACGGAGATCGCGGTCAGCGTGCGGACGCGTTCCGGGTGCCGAGCGGCCATCAGCCAGCCCACGCCGGCGCCCCAGTCGTGCGCGACGACGTGCGCCGACTCGACATCCAGGGCGTCCAGGACGGCGACGGCGTCCGCGGCGCACTCGGTGATCTGGTACCCGGCGACCGCGGACGGGCGCGCCCCCGGCGAGGTACCACGCTGGTCCAGGGCGTACGTCCGCAGCCCGGCCTCGCGCAGCCGGGGTACCAGGAGATCGAACTCGCGGTGGTCCTGCGGGAAACCGTGCAGCAGCAGCACGGGTTGCCCGTCCGCCGGGCCACCCTCGAAGACGTCGAAGGTGAGCCCGCGCGCCTCGATCTGCATGTGCCGGACCTCCATGTGGCGGCTCCCTGGCTGGGCGACGGCGTCCAACGGTGCTAGCGTCATCGAAGCACATGCAGTGAGGCCTGTTCACGACGACGGACCACGCGTCTCGCGGTCGTGGACGAGCCTCGATCCGACAGGGGAGCGCACAGCGCTGAGAGTGCGGGTGACACCGCAGACCCTCGTACCTGATCTGGGTAATGCCAGCGCAGGAAGTTCGGTCTCTTCTCCAGTCGCGTCGTGTCCGGGCCCGCCCCGGCGCGCGGCGTGCGTTCCTCCCGGTATCAACGCTGGGAGGCATCTCATGAACAACCGCTGGCGCACGATCGACATCGTGATCGCCTCGATCATCGCCGTCACGTTCGGCGTGATCTTCTGGGCCTGGGGCCTGCTCTGGAACGGTCCGGCCGACGCCATCCCACTGCCCGGCCGCGCCGTCCTGTACGGCATGTGGTTGGTGCCCGCGGTGCTCGGCGCGCTGATCGTCCGCAAGCCCGGCGCCGCCTTCTACACCCTGACCCTGGCCTCGCTGGTGTCGGTGGCGATCGGCACGAGTTGGGGCTGGACGCTGGTGGTCCAGGGCCCGCTCGAGGCGCTCGGCGCGGAACTGGCGTTCGCCGCGTTCGGGTACCGGGTGTACCGGCTGCCGGTCGCGCTGCTCGCCGCGGTGCTCGCCGGCGTCGTGGCCTCGGTGTACGACGCGTTCGTCTGGTATCCCGGCACCTCCTGGGCGACCATGCGGATCCCGTACATTCTCATCACGGCCGCGTCGTCTCTGGTGATCGCCGGATTCGGCAGCGTCGCGCTGACCAGGGCCCTGGCCCAGACCGGAGTGCTGGACCGCTTCGCCGCCGGTCGGGAAAGGGCATTGGTCTAGCCGGATGGCCGAGGTCGTACTGCGGGGATTCGGGTGGCGGCACGCCGGCCGCCGGGCCTGGGCCGTCCGCGACGTCGACCTGCACATCGCGCACGGCGAGCGGGTGCTCCTGCTCGGTCCCTCAGGAGCCGGCAAGAGCACCCTGCTCGCGGCGCTGGCGGGGCTGTTGCCCGAGGACTCGGGCGAGGCGGCCGGCACCGTCCTGATCGACGGGCGGGACCCGCGCTCCGCCGCCACCGGCGCCCCGTCCTGCGCAGACAGCGGCGTCGGCATCGTCTTCCAGGATCCCCAGGCTCAGCTCGTGATGGCGCGCAGCGGCGACGACGTGGCCTTCGGCCTGGAGAACCGCGGGGTGCCGGCCGCGCAGATCTGGCCGCGGGTCAGCGACGCGCTCGACCGCGTCGGCTTTCCGTATCCGATCACCCGCCCCACCGCGGCGCTCTCGGGTGGCGAGGCGCAGCGGCTCGCGCTGGCCGGTGTCCTCGCGCCGCGCCCCGGATTGCTGCTGCTCGACGAGCCCACCGCGAACCTGGATCCGGCCGGGGCCGCGCTGGTCCGTGAGGGCATCGCCCGTGCGCGGAACGACGACACCACGCTGATCCTCGTCGAGCACCGGGTGGCCGAGGCACTGCCGCTCGTGGATCGCGTGGTGGTGCTGGAACCGGGCGGCGGCGTCCGGGCCGACGGGTCGCCCGAGGTGGTGTTCGCCGCCTACGGTGACCGGCTGGCCGCGGAAGGGGTCTGGGTCCCGGGCTTCACCATCCCGCCGCTCAAGGCCTGCACGCCCGCCGTTGCCGATCTGATCCGCGCGCACCAGGTGGCGGTGGGGCACCGCCTCCATCCCGTGTCGCTCGGTGCCCGCGCCGGTGAGGTGCTGGCCGTCACCGGCCCGAACGGCGCCGGCAAGTCGACGCTCGCCCTGGTGCTCGGCGGCCTGCTGCCGCCCACCGCGGGCCGCGTCGCGGCGTTCGGGGACCCCAGGCCGCCGCACCGGTGGCGGGCCGCGACGGTCGCCCGGCGGATCGGCTCGGTGTTCCAGAATCCGGAGCACCAGTTCGTCACGTCCCGGGTGGCCGACGAGCTCGCGGTGGGCCCACAGCGGGTGGGCCGCTCCCCCGCCCAGATCCGGGCGACCGTGGACGCGCTGCTCGAGCGCCTGCGGCTGACCGGGCTCGCGGCCGCGAACCCGTACACTCTCTCCGGTGGCGAGGCGCGCCGGCTCAGCGTCGCCACCGCGCTGGCGACCGCGCCCCGGTTGCTGGTCCTCGACGAGCCGACCTTCGGCCAGGACCGGCGCACCTGGATCGAGCTGGTCACGCTGCTCGCCACCCTTCGCGACGAGGGACACGCCGTGGTGGCGGTCACCCACGACGACGACTTCGTCCAGACGCTGGCCGACCGGACCTTCGCGCTGGGCAGTCCCCGGTTGCCGGACCCGCTCCCGCGCCGGAGGCGGTCATGACGTTCACGCTCCAGCCGATCGCGGATCCCGCGGCGCCACTGGCCCGCCGCAACCCGATCGCCAAACTCGGCGCCGCGCTGCTCTTCTCGCTGCCGCTCGTCGCCACGCTGGATCCCCTGACCCCGGCGATCGCGATCGCCATCGAACTCGCCGCGCTGCCGCTGTTCGGCGTGCGCTACGCCGTGCTGGCGCGCCGCGCCTGGCCGCTCGCCGCCGCGGCGGCGGGGATCCTGGTCACGATGGTGCTCTTCGCCGCCGACCGCGGCGGTGTGCTCCTGCTCGAGCTCGGCCCGTTCGCCGTGACCACCGGCGTCCTGAGCACCGCCGCCGCGCTGATCCTGCGGATCGTGGCCGTCGCCCTGCCCGGCGTGATCGTCTTCGCCACCACCGACCCGACTGACCTGGCCGACGCGCTGGTGCAGAACGCCAGGGCACCGGCCCGCTTCGCGATCGGCGCGCTGGCCGCCTTCCGCCTGCTGCCGCTGCTCGCCGCGGAGTGGCAGATGATCACGCTGGCTCGCCGGGCACGGGGCATCGACGCCGGCCGCAATCCGGCGGCCCGCGCGGGTATCTTCGTCTCCACCGGGTTCGCCCTGCTCGTCGGCGCTCTGCGGCGGGGCGGGCGGCTCGCGGTGGCGATGGACGCCCGCGGTTTCGACTCGGGCCGGCCGCGCACGTACGCCCGCCGCCAGATATTCACGACAGCCGATACCGCTCTGCTGGCCGGCGCCGCGGCACTCGCCGCCGCGACGCTCGGCGTCACGGTCGCGACCGGCCTGTTCCGCTCGATCATCGGCTGATGCCGGCCGGCCTTCACTAGGCTGTGCCGGTGTCCCGACCCGCGCTGCACTCGATGCTGGCCGCCGCGCACAGCGGGGTGTTGCTCTTCGGCATCACCCCGCCGCGCCGCAGCGCCACCCCGGACCGGGTCAAGGAGATCGCGGAGGTCACCCTCCGGCGGCTGACCGCGCTCGATCTGGACGGCCTGATCCTGTACGACATCGACGACGAGTCGGACCGCAACCCCGACGAGCGACCGTTTCCCTATCTGCCCACCATGGATCCGGCCGAGTTCGCGGCGCACCTGGACGGCTGGGACCGCCCGGTGGTCGTCTACCGCTGCGTCGGCAAGTACGGCGAGGACGAGCTGCGTGCCTGGATGGCCGAGGCCGAGCCGGGCCGCATGCTGAGTGTCTTCGTGGGTGCGTCGTCCGGCACCAAGGCGGTGCGCACGGATCTGCGCCGGGCCCAGGCTCTGCGCGCCGAGGTACGCCCTCAGCTGCCGCTGGGAGCCGTCGTGATCGGCGAACGACATCGCCGCTCCGGCGACGAGCACCTGCGCATGCTCGCCAAGCAGGAGGGCGGCTGCACCTTCTTCGTCTCTCAGGTGATCTACGATCTGGGCGAGACCAAGACGCTGCTCTCCGACTACTACTACGAGTGCGGCCGGCGCGGTGTCGGCCCGCGTACGGTCATCTTGACCTTCTCGCTGTGCGGCTCGGAGAAGACGCTGGAGTTCCTGACCTGGCTCGGCGTGAACGTGCCCGGCTGGCTGCGGAACATGCTGCGGCACTCCGCCGATCCGCTGGCCGACTCGTACCGCGAGTGTCTCGCGATCGCCCGCGATCTGATCGACTTCTGCGAGCGGCTCGGCATGCCGTACGGATTCCACGTGGAGAGCGTGTCCATCCGCAAGGCCGAGATCGAGGCCGCCACCCGGCTCGCCGCCGACCTGGGCGCGATGCTGCGCCGCTGACCCGGGCTCCGCAGGCCGGCCGCGCCTGGAAGGATGGGCAGGTGCTGGTTGCTTTCTCGGTGACGCCGCTCGGCGTCGGAGACTCCGTCGGTGACCTGGTCGCCGAGGCGGTGCGGGTGGTGCGCGCCTCCGGGCTGCCGAACCGGACCGACGCCATGTTCACCACGCTCGAAGGCGAGTGGGACGAGGTCATGGCCGTGGTGAAGCAGGCCGTCGACGCGGTCGCCGCCGGTGGCGCGCCCCGCGTCAGCCTGTCGCTCAAGGCGGACGTACGGCCCGGGGTGACCGGCGCGCTGACCGCCAAGGTGGAGCACATCGAACGGGTGTTGCGGGAGTGAAGCGGCCGGTCATGTGGCACGGACCGGGGCGCACGCGGTGCTGCCGGATCTGTCCGACGTGGACGCTACGGTGCGGGTTCTGACGGCGTAGCGGGGACCTGGTTGGGCAGGGCACCCCCGAACCGGCGGTCCCGGCTGGCGTAGAGCTCGCACGCGTACCACAGGTGCCGGCGGTCGAAGTCGGGCCACAGCGTGTCGAGGAAGACCATCTCGGCGTACGCCGACTGCCAGAGCAGGAAGTTCGACGTGCGTTGCTCGCCGGACGGGCGTAGGAACAGATCGACCTCGGGCACCTCGGGGTGGTACAGGTACTTCGCCACCGTCTTCTCGGTGATCTTGTCGGCCTTCAGCCGGCCGGCCGCCACGTCGCGGGCGATCGCCGCCGTCGCGTCGGCGATCTCCGCCTGGCCGCCGTAGTTGACGCAGAACTGCAGGGTGAGCGTGCGGTTGTGGCGCGACATCTGCTCGGCGGTCTGCAGCTCCTGGATCACGCTCTTCCACAGCCGGCCGGCCCGGCCCGACCAGACGACCCGTACGCCCAGCTCGACCAGCTGGTCGCGGCGCCGCCGGATCACGTCCCGGTTGAACCCCATCAGGAAGCGCACCTCCTCGGGCGAACGCTTCCAGTTCTCGGTGGAGAACGCGTACGCCGAGAGGTACGGGACGCCCAGCTCGATGGCACCCTCGATGGTGTCGAAGAGAGAGAACTCGCCCTGCTCGTGACCTTTGGTGCGGGACAGCCCGCGCTGCTTGGCCCACCGGCCGTTGCCGTCCATGACGATGGCGACGTGCCGGGGCAGCGCAGCGCTCGGGAGAACCGGCGGCGTGGCGCCGGAGATATGCGGGGTGGGCGGACGCGGCGTCAAAGGTTCTCCCGTCGATCGACCAGCGGCAACGAACGCAGCGCGTGCTCCATGTGCCACTGCAGGTGAGCGGCGACCAGGCCGCTGCACTCGCGGCGCACCGGCGGCTCGGACGCCTCGGCCATCGCCCAGTCGCCCCTGGTGAGGGCGCTCATCAGGTCGAGGGTGGCCCGGCTCGGATGGGCCGCACCCGGCGGCCGGCAGTCGGGGCAGACCGCCCCGCCGGCCGGAACCGAGAAGGCGGCGTGCCCGCCGGGCGTGCCGCAGACGGCGCACTCGGTCACCGCCGGCGCCCAGCCGGCCACCGCCATGGCCCGCAACAGGTACGCGTCCAGCACCAGACCGCCGGCGTGGTCGCCGGCCGCGAGCGCCTTGAGCGCACCGAGCGTCAGCTGGAACAGCCGCAGCGCCGGCTCGCGCTCGATCGGGGTGAGCCGCTCCGCGGTCTCCGCGATGGCGCTGGCCGCGGTGTAGCGCGGGTAGTCGCCGAGGAACCGCTTGCCGTAGAGGGCGACCGCCTCGACCTGGCTGACCGAGTGCAGTGTGCTGCCCACTCCCTCGGGCGAGCCGGCCAGCTGCAGATCGACGTGGCCGAACGGCTCGAGCCGGGCACCGAAGCGCGAGGTGGTGCGGCGGACGCCCCGGGCGACCGCGCGCAGCCGGCCGTGCCGGCGGGTCAGCAGGGTGATGATCCGGTCGCTCTCGCCCAGTTTCTGCACGCGCAGCACCACGGCGTCGTCGCGGTAGAGCTGGCGGTGGTATCCGGGCACTCCGTCATTCTGCCCCGCGGGTGCGACAGGCCCCCCTCGCGGGGCGACCCTGACCCCGATCTCAGGGTCATCTCCGGGGACGGTCAGTGTGGCGACGGATGGTCCCGGCCGGGCGGCGCGCCTAGCGTCACCACTATGACCACGACTCCCCTCCGGCGGGCCGGAGCCCTCACCGTCGTCGCCGCGGCGACCGCCGCCCTCGCCGGTTGCGCCGGGGCACTGGGGGCGCGGATGACCTACAACGACACCGAGCCGACGAAGATCACCGAGATCGTCCTCTCCGGTGGTGACGGCGACGTCTCCATCACGACGGCGGCGGTCACCGAGACCACCATCCGGCGGGTGATCCAGCGCAGCTCGAACCCTGGTGAGTCGTACCGGGTGACCGGGTCCACGTTGACGATCGACAGCTCGTGCGGGCACGGCTGCTCGGTGTCGTACGAGATCCAGGCGCCCACGGGCGTGGCGGTCCGCGGTGGATTGCGCTCCGGTGACATCCACCTTTCCGACGTCGGCGCCGCTGACGTCAGGGTGAACTCCGGCGACCTGACGGTGCGCAACGCCACCGGTCCGGTGCAGCTGCGGGCCACCTCCGGCGACATCCGGGTGCTGGACGCGAAGAGCACGGTACAGGTGCAGTCCACCTCCGGCGACGTCGAGGCGATGAACATCGGCGGCGCGGTCGACCTGCGGGTCACCTCGGGCGACATCACCGCCAAGCTGGCCACCGCGGCCTCGGTGACCGCGCAGACGACCAGCGGTGACGTCGACGTCCTCGTGCCCAGCGGCAGCTACCGGATCGTGACGAACACCGGCTCCGGCGATGCCGGGGTGGTGGGGCTCACCAGCGACCCGGCGGCGAAGAACGTGATCGACGTCCGCACCGGCAGCGGTGACGCGCGCGTGAGCGCGGCGGCATGATCGGGGCATGAGCTTCTATCTGCCCCTCGGTGACGGCGAATACCGGCCGACGAAGGCCACGGAGAGCCCCTGGGACGACCAGATGCAGCACGGTGGCCCGCCGGCCGCGCTGCTGGGCCACGTCCTCGGCGTCGACGGGCTCCGGCTGGCCCGGATCTCGGTGGACTTCCTCGGTCCGATTCCGCGGCGGGACCTCCCGATCGAGGTGTCGCCGCTCAAGCCGGGCCGGCTGACCACGCTGAACGAGGCCCGGATGATCGTCGACGGGCGGGTGGCGGTGACCGCCCGCGCCTGGCACCTGGCGCCCGGTCCGCCGCCGCCGGCCACGACGGCCGGCCGCCGGGCCGAGCCGCTGCCGGACGCCGGAGACGCCGGTTTCCTGCTCGGGCGCGAAGACTGGGGATACGGCCGGGCGATCGAGTGGCGCCCCACCCGCGGCGGCCTCGGCGGCCCTGGTGACCCCTGCCCGGGCGAGACGCACGTCTGGGCCCGGGTCCGGATGCCGCTGATCGACGGCACCGAGCTGGACGGCCAGGACCGCGCGCTGATCGTCGCGGACTCCGCGAACGGGCTGTCGGCGGTGCTGCCGATCGACACGTGGCTCTCCATCCCGCCGACGATGACCACGACCCTGCTCCGCCCCGCCGGCGGGGAGTGGGTGCACCTGGCCTGCCGGACGACGCTTTCCGGGGACGGCCTCGGCCTCGCCCACGGCGACCTCTACGACGCCGCCGGCGAGATCGGCGAGGTGGCCCAGCCGCTGCTGATCAGGGAACGCTGAGCTGGGACTTGGGCGACGCCGCACCGGCCGGGGCCGGGGAGACGGGGATCGCCGGGCGGCGGGCACCCGGCACGAGCGCCGGCCGCCGTCCGGCCGCCACGTCCTCGACCCAGCCGACCAGGATCACCACCGCGCCCAGCAGCACCGACACCACGGCCAACCGCCAGCCGATCCCGATCAGGCCGCGCACCGGCAGGCCGTGGGCCTCGGCGAAGCGTACGACGCCCAGGACGACCGGGACGTGCCACAGGTAGACGGTCAGCGCCCGGGCGTTCAGCACGGTGAGGATGCGGCGCGGGCGTACGGCGGGCGTGACGCTGAGCGTCACGAGGATGAAGGCCGCCGACCACAGCGCGTTGGCCAGCGGGATGTCGTTGAGGTCGAGGCCGCGCGGCCCGGGGTGGGTGACCGCCCAGGCCGCACCCGCGGCCGCCAGCACGCCCACCAGCCACCAGCGGCGCCGGGTCAGCATGCCGTCGTGGTGCGCGAAGCCGAGCAGCCAGGCGCCGCCGTAGAGGGCCAGGTCGCGGACCACCGGAGGCGGGGTCACCCCGGCGAAGGTGAGCACGGCGAGCGCCCCGTACGGAATCGCGACGCAGACCACCGGCAGCCGGCGGAACAGGGGCAACACCAGCGGTGACAACAGCACGAACCAGAGGAAGTCGCGCAGGTACCACATCGCCGCGAGGCCCTCCAGCCAGAAGCCGGTGGCCGGCGGATCCTGCAGCGGGAAGGCCCACAGCAGCACGGTCCAGTCCCAGTGCAGCCCGGCCAGCAGCATGGCCGGGACCGCGACCGCGACGAGCGCCCACAGCGAGGGCAGCAACCGGCAGAGCCGGCGCTCGACGGCGGCCGGGCCGTACCGGTCCAGCGACGCTGCCATCATCGAGCCGGCCAGGGCGAACATCACGGACATCGCGGGGAAGACGACGGTGAGGAAGGCCCAACCGGTCGAGTGGTAGACCACCACCCGGATGGTCGCGACGGCGCGCAGGAGATCCAGGTACCGGTTACGCATAGGCTTCGTTGTTACCGAGTTCCGGCAAATCCCGCAAACCAGCGTGAGTTATCCCATACTCAAAAGCCGAGCCTGCGCAGCTGTCGCGGGTCGCGCTGCCACTCCTTAGCCACCCGCACGTGCAGGTCGAGGTACACCCGGGTACCGAGCAACTGCTCGATCTCCGCGCGGGCCCGGGTGCCGACGTCCTTGAGGCGCGCGCCCCGCGCCCCGATCACGATCGACTTCTGGCTGTCCCGCTCGACGTACAGATCCGCGTAGATCTTGGTGAGGCCGCCCTCCACCAGCATCTCCTCGACCAGCACGGCGATCGAGTGCGGCAGCTCGTCGCGCACTCCCTCCAGCGCCGCCTCGCGGATCAGCTCGGCGATCAGCACCTGCTCAGGCTCGTCGGTCAGCATGTCGTCCGGGTACAGCTGGGGTGACTCCGGCAGATACTTGATCATCAGATCGACCAGCGTCTGCACCTGATGCCCGGAGACCGCGCTGACCGGCACGATCTCCGCGAACTCGTACAGTTCGCTCACCGCCACCAGGTGCGCCGCCAGGGTCGCCGGGTCGACCAGGTCGACCTTCGTCACCACGGCGATGACCGTCGCCTTGAGCCGCTCGAGCTCGGCCGAGATGAACCGGTCGCCACGGCCCACCGGCTCGTCCGCCGGGAAGCAGACGCCGATCACGTCGACCTCACTCCACACCTCGCGCACCAGATCGTTCAGCCGCTCGCCGAGCAGCGTCCGCGGCCGGTGCAGGCCCGGCGTGTCGACCAGCACCAACTGCGCGTTCTCCCGGTGCAGGATGCCCCGGATGACGTGCCGTGTCGTCTGCGGCTTGGTCGACGTGATCGCGATCTTCTGCCCGATGATCGCGTTGGTCAGGGTGCTCTTGCCGGCATTCGGCCGGCCGACGAAGCACGCGAAACCGGCACGGTAGACGTCGTCCGCCACGGCCGCAGGCGCCGCCACCTCCTTGTGCCGCTGGGCGCGCGTCCCGGGCTTCCCCTTGCCGCGCGGGACACTCCGTCCGGGCTTCGTCATGTCGTGACCGTGCCGAGCAGGGTGCCGTCCGGCGCAGCCACGTGCACGGGAGCTTCCGGGGCCAGATCCCGGACCGCCGCGTGCCCCGCCCCGTCGAGCTCGGACGCCTCGGTCACCACCGCGGCCGCCTCCAGGCGCGTCGCACCGGCCGCGGCGGCGGCGGCCACCGCCAGCTGCAACGCGGTCACCGCGAGGCTGGGCAGCGCCACCGTCGCCGCGGCATAGGTGCGCCCGTCCTGGTCGCGTACCGCCGCGCCCTCGACCGCGCCCACCCGGGCGCGTGCGCTGCGGGCCAGCGTGACCAGCTTGGCGTCCTCGGCGCCCAGGGCGTCGCCGCCGGAGGCCGGCACGGCGGATCCGGCGAAGGTCCGGTCAGGCATCGGCGGTCTGTCTCTCCTCGGTCACGGCTGCGGTCTCGTTCTCGGATTCGTCGGCCGGCGGCTCCGGTTCCACCCGGCGCACCAGCACCGAATCGATCCGGTTGCGCCGGCCCGTGGTGCCCTCGGCCACCAGATGCAGGCCGCCCACGTCCACCGTCGCGCCCGGTATCGGCACCCGGCCCAGCGTCTGGGCGAGCAGGCCGCCCACCGTCTCCACCTCGTCGGCGGGCAACTCGACTCCGAAGATCTCCCCGAGATCCTCGATCGGCAGGCGCGCGGTGACCCGCACCGCGCCGTCCGACAGATGCTCGACCGGCGGCCGCTCGACGTCGTACTCGTCGGTGATCTCGCCGACGATCTCCTCGAGAATGTCCTCGATGGTGACGAGGCCGGCCGTGCCACCATACTCGTCCACCACGATCACTAGATGGGTGCGCGCCGCCTGCATCTCCGACAGCAGGTCGTCGACCGGCTTCGATTCCGGCACGAACGTCGCCGGCCGCATCAGGTCCGCGACCGCCTCCGCCGTCGCCGCCGGATCACCGGACTGGGTCCGCCGGATCACGTCCTTCAGGTACAGCACGCCCAGCACGTCGTCGACGCTCTCGCCGATCACCGGGATCCGCGAGAAACCGGAACGCAGGAACAGGTACAGCGCCTGCTGCAAGGACTTCGGCGCCTCGATCCACACCATCTCGGTGCGCGGCACCATCACCTCCCGCGCGATGGTGTCACCCAGCGCGAACACCGAATGGATCATCTCGCGCTCGCCGTGCTCCACGACGCCGCGCTGCTCCGCCAGGTCGACCAGCTCGCGCAGCTCCACCTGGCTGCCGAACGGTCCCTCGGGGAAGCCGCGACCTGGCGTCACCGCGTTGCCGATCAGGATGAGGAGCGAGGCGAGCGGGTTCAGCGCCTTGCCCATCCACCTGATGAGCGGGGCGGCGGCCCGGCCGACCGCGTACGCGTGCTGGCGCCCCACCGTACGCGGCGCCACACCGACCACGACGAAGCTGACCAGGGTCATCGCACTCGCCGTGACCAGGGCCGCCCGCCAGCCGATCCCCCAGCTGTCCACCGCGACCAGGGCGATCAGCGTGGTCGCCGTCAGCTCGCAGAGCAGCCGCAGCAGGAGCAGCAGATTGAGATGGCGAACCACGTCGGAGGCGACGGCAGCGAGCGCCGCGGCGCCCCGCTGACCCTCCCGGGCCATCTCGGCGGCCCGCGCCGGGGACACCGTCGCCAGCGCCGCGTCCGTCATCGAGGCCAGGCCGGCGAGAAGCACCAGCAGGACCGCGTACGTGATCAGCTGCACGTCGGGCAGACCGGCCGACACAGCGGCGGCCGCCAGAACCGGATCGGGATCCACGGCTCAGCCGGCCCGCCGCCCGGCACGCCAGCTCTGCAGCAACCGGTTCTGCAGGGCGAACATCTCCCGCTCCTCCTCCGGCTCGGCATGGTCGTAGCCCAGCAGATGCAGCGCCCCGTGCACGGTGAGCAGATGCAGCTCGTCGGCGGCCGAGTGTCCCGCCGCGGCGGCCTGCTTGGCCGCCACCTCCGGCGCGAGCACGATGTCGCCGAGCAGGGCCGGCTCGCCCGTGCCCGCCTCCCCCGGACCGTGGTCGACGCTGCCCTCGTCCATCGGGAACGCGAGCACGTCGGTCGGGCCGTCACCGCCCATCCAGCGATGGTTCAGCTCGGCCATGTAGTCGACGTCGACGAGCAGGATCGACAGCTCGGCGAGCGGGTTGACCCCCATCTCGTCGAGGGCGTGCCGGGCCACCGCGAGGATCGCATCGGTGTCGACCTCGACTCCCGACTCGTTGGCGATCTCGATGGACATAGTGGTGCGCTTACTCCTCGAGCTCAGCGCCTACGCCCGGAACGGCCGCCGGAGGCGGTCCGGCCGGGCACGGCGTGGACGGACTGGGTGGCTCGCTGCTCCTGCTCCGTGTCGTACCGCGCGTACGCGTCGACGATCTCCGCGACCAGCCGGTGCCGCACGACGTCGGCGCTGGACAGCTCGGCGAAGTGCACGTCCTCGACGTTCTGCAGGATCTCCCGGACGACCTTGAGGCCGCTGCTGGTGCCGGCCGGCAGGTCGACCTGGGTGATGTCGCCGGTCACCACGATCTTCGCACCGAACCCGAGCCGGGTCAGGAACATCTTCATCTGCTCGGGGGTGGTGTTCTGCGCCTCGTCGAGGATGATGAACGCGTCGTTGAGAGTGTTGTGCGTGAGGATCAGATCGTCGGTGACGTAGAGCGAGTCGGCAGTCGCCACTTGAATGCACACCGTCTCCGCCTCGCCCGCGGGCTCGATCGCCTCGATGAAGCGCATCGGACGTCCGCCGCCGGACATGGCGTAGGCATCGCGCTTGCGACTTAGCCGGAACGGCTCCACGTCCTCGGGCAGGCGGATGTCCAGCACGAACGCGTCGTGCCGGTAGGCCACCGGGTGGCCGTGGGCCGGGCCGGGCTTGCGCCCGAGCGCGGCACGGCGCCGGCAGTACGCCACGCCGCCCAGTGAGCGGACCAGGAAGAGCACATCGTCACGAAGCCGCTCAGAGCAGGTGGTGTACTGAATCCGGCAGGTACGGCCGCGCTGGGTGACCGGACCTCCGTCAGTGTCGAGGAGACCCTGCAGGACCGCCAGGCGCACGGCGGCGCTGTTGAAGCGGTAGACCTCGGGTACGAACTTCGTCTCCGACTTCGTGCCGGCAAGGTTCAGTTCGCGCAGTGCACCGGTGACGGGGTTCGCCGTGATGACACCGCCGCGACCGCCACCGCCGGCTCGCCGCAGCACGTAGTCGAACTCGGACTTGCGAAAGAGTTCGATCTGCGGGAGCGCGACCTCCAGCGCCTCCGCCAGCTCCGGGTCGGCGGTGCTGAACGAGGGAGTGCTGGCCGTGGTCAGACACCCGTCGCCGAGCAGCAGGCCCAACGAGTACGGCTCGATCGGCACCTCCTGCGGCACGAACTCGACCGGGCCGACCAGCGGCAATTCGTATCGATGCACACCGCCGCGCCGAAGCTTGCCGATCAGTTCCTGAGTTTGCACGACCCGCCCTGGGCCGCCGTGGCTGCGGTCGTCCACCGTACGGACGGTCCAGAGGTGCTCGCCGCAGGCGAGTGTCGATGCGCCGTCCTGGGTCGTCACTCGGTAGATCGGCTTGCGGCCCTGCGGATAGACACCGAGCACGGTGGTGGGCAGGCCGTCCGATCCGACCACCAGGTCGCCGACCTCCAGTTCGCCGATCTGGCGCCATCCGGCCGGCGTGAGCACCCTGGCCGTCAGTGGCTGGGCGCGCCCCCGCATGTAGGCCAGCGGGGCCACCTCGATGGTGCCGGCCGCCATGAGGCGCGGGATCGACTCGGGGTCGAGCATGTCGTGCAGCGCGTCGTACAGCGGCCGCAGGTACGGATCGATCTTTTCGTTCAGCGTGCCGGGCAGGAAGCCGAGCCGCTCGCCCGCCTCGACGGCCGGGCGGGTGAGGATGATCCGGTTGATCTGCTTGGCGGTGAGCGCCTGCACCGCCTTGGCCATGGCCAGGTACGTCTTTCCGGTGCCGGCCGGGCCGATGCCGAAGACGACCGTGTTCTGGTCGATCGCGTCGACGTAGCGCTTCTGGCCCAGGGTCTTGGGGCGGATGGTACGGCCGCGCCGGGACAGGATGTTGAGCGTGAGCACCTCGGCGGGACGCTCGGAGATGTTCTCCTCGAGCATCGTCGCGGTGCGGCGCACCGAGTCGACGGTCAGCGTCTCGCCCCGCTCGATCAGCTCGATGAGCTCGGAGAAGAGGCGTTCGGCGGTGGCGTTCTCGGCGGGCTCGCCGGTGATGGTGATCTCGTTGCCGCGGACGTGCACGTCGCTGGTCAGAGTTCGCTCGATGAGCCGCAGAATCTCGTCCTTGGCGCCCAGCAGGTTGACCATGATCTTCGGGTCGTTGACCGAAATCCTGGTCTGCGCCCGCGCCGCGCCGCTGGAGCCCGCGCTGGAAGGGTTCGGCGTACCGGTCATAGGGCGGCCCCGCGGGGCCTGCGACACCTGCTCTCTTTCTCGTCGTCGCCCGGCGGGCGGCGTCTCGTTTTCGCGCTTTCGTCGTTCAGCGCTGTCGGTTTCCGATCCAGATCGTCCGCTACGGCTGGCAGCGACGGATCGTGCCATCGTATCCGCTAGGCCGCTCAGCCGCCGATGCCATTATCCTCCCCGGTCGGCGGGGGCAACCCGCCCTGCCGCGCACATCACTCCTCGGCGCCGGCCGAGGGTGGAACGCCGTCGAAGGCCTCCTGTCCCCGGGTGAAACGGTAGGTGGCCCAGTGCATCCGGGCGATCGTCCCGCGCGCGTCCCGGGTCAGCCGCAGCAGCTCGCCGGCTTCCCGGCCGGAGACGGTGCGCAGCACGTCCGGCCGGTCCGGCACCGGCCGGAAGACCGCCGGCGGCCGGTCGGCCGGCGCGTCCGCGGCCCGGGCCTGCAGGGCGTCGTCGTGCCAGGCGAAGACGAACGGTGAGCCCTCGCTCCACCAGGGGCCGAGCGCGGAGCGGTACTCGGCCGGCACGGGTGCGGCCATCGCCCAGGGCTTGATCTCCGGCGGATCGAGTTCGGCGGCGAGCTTGAGCAGCTCGTGGACCAGATCGTTGATCTGACTGGCGGTCCCGGAGGACCCGAGGACCGCGCAGCCGAGCGCGCCGGGGGTGTCGTCGCCTCCGCGCCGGCCGTAGGCGCCGGCCAGGAAGCCGGGCATGGCGCCGTCGTGGCCGACGTGTAGGACCCGGTTGTCCTGCGGCGCCAGGATCAGGCCGAGGCCGAAGCCGCCCGTCCAGAGCGCCTCGTCGGTGGTGGTCCGCGGCCAGCGCATCTCGTCGACGGTGGCGGCGGCGAGCACCGCGCCGTCCGGGTCGATCGTCTCGGGGGCGGCGAGGAACGACGCCCAGGTGGCCATGTCCCCCGCGGTGCTCCACAGCTGGGCGGCCGGGCTGACGCCGCCGAGGTCGAACCGCGGTTCCGGCCGGGCTGCGTCGGAGTACGCGTCGACGAGATAGCCGACGGCCGCGTTGGCGGGCGCCTGGGCCGTGGTGGCGGTCAGCCGCAGCGGCTCGAGGATCCGGTCGGCCAGCACCTCGGCCCAGCTGCCGCCGCGCACGGTGGCGACGAGCTGGCCGAGCACGGCGAAACCGAGGTTGGAGTAGTGGAACCGGCGGCCGTTGGGCAGGACCCGCTCGGCGCGGTCGAGCTGAGCGAGCACACCGGCGGAGTCGGGCGGCGTCAGCGTGTCCCAGACGTCGCCGTGCGGTTCGCGCTGGAAGCCGGCGGTGTGCGAGAGCAACCCCCGGACGGTGGCGTCGCCGTGCGCCGGAACCTTCAGGTACGCCGACACGGGCTGGTCCAGGTCGAGCAGCCCCTCGTCGCGTGCCTGCATCACCAGCACGGCGGTGAACGTCTTGGTGATCGAGCCGATCCGGAACCGGGTGTCGGCGTCCAGCGGGTGCTCCGGGTCGCCGGAGTCGCCGACGGTGCAGGCCCAGGGGTCGCGGTCGGCGCGGTGCAGGGTGACGGAGAGCGCCGGCACCCGGCCGGTCGCCTGGGCCCGGCGGGCGGCGCGCTCGTAGTGCGCCGTGGCGTTGTGCAGCCGAGGGCCGGCCTCGGGGATCACCGGGGCGCCAGCATCGGCCCGAGCGGCCGGCCGCCGAGGACGTGCGCGTGCACGTGGAAGACCTCCTGGCCGGCGTCCGGTCCGGTGTTGAAGAGCAGGCGGAAGCCGTCGCCCAGCAGCCCCTCGCCCTCGGCCACCGCGGCGGCCGCGGCGAGCAGCGCGGCCGAGCCGCCGGAATCGCTCCGCGCCAGGGCGACCACGTCGGCGTAATGGGTCTTGGGAATCACCAGCACGTGCACCGGCGCCTTCGCGTTGATGTCGCGGAACGCGAGGGTGGTCTCGGTCTCGTGCACGATCGTCGCCGGGATCTCACCCGCGGCGATCCGGCAGAACAGGCAGTCGTTGTCCACCTCAGGGATCCTAGGGTGGCCCCATGACATCGCGCGCAGTCCTGGTCACCGGTTCCTCCCGCGGCCTCGGCCGCGCCATCGCGACGCGCTTCGCCGAATCCGGCGATCGGGTCGCTGTGCATCACCGCGATTCGGCACCGCTGGCGGAGCAGCTGACGGCGGCGCTCCCCGGGGGCGGCCACGTGGTGGTGCGCGCCGACCTGGCCGATCCGGTGGCGGTGCGGGCGATGGTGGACGAGGCGGCCGACCGGCTGGGCGGGCTCGACGTGCTGGTGAACAACGCCGGTGTGTTCGGCGGGGCGGAGCGGCCGCATCCGGTGTTCGGGCTGGATTACGAGCAGTGGCAGCTGATGTGGCGGCACACGTTCGAGGTGAACCTGTTCGGGGCGGCGAACGCGGCGTGGGCGGCGGCGCGGCACATGCGCGGCCGGGGCGGGCGGATCGTCAACGTGTCGTCGCGAGGCGCGTTCCGCGGGGAGCCGGACCAACCGGCGTACGGGGCGAGCAAGGCCGCGCTGAACGCGATGGGCCAGTCGCTGGCGGTGGCGCTGGCCCCGTACGGGATCGCGGTCGCCGCGGTGGCGCCCGGCTTCATCGAAACCGACATGACCAACGAGCACCTCAAGTCGGAGCGCGGGGACGCGATCCGGGCGCAGAGCCCGTTCGGCCGGGTGGCGACCCCGGACGAGGTGGCCGCGGCGGTCCACTGGCTGGCCTCGGCGGAGGCCGAATGGGCGAGCGGCGCGATCCTCGACCTGAACGGCGCCTCGTACCTGCGGACCTGATCGCCCGGAGGCCCGCCTACCAGCGGCCGAGCCGGGCGGAGAGGACGGCGAGGGCGGCGACCCCGGCTGTCGACGTACGCAGGACCTCGCGGCCCAGCCGCACGGCGGCCGCACCCACCTGCTCGAACGCCGCCCGTTCGGCGTCGCTGACGCCGCCCTCCGGCCCGACCACCAGCACGATCTCCCCGCGGTCCGGCAGCGTCACCGTGGTCAGCCGCTCGGTCGCCTCCTCGTGCAGGACGAAGGCCGCCGCGGACCCGCCGAGCCGGGCCGCCACCTGCCGCGTCGAACAGTCCGGGTCACCCCCGACCACCGGGAGCCAGGACCGGCGCGCCTGCTTCGCGGCCTCCCGGGCGGTCGCCGCCCACCGGTCCCGGGCCTTGACTCCGCGGTCGCCGCGCCACTGCGCCACCGAACGGGAGGCGGCCCACGGCACGATTTCGTCCACGCCGATCTCGGTCATCGCCTGGACGGCCAGCTCACCGCGGTCGCCCTTGGCGATGCCCTGCACGACGACCAGCCTCGGGTCGGGTGCCGGCGTGATCGACCGCGCGGCGACGCTCAGCTCCACGGTGCCCCTCCCGACCCCGGTCACCGCGGCCCGGGCCGTGCCGCCCCGGCCGTCGGCGAGGATCACCTCCTCGCCGGGCCGGATCCGCTGCACGGTGGCGGCGTGGTGGCCCTCCGGCCCGGCTAGCACGTACGACGGCCCGTCGGGCAGGGCGTCGACCAGGAACAGCGGCGCGGACACCCCCGGGACGCTACCCCCAGCTCTGCGGCGCAGGTTGGCGGGTCGCGACGTTGATCCGGTTGAACAAATTGGTGGTGGCGATCCAGAGGACGAGCCCGGCGAGTTCGCGCTCCGGGAAGTGCGTTGCGGCGTCCTCCCACACCTCGTCCGGGACGGCGTCGGGCCGGTCGGCCAGCCGGGTCGCATGCTCGGCCAGTGCCAGCGCGGCCCGCTCGGCGTCGGTGAAGTAGTCCGTCTCCCGCCACGCCACGACGGCGAACAGGCGCTCGTCGGTCTCGCCGTTCTTCTTCGCGTTGCGCGCGCCGCTGTCGACGCACGGGGCGCACCCGTTGATCTGGCTGGTGCGCAGATGCACCAGTTCCAGCGTGGCGGGCGCCACGCCCGCCGAATGCCCCGCCTTGTACAGGGCGTTGATGCCGTCCATGGCCCCGGCCAGCACCATCGCCGGGTTGGTCATCCGTGCCTGCATGGTGTTTCCCTTCGCATGGGACGCCGTCACATCGGCGCCCTCCGGTTCGTCGGTGCTACGACGGAGTACGGCCGAGGAATGTGACCGGAGGCGGACATGGATGTGCACGAGCGGTT
>Ga0081539_10002172_pt1 | contig 28824 bp, 24 predicted proteins | sample TabmetS4T2R2_FD_71023 | JGI IMG/M metagenome (GOLD analysis project Ga0081539, IMG submission 71023) | Tabebuia heterophylla rhizosphere microbial communities from the University of Puerto Rico - S4T2R2 | ecosystem: Host-associated > Plants > Roots > Rhizosphere ... | reverse complement strand
GGGTGGGGCTTGGTGCGCGGAGGTGGCAGCGGGGGCCGGGGGTTTCGGCGAGCCCTGGCGAGCCGCCGGCCACCGCGGTCTCCGGCGGGAGCGGCGGTCAGCCACTGACGCGGACCCGGGAAACATTGTGGACAGGCGCTGACCTCGACCCCGAAAGCTCTATGGGTCGGGATGTGTTCGTTCAGGTGGTGGGCCGGCTGGGTTGGTAGATGTCCGGTTCCAGGTAGATCAGTTTGGCGGTGGGGACGGCCTGGCGAATCCGGGCCTCGGCGCCGTCGATCACCGTCGCGATGTCGGCGGCGTCGTCGTCGGCGTGCACGCCGATCTTGGCGGTGACGAGCAGTTCGGTCGGGCCGAGGTGCATGGTGCGCAAGTGGATGACGCGGTCCACGCCGGGTTGGGCGAGCAGGGCGGTGTGGATGGCCTGCACCTGGCGGGGGTTGGCGGACTCGCCGACGAGCAGGCTCTTGATCTCGATCGCCAGGACGATGGCGATGGCGACGAGTAGGGCGCCGATGCCGAGGGTGGCGATGCCGTCGAAGACGCCGTTGCCGGTCAGCACGCTCAGCCCGACGCCGAACAGCGCGAGCAGCAGTCCGGTGAGGGCGCCGGTGTCTTCGAGCAGGATGACGGGGAGTTCGGGGGCGCGCGCGTGCCGGACGAACTGCCACCAGGAGTCGGTGCCGCGGACCTTGTTGGCTTCTCGGGCCGCGGTGCGCAGCGCGTACCCCTCCAGTGCGAGGGCGATCACCAACACCACGACGGCGACCAGCGGAGACGACAGCTCGTGCGGGTCGGTGACCTTGCGCCAGCCCTCGTACAGGGCGTAGAGGCCGCCGACCGAGAACAGCACGATCGCGACCAGGAACGCGTAAATGTACCGTTCGCGGGCGAAGCCGAACGGATGCAGGTCGGTGGCGGCCCGGCGGGCGCGGCGGCCGCCGATCAGCAGCAGCGCCTGGTTGGCCGAGTCGGCCAGGGAGTGGACGGATTCGGCCAGCATCGACGCGGACCCGGTGATGGTCGCGGCGACAAACTTGCTGACCGCGATGCCCAGGTTTGCGCCGAGCGCGGTCACCACCGCTCTGGTGCTGCCCTCCGTCGCCACGCCTACCTCCATTGCTGTCCGGTGCTGTTCGCCTGGCAGTGTGCCAGACGCCCCCGGCTCCGCCGGCGAAGGCTCCCGGGCACTGTCACACGTCGGGCATGGCGATGAGCAGGTCCATGGCGGCGGTGATCAAGTTGTGCGCTCGGATGGTGAGGGTGGCGGCCATCGGCTGCGCGTGCGCGTCGGCGGACTCGGCCAATGCCCGTAGCGCGTCAAGGTCGCGATTGAGCCGGTCCACCGCCTCGGGCAGGGCGGTGGCACCGGCGTTGTGGAGCTCGCGGCCGATGTCCTCCAACGCCATCCCGGAGGCCTCGAGCCGGCGGATCGAGGCGATCACCTCGACCGTTGCCGGTTCGTAGAGCCGGTAGCCGCCCGGGCTGCGCTGTGCCGGGGTGATCAGGCCCTGGTTGGTGTAGAAGTCGATGGTGCGGTTGCTGACGCCCGCGGCGGCGGCGAGCTCACCGATGCGCATCAGCCCGGCCACCGTCCCTCCTCCCGGAACCATACAGTTTCACGTGATACTGTCCGCCTGCCTGTGGGAACGGTACTTCGATCGAAGGGTAGCGGGATGGTCTTCAAGAAGCTGCTCGCTGGGCTGGGGCTGGGCGGTGTGGAGGTCGACACCGTGCTGTCACCACACCCGGCCCGGCCGGGCGGCACGCTGTCCGGCGAGGTGAACCTGCGGGCCAAGTCGGACGCGGAGATCACCGCGATCGACCTGATCCTGGTCGCCAGCGGCGCCGCCGGTGAGGTCGAGCTGGGTCGGTTCCCGGTCACCGCCGGCCTGCGCCTGGTCGGCGGCACACGCCAGCCGGTCCCGTTCAGCGTTCCCGTTCCGGAGCACACCCCGTTCACGGTGCTCTACGGCCAAACGCTGCCGGGCCTGTCTCTCGGTGTTCGCACCCAGGTCAGCGTCGCCTCGGGCAGTGCGAAGGGCGACTTCGACCCGGTCGCGATCGAGGCGTCGCCGGTGCAGCAGCACGTGGTGGACGCGCTCGGCACGATCGGGTGCCGGTTCGTGCGCACCGAGGTCCGGCCGGGACACACGGTCGAGCTGCCGCTGGCGGCGGTCCACTCGGTCACGTTCTACGCGCCCGTGCCGGAAGGGCAGGCGCCGGGGCCACACGTGCCGCAGGTCGCCTTCATGCTCGCGCCCCGCCAGGATGGCCTCACGGTGGCCGTCGAGCTGGCTGGCCGGCCCGGCCAACCCGACGTGCACCAGCTCGCCAGCGGCGACGTCGACCGGCTCTCCAGCACCGACAACGGCTGGGTCACCGAGGTGGACCGGTGGCTGGTGCGGGCCCTGGAGCGGCTGTCGGCGGCACCGGCACCGGGTGCGTTCATGCAACCTCCGGCCGCCGGCCAACCCGGATACGGCCCACCCGGCGGCTACGGCCAGCCCGCGTACGGCCAGCCGGGCTACGGCCAGCCGGGGTACGCCTACGGCGGGCGTGGCGGCGGCTACAAGTACGGCGGCTACCAGCGGCGGCCGGGCATGGGCGTGGGCGGCGCGGTCGCGGCCGGTGTCGGCGGCGCCGCGCTGGGCTTCCTCGGCGGGATGGTGATCAGCGACATGATCGGCGACGCGATGGCACCCGACGAGCAGGCCGCCGGCGCGGTCGAGGAGCAGGGCTTCGACGACGGCGGGTTCGATGACAGCGGCGGGTTCGAGGAGTTCTGACGCGCGGCTCCAACCCGGTCCTTCGCCGCCTCGGCGCGGCCTCGCACTCCCTGGCTCTACCTGGAAATCCTGCCCCTCATCTCCTACCTCCAGGACGACTGACGACGTCAGGTGAGACTTAGCTGGTGCCGCGGGTGCTCAGGTACAGCGTCACGAGTGCGGCGATCACCAGCAGCACGGCGGCGACCGCGGCGGCGATCTTGGCCGCGCTGTACGGCCGCTGGCCGGCCACCTCACCGGTGCGGCCGTTGACCAGGACGGTGTAGGTCTTGCCGGCGTGCAGGTAGCAGGCGACCCAGACCGGCAGCAGCATGAGCTTGAACATGATGTCGCGGTAGTCGGTGTCCACACGGTGCAGCCGCTGCTCGTCGCCGCCGATGTCGCGTTCGCAGTCGTCGCGGATCACCTTCGCCATGTGTGCTTTGGCCGTCTCCAGACCGGTTTCCGGCTCGACGTCATAGCGCAACGTCTCGTGACCGGCCAGGAACTCCGGCCGGTAGGCCTCCGCCTCCCGAAGGGGCCACGGCTCCAACGCGTCCAGGTGGCCGCGGGTGACTTTGGTGGTGCCGGCCACCAGCACGTCGTCGAAGCCGCGGGTCACCACACCGTTTGCCCGATGCCAGCGGGTCCGGCGGACCTGCCGGGTCTTGGTCTGGCCGTCTTCCGTGTAGGACTCGGTCTCGGTGTAGTGCTCGCCCCGTTCGCCGGTGTAGCTGGAGACGGTCGCGGCGTCGAAGGTCCAGTGTGGCAGGTAGGTGCTGCGCGACGACTCGGCCTCGGTCACCTTCTTCAGCCCGCCCGGCGCGAACCACCGCGACGACACCCACTTACGCAGCGCCGCACGCATCTGGCCGCGGTCCACCGCGAACGGCAGCACCGCCTCGGGCGTCACCACGTCGGCGTGTGGGCCGTCGGCGACCAGCGGCGCGCCGCAGAACTGGCAGCGGTCGGAGATCCGGTCGGTCTCGGTCACCGCACCACAGCCCTTGCAGGTGAACTGGTGCGCCGCGATCGCGCCGACTGGTTTGCGGGGCAGCTGGGCGAACGGCGCGTACGCGTGCTCACGCACCCGCAGCCCGGTCGGCGCCAGCGGCGTGCTGGCCCCGCAGTACGGGCAGGCCAAAGCCGTGGTGCCCGGCGCGTACTCGACGTTGGCGCCGCAGCTGGCGCACGGGTACTGGCTCGCGGTCATGACTGTGGCGGCAACGGCGGCGGGACCGCGCCGAACACACTGTCCAGCTCGGACACCTGACCGGCCGCGACCCAGCCGGCCATGCCTTCGGCCCAGACCAGCGTCTGCCGGGTCAGCGCGCCGGCCCGCACCTGCCCGGCCAGGCCCGCGGCGTCGAACGGGCCACGCTGCTGCCCGCTTACACCGATGAACCACTGCGTGACCGGCAGCGGTGGCGGCCCGACGGACGCGGGCGGAGGCGTGGGTGTGGGTGTGGGTGTGCTGAGGGACTGGCCGGCCCGCTGGGCGGCGGCCATGCCAAGACCGAAGCCGAACCCCTCGCCGGCACCGCCCTGGTTGTTCGCCGCGTCCTCGATCGCGTTGGCGGTCTGGAACTTCGTGTACTGGTCCAGATCGCCGACAACCCCGATCGAGGTGCGCTTGTCGAGCGCCTGCTCCACCTCCGGCGGCACCGAGATGTTTTCGATCACGAACTTCGGGATCGCGATGCCGGAGGCGGACAACTCGTCGCTGAGCGCCGCTGCCAGCGCCGTGCCGATACTCACCTGGCGGGCGGCCAGCTCGACCAGCGGCACGTCGGCGGTGGCCAGCGCGCTACCGAGGTGCCCGACGACCAACTGCCGCAGGTACTCGTGGACCTCCTCGGTACGAAACTGCGGATCCGTGCCGACCATCTCCCGCAGCAACGCCGCCGGGTCGGCCACCCGCAGCGTGAACGAGCCGAACGCACGCAACCGGACCGCGCCCAGCTCCGGGTCCCGCACGATCACCGGGTTTTGCGTGCCCCACTTCAAGCCCGGGAACTGGCGGGTGTTGACGAAGTACACCTCGGCCTTCCACGGCGACTCGAACCCGTACTTCCAACCCTTCAAGGTGCTCAGGATCGGCAGGTTCTGCGTGGTCAACGTGTGCGTGCCGGGCTGGAACACGTCGGCGATGGAACCCTCGTTGACGAAAACCGCCGCCTGCGACTCCCGGACGACGAGCTTGGCGCCCATCTTGATCTCGTTCTCGTACCGGGGAAACCGCCACACGATGGTGTCCCGGCTATCGTCGGTCCACTCGATGATGTCGACCAGCTCACCCTTGAGCTTGTCCCACAGACTCATGGCGACCCCCTGACGGTCCCGCGGCCCCGTACCGCGCGGCGGCAGCGACGCTAGCAACCCGGCGCCACCACGGGCCACCCCGCCCGCGCCGGCGGACGTCAGCCAGGGGCGATGTACGAGTCTGCGGCGAACATGACGTGCTGCACGCTCTTTCGTAACCGATTGTTTCCCGGTGCGTCAGCCAAGGCTTCGAGGCTCCACACGGTAACGACCATCGGCTTCAAATGCCGAGAGGAGAGTTTCATCATGGCTATCTCTCGCCGTCAGATTCTCAGCGGTGGCGGTGCGGCGGGTGTCGGGCTCGCCGTCGCCGGCGCGCTGCCCACCCTCGCCGATCCGGCCGCCGCGTCGTCGGGGACCGACGGTCACGGGCCGGGGCATTCGTCCGGCGGGCGTCCGTTCCCGCCGCTGCAGGACGACCCGAACGGGATCCTCGCCCTGCCGGCCGGCTTCTCATACAAGATCGTGACGCGGGAGGGCGTCACCGACATGTCGTTCGGCCAGGGCAAGACGCCGGCCTACCACGACGGGACCGGCGTCGTCGGCGCGACCCACAAAGGCCTGACGATCATCCAGAACCACGAGCTGACACCGCACATGTCGGAGTTCGGCGTCCCGCACATCGCCGGGACCGTGTACGACCCCGGCGCCGCGGCGGCCGGCGGCTGCACGGTCATCACCACCGACGGCAACGGCACGCCTACCGCCGAGTGGGTCGGCATCTCCGGCACCGTCCGCAACTGCGCCGGCGGTGTCACCCCCTGGGGCACGTGGCTGACCTGCGAGGAGACGTTCATCAACGCCGGAGCCACCTGGTCGGCCGGCGGGCAGACCGGCGTCTACGAGAAGGCGCACGGCTACGTCTTCGAGGTGTCGCAGCGCGACTCCGCGCATCAACTACCCAAGCCGATCAAGGCGTTTGGCCGCTTCGACCACGAAGCCCTCGCCGTCGAGCCGAGCCTCAAGCGGGTCTACCTCTCCGAGGACGCCAGCGGACCGAACGGGCTGTTCTACCGGTGGACCGCGCCGCACGGTGTCCACCTGCGCGCCGGGCTGGCCAACATGCTCAGCGACACGGCCGGCACGCTCGAGGCGATGCAGATCCGCCTCGACGACGGCAGCATCCTGCCGGACGTCGCCTACCTGACCTCCGCCCAACTGGGCCGGCCGTTCAAGGTGACCTGGACTCCGGTGCCCGACCGGGACGCGGCGTCCCAGACGATCCGCACCCAGTTCGCCGACGGCACCGTCACGCGGGGCAAGAAGTTCGAAGGCGTGTGGAGCAACGGCAAGGGCGTCTACATCGTCAACAGCTTCGCGTTCGGTGCCAACGACCTGCCGGCCGACGCCACCAAGCACGACGGCATGGTCTGGTTCTACGACTACGCCGACCAGACGATCACGCTCGTCACGTACTTCCCGCACAACCCGGCCGGCGAGACCGAGGGCACCTTCCCGAAGTACGCCGACCTGACCTTCGACGGCCCCGACAACGTCACCGTCACCCCGTGGGGCACGCTGGTGCTGGCCGAGGACGGCACCCGCGCCTCGCACGTGCTCAGCTCGGTGCCGGGCGGCCCGACCTACGCGATCGCCCGCAACATGCTCAGCAACGGCACCGCCAACGGCGCGCCGACCTACTCCGAGTTCACCGGCCCGACGTTCTCCCCCAACGGGAAAATCCTCTTCGTCAACATCCAGGCCCCCGGCATCACCCTGGCCATCACCGGTCCCTGGCAGAAGTATCTCGGCTGACAGCTAGCCGACGCGCAGTGCCACTTGCGCGGGGGCGGCCTTGGCTGTAGGCCGCGTGGCCGTCGCGTTCGTGGCATTGTGATCGTCGTGGTGTGACGCCACACGCTCCGGGGCGGGGAGTCGTCTGCGACCCCGCCCCGGATCCGCGTGGCTGGGCTGGTGGGTGGCGGCGGGTCGCGGCTACCGTGAAGATCTTCGACTGTTCGGGAGGGCATCGGCGGCGGTGGGCGGCTATTGGTTACAGGTCCTGCTCGTGCTGCTTCTGGTGCTGGTCAACGCCGTGTTCGCGGGTAGTGAGATGGCGTTGGTGTCGTTGCGGGAAAGTCAGGTCCGCCGGCTGGAACGTACCTCCCGGGGCGGGCGGACTTTGGCGCGGCTGGCGCGCGACCCCAACCGGTTCCTGGCCACCATCCAGATCGGTATCACGCTGGCTGGATTCCTGGCCTCGGCCGCCGCCGCGGTCTCGCTGGCCCAGCCGTTGCGGGGTCCGCTGGGTTTCCTCGGCTCGGCGGCTGAGCCGGCGGCGATCGTGGTGGTCACTGTGGCGCTCAGCTTCGTGACGTTGGTGCTGGGCGAGTTGGCGCCGAAGCGGATCGCGATGCAGCGGGCCGAGGGTTGGGCGTTGCTGGTCGCCCGACCACTTGACCTGCTGTCGGCGGCTTCCCGGCCGGTGGTGTGGCTGCTGGGCCGGTCCACCAACACGGTGGTCCGGCTGGCCGGCGCCGACCCGCACGCGGCCCGTCAGGAGGTCACCACCGAGGAGTTGCGGGACATGGTCGCCGCGCAGGGCAGCATCTCCGCCGACCAGCGCATGATCATCAGTGGGGCGTTCGAGGTCGCCGACCGGATCCTGCGGGAGATCCTCGTGCCTCGCCGGGACGTGTTCGCCCTGCCCGCCGATCTGCCCGCCGACGAAGCCCTGCGCCTGTTTCGGGAGCGCGGCCACAGCCGGGCCCCGGTGCTCGGCGCGGGCGGCCTGGACGACGCAACGACCGTGGTGCACATGCGGGACCTGCTGCACTCGACCGGCGCCGTGTCCGGTCACGCCCACCCGGCGCTGTTCCTGCCGGAGACGTTGAAGGTCACCGACGCCATCCGGCAGATGCGCCAGCTGCGGCAGCAGTTCGCCCTCGTGGTCAACGAACTCGGCGCGATCGACGGCATCGTGACCATGGAAGACCTGGTCGAGGAGATCGTCGGCGAGATCTACGACGAGACCGACCGGGACGTCCAAACCGTCAGCCGCGAGCCCGACGGCGCCCTGTTGCTGCCCGGCGGCTACCCGATCCACGACCTGCCCGACGTCGGCATCGACCTGCGCGCCGACGAGGCCGGCGACGGCGACTACACCACCGTGGCAGGGCTGGTCCTGGCCCGGCTCGGCCACATCCCCACCCACCCCGGCGAGACCGTCCAGCTGGCCGCGTTCAGCGCCGAGGTCGTGGAAATCAGCGGACGTGCCATCACCCGTATCCGGCTTCGACCCGCCCTCCAGTCCACCGACGACACCACGGCCGCCGAGCACTCCGCCACCCAGTAGACGGGTTGACGCGTCGTTGTCCGCCTGGCCGCGCTACCGGGCACGCGCGACCACGCTGTGCGGCCTGCCAGGTGGCGCGGGCTACTTGGAGATGGCGCGGCGGCTGCGTAGCCCGTCGACCAGGGCGACACCGCCGGCGGCGAACCCGACCTGCAGCGCGAGCTCGATCCAATCCACGCCGCGGGTGTCGGCCACACCCAACGCGGCGGCGACCAGCGTGCCCAGCAACGCGGCGACCACCCCGACCGCCAGGGTCAACCAGAAGCCGATCCTCTGCCGGCCCGGCAATACCAGCCGGCCCAACGCGCCGACGATCAGCCCGACGATCAACGCGGTGAAAATCCCCGAGATCTCCATGACAGCAGCCGTCCCTCCCACCGGCCGGACCATCCCGAACCCCGGATGGGAAGGCGGGTCAGGCCGTCACCCTTTGATCGTACGGCTGACCGGACGAACTCACCCGCTGGATCGTCGCGGCGGCAGACCCGCGCCACCCGTCCCTCCCGGTGGGGAAACGGCGGGCGGCGCTGGCGCCCCTGCGGCGTGGGATCAGCGCCGACGGAGACTCTCGCGGACGGTGACCACGGCCAGCACACCGATGGCGGCAAGCATCACCTGCAGCAGCAGCTCGACCCAGTCGATCCCGGGCGTCTTCGCCACCCCCAACGCCGCGGCGATCACGATGCCGAGCAGGGCGGCGACCACGCCGATCAACACGGTCGCCCAGATCGGCAGATGCTGCCGGCCGGGCACGACCAGCCGCCCCAACCCACCGATGATCAACCCCACCATCAACGCGCTGATCACCCCGGTTATCTCCACACCACCCCCGCAGGTCGTCGGACACGCCACGCCGTACCCGACAGCGTTACCGCGCGGCCGGCGACACCAAACACCGCTGGGTCGTCTTCGGCGCGGTCTTCAACGTCCTGACCGTGGTGGTGTCGACGATTTCGCCGGGAACGTCGAGGCCGAAAGGCGGGTCCCGGCTGGCGGTGCCGCAGAGCAGATTTCCTCACAGCAACGTCCGCAGGACGGGGATGCGGCGGCTCAGCAGGGCAGCGCCGGTACTGAGCACGATGCCCATGGCGGCGACGGCGCCGAACGTGGCCAGGACCGGTAGGCCGGCGTGGGCGGCGGCGAACTGAAGGGCGACCACGATCGGCAGATGGATGATGTAGATGGTGTAGGAGCTGTCGGCCATCGCCCGGGTGAGCCGGTTGTGGCCGGTCGCGACGTCCCGGAAGAGGGTCAGCAGCCCGACGCAGAGACCGACGCACAACACCGTCTCGACGAGCGTCCAGCAGGCCGAGGCCCAGCTCGCGCCGCCGGCGGCGAAGAAGCTCCTGTCGGTGCCGGTCACGAACAGACCGGCGGCGACCGCGACGCCGCAGACCAGCCAGGTGTATCCGGTGCGGCGCGGCAGCCGGGCCAGCCAGTCGTTGCGGTAGGCCAGGATGCCGGCGGTGAAGAACGCGATGTACTGGGCGAGGCGGGCCGGCTCGGCCTGGATGAACTCGGCCACCGGCACCCACTCGTCCAGCGGGTAACGGATCCGGACGACGAACGCCACCATCGCGAGGACCGCGGTGAACGCGGCCAGGGCGAGGTGCCCAGGTACCCGGATCGGCCGGGACGGTGTCGCCCGCGGCCGGAGCCTGCCGGCGAGGTCGGCGACCGCGCGGCAGCCGAGGTAGAGCAGGCTGAGCACGAGCAGGTTCTGGATGAACCACAGGTGCCCGAACTGCAGGTCGGGCCAGATCGGGCCGGTCCAGTCCGCCGGCCGCTGGCCGAAGCCGAGGAACACGTCCACGTAATAGCGGCCGAACGAGATCGGCGGGTAGCCCCGGTACTGGATGTAGTACGTGTACATCAGGATCGGGATGATCGTCGCCGACCCGACCAGGAACGGGATGCCCAGCCGCTTGAGCCGGCCGGCGGCGAACCCCCAGGCGCCCTTGCGGTCCCGGGAGCGGGGCACGAAGTAGCCGGCCACGAAGAACAGCAGGCTCATCCGGAACGCACCGCCCACCGCCGACAGGGTGGCCAGGACGTCGGCGTGCTGGTCACCGTGGAAGTACCACCAGTCGGGCGGCCCGTACGCCTGGGCGGCGTGGTGCACCACCACCATCAGGATCATCGCGACCCGCAGGTTGTCCAGATAGTGCAGATGCGGTCGCGTGGCGACGTGACTAAACATGCGTTCAGCGTACTGAACACGTGTTTAGCGCCGGGATCGGTGATCACCCGGGAAACCGACCTCCGGGAAGACCCTGACGCGGTTGCCGGTGACATACCGTTCGGGGCATGACAGCGACGTCCTCGGACCTGACCGGGCGGGCCAGGCTGCGGCAGGCCGCGTTGCGGCTGTTCGCGCAGCGCGGGTTCGACGCCACTTCGGCCCGAGCCGTGGCCGCCGAGGCCGGGTTGTCGCCGGCGCTGGTGATCCACCACTTCGGTTCGAAGGAGGGCCTGCGGGCCGCCGTCGACGAAGAGGTCCTGGGCCGGGTCGGCGCCGCGCTGCGCGAGGTCGACGACGACGGCGACCTGATGGCCGCGGTCGGCGCGGTGTCGGCGCGGATGTTCGGCGCCGACCCGATCCTGCGCGGCTACCTGCGCCGTGTGCTGCTGGAGGACAGCCCGGCCAGCGCCGCCCTATTCGGCCGCCTGCTTGAAGGTGCCCGCGCCGAGCTCGACCGCCTCGTCGCCGCCGAGGGCGCCAACGGGGCGGACCCCGAGTGGGCGCCGTTCCAGATGCTGTGCCTGATCCTCGGGCCGCTGCTGCTCGAGCCGGTGATGCAGCCCAACCTGGACCAGCCGATGTTCGACCCCCAGGTGCTGGCCCGGCGCAGCGCCGCCAACCAGCGGCTACTGCGCCACGGCCTGCTCGGGTCCGGTCCGGACGACCAGCGGTAGCGCCATCTCGCCGAAGTGGGACCATGTACTGCGTTCGCGCCGGCAGCGCCTCGACCTCCGCGCAGGTCAGCGTGGCGAACGCGGTCAGTGCCTGAGCGTCGGCCCGGGCCGGGTCCTGGATCCGGTCGGCGGCGTACCTAACCTCCGCCTGCGCCCCGCCCCGATGTCCGTGCCGTACCCGCGGCGATGTGCTCGATCAGGATTTCGGCGTACTGGCTGAGCAGGTGGACCTGGTCGGCCGTGGCGCGGCCGAGCCGGTGCTGCCGGTCGAGTTGTTCCTGGTAGCGCTCCAGCATCTGGATGGCCTTCGCGTAGTGTCGCTGCCGCTGTTCGGGTGCGGTCTGCCCGCGCGCGACCGCGTCCGTGGCCTCGTCGAGGGTGTGGGCGAGCTGGTCGCCTCCGCGCATGTACAGGAAGGCGGTGTGGTCGCGTAGCAGTTGGGTGGACGGCTGGATCGGAAACTGCGCGACGTTGGCGCACAGGGGTCCACATTCCAGGTCGCGGCCGACGATCGAACTGTGCGCGTCGCGCAGCATCTCCGACGCGTCGGCCGGCATGACGTAGCCGTCGCGCACGTTCTGCCACACCGCGCCGGTGAACTCGCGCAGGTATGTGTGCTGGTCGGGATACAGCGAGTGCAGCGTCGCCCGGTCGAACGGGATGTGCGTGCCGTTGAGGAAGCACAAGCCGGTCCCGCCTGGCGGGTTCTCGTTCGCGCCGGTGTCCAGGGCGGTCGGCACCTGGAACGGCGCCATCCGCAGGCCGCCCAGCGCGTTGCCGCGGTCGTCGCGCAGCACGGTGGTGCCGTCCTGGCCCAGAGCGATCAGCGGCGCGGTCGGCGGGACGGTGCCGCGCGTGGCCCACGCGGCCAAGTGGTGGGTGGCGGCGGACAGCGTGTAGCGATCCGGGATGCGGCTGCGGCTCGGCCGGGCGCAGGTGTCCCGCAGCGGCGCGGTCGGCTGATCCCGCTGCAGCAGGGCGTAGCGAACCGCGAACGACGCCCAGTCCGAATGCGACGTGCCCGCGACCGTCCAGGTGCGCATCCGGTTGGTGTCCGGCTGCAGCGAGCTGATCTCGTTGGCCGAGGCCGGCGCGGTGAACTCCGTCTCGGACAGCACCTTGAACACCGGCAGGTTCAGGTCGTCGCGCATCCGCTCGCCTCCGACGTAGAGCAGAGCGGCGTCGGCGACGGCCGCGCCACGCGGCTGGATCGCGTTGACGAACACCGACACCCGCCCGGCCGACTGCGAGACACCGGCGGCGATCACCGTCTTGACCCGCAGGTCGCCGAGCACGCCTGCCTTGCGGACCGCCCGCATGCCTTGGGCGTAGACGTCGAACGACAACGGGTCACCGGAGGTGAGCGACCCTCCGTCGGTCAGGTCGAGGCTCCCGTACCGCTGCGGGCTGAACGCTTTGAGGCCCAGCGCCGGGTTGGTGATCGGCGCGCTCTGCGCGGTGATGCCCACCCACGCGTAGCCGTCCCGCATCAGGAACTCGTGCGTGCGGAACCACAGCGCCTCGACGTCGTACTGGCTGGTCGCGTTGAGCCACTCCACGACCACGGTCCCGTTGAACGCGGCCGGCCGGGCGGGCCGCCGCACCACCATCCGGGTCTTGTACGGGTGGCCGGCCGAGACGATGTTCGCCGTCGGGGACGGCGTCGGCCGCGCCCCGATACCGGGGGCGACGGTCGCGTCGTAGACGTTGGCCCGGCCGCTGTAGAAGAACTCCTGCTCGACATAGCCGCGGGCGGCCAGGTCCAGGTCGCTGGCGAAGAACGTGTAGTCGTTACCGTCGCTGCCCACCACGGACGGGATCGGGCCACTGACCTCGGGGACGGGCACCACGTCCCGCCCCTGTACGGCCTGCGCCGACGGCGCCTGCACCCAGGACAGACCGGCCACCAAAACCGCTGCCAGCACCACGCGGTGAATCCGGATCATGCGCCACCTCTACCCATGAGGTCCGTCTAGTGGACCGACAGATCCATGTGATGGACGCACGCTACGCTGGTTAACACGCTCGTGACAAGAGTCAACGTGGGCGGATACGGGAATCAGCGCTAGGCGGAGCTGACCCGCGCGGTCGGGTCCTGGTCTTCGGCGGTCCAGGCGGCGAGTAGGCGCAGTCCGTCGTGGGACGGGGTACCGGGTTCGGCGGTCCAGACAATGATTTGAAGGTTGGGGTCCGCGGCCCACGTGATGGCGTTCCAGTCGAGGGTGAGGTCGCCGACGATCCGGTGGTGTAGCCGCTTGGTGCCGGTGCCGCGGGTGGCGACCTGGTGGGCGCCCCACCACAGGCGAAACTGGGCGTGCTGGGCGGACAGTTCATCCACGAGGGCGGTGAGGTACGGGTCGCCCGGGTTTGCGGAGTTGTGCATGCGCATCTGGGCGATGGCCAGGCGGGTGACGCCTTCCCAGTCGGCGTAGAGCTCTCGCAGGGCGGGGTCGGTGAACAGCATCCGGATGTAGTGACGCTGTTCTTCTGGGATCTTGCCGAAGTCGGTGATCAGTGCCGCGCCCATGGCGTTCCAGGCGACGACCTCGGTGCGGGGTCCGATCACGAAGGCCGGCGTGTGGGCCATGTCGTCGAGCATCCGTTGCAGTTGTGGCTGGACCCTGGAACGGATCGGACGATGCCGCGGACGCTGGCTCTCACGGCTGGTGAGCTCTTGGAGGTAGGCCCGCTGATCCTCGTCCAGGCGCAACGCTTGGGCGAGTGCGGCGACGACCGACGGTGACGCCTGGATACGGCCCTGCTCGAGACGGGTGTAGTAGTCGGTGCTGATAGCCGCCAGCAGGGCGACCTCCTCCCGGCGCAGACCGGCCACCCGGCGGGCGTGGCCGCCCGGCGGCAGGCCGACTTCGTCGGGGGTCAGCTCACCGCGGCGGGCCTTGAGGAACTCGCCGAGGTCGTTGCGGTTGGGATCGCGGGTCACGACTGCCAGCCTCGCACCAGATGTCTGTGCTGTTCGGAGGAAACGGTCCTGCAAAGTCCCGTTCCCTCAACGACAGGCTACGTCTGGGTATGCCGTCAGCGGACGTGGCCGTCGAACCGGCCGGCGGCGAAACGCCAGCACCGCAACGTCTGCCTCGGTCATTGTGTGCTCCTCGCGATCTGGTCGCGATGCCATGCGTCCTGGGTCGCTTTCCATGAGGCGAGGATGCGCAGCCCGTCGTAGGAGGGCGTGCCCTGTTCGGCCGTCCAGACGACGAGATCCTGGTCGGAGTCCGTGCCGCAGCTGAGGGCGTCCCGGTCCAGGGCGAGGGCGCCGGCGACAGGGTGGTTGAACCGATTGGAGCCGACCGTATGGGAGGCCGCGTGAGGGGCTCCCCACCACTGACGGAATTGCGTGTCCCGCACCGACAGCTCGCCGACCACGAAGGCCAGGCGCGGGTCGTCCGGATGCTTGACAGCTCGCATCCGCAACTGGGCGACGCATGCGCGGGCGACGGCCTGCCAATCCGCGTACAGGGACCGCATGGCGGGATCGGAAAAAAGGATCTGGACGAAGTTGCGCTTCTTGTCTGGGAGCCTCGCGAAATCGGTGAACAAGGCAGCGGCGAGCGGATTCCACGCCAGGACGTCCAAACTGCGACCCAACACCATGGCGGGAGTCATGGTGAGCTCGTCGAGCAAGCGCCGTAACTGCGGCCGCACTTTCTGCACGATGCGCCGGCGCGGCCGGCCGGCTCCCGTTCCGGCCAGGAAGAACAGATGATCCCGCTGATCGTCACCGAGGTGCAGGACGCGGGCGAGGGTCGTCAGCACGGATGCGGACGGCTGGATACGGCCCTGCTCAAGCCGGGTGTAGTAGTCGGTGCTGACGGCGGCGAGCTGGGCGACCTCCTCCCGGCGAAGCCCGGCCACCCGCCGTGGCGCCCCGCTGTCAGGCAGGCCGACCGTACGGGGGCTAAGCGCGGCACGCCGTGCCTTGAGAAACTCTCCGAGCTCGTCCAGAGCGTCGCTCGTCATACCCAGCAGTCTGGCACCGCCGCCACGTGTCAAGGGGGGAGAGTTTCCTCCCTGGATGGTTTTCTCCCAGGATGAAACTGTCCCTTCGCAGGTCCGCACGACGGTGGCAACGTCGATGACATAGGCCAGCCAGCCGCCACTCGAAATGGCCGGATTTCGCTTTCCGGACGCCAATGAGAGGAAGGCGGTTTGGCTTCGAGTGGAGGAGTGCTCTCATGCGGGGAACTGTTATTCACGAGCCGGGAGACATTCGCGTCGAGGACCGTCCCGAGCCGGTCATCCTTGAGCCGACGGACGCGATCATCAGGTTGAGCGCCACATGTATCTGCGGGTCTGATCTGTGGGACTTCCGCGGGATCAACCCGGTCGGGCAGCCGCACCCGATGGGCCACGAGTACGTCGGCGTCGTCGAAGCGGTCGGCGACGCGGTCGAGACGATCGAGGTCGGCCAGTTCGTGGTCGGCTCCTTCGCGATCTCGGACAACACGTGCCCGATCTGCCGGGCCGGCTACCACAGCCACTGCGTGCACCGGGAGTTCGTCGGCAGCGCCCAGGCCGAGCTGCTGCGCGTGCCGTACGCGGACGGAACGCTCGTTGCGACACCCGGCCAGCCCGACGCGGACCTGATCCCCTCGCTTCTGGCGGCCTCCGACGTCCTCGGGACCGGCTGGTTCGCCGCGGTCGCCGCCGAGACCGGGCCGGGCAAGACCGTAGCGGTCGTCGGCGACGGGGCGGTCGGCCTGCTCGGCGTCCTCGCGGCCAAGCAGCTCGGCGCCGAGCGCATCATCGCCATGTCCCGCCACGAAACCCGCCAAAAGCTGGCCCTGGAGTTCGGCGCCACCGACATCGTCACCGAACGCGGCGACGAGGGCGTCGCGAAGGTCAAGGCGCTCACCGACGGGCTCGGCGCCCACTCGGTCATCGAAGCGGTCGGCACCCAGCAGTCGATGATGCAGGCCATCCGCTCCACCCGGCCCGGTGGGCACGTCGGCTACGTCGGCATCGCTCACGGCGTCGAACTGCCCGGCATGGAGCTGTTCTTCTCCGGCGTGCACCTGCACGGCGGCCCCGCCCCGGTACGCCGGTTCCTGCCCGAGCTGATCGACCTGATCTGGCGCCGCGAAATCGACCCCGGCAAGGTCTTCGACCTCGAACTGCCCCTGGAGCGAGTGGCCGAGGGATATCGCGCCATGGACGAACGCCAGGCCGTGAAGGTGCTGCTCCGACCGTGACCCGCCGGCCTCCTGCCGAAAGCGAGAGATGATCAGCGTGAAAGCCATTGCCCTGGACACCTACGGCGGGCCCGACGTCCTGCGTTCCGTCGACCTTCCCGATCCGCATCCCGGACCCGGCGAGATCCGCATCCGGGTCACCGCCGCCGCTGTCGCGCCTGTCGACGCGATGCTGCGCACCGGACTGCTCGCCGGCCTCTACGAAGGGCTGCGACCACCTTTCGTACCGGGGATGGAGGTCGCCGGTGTCGTCGACGAGCTCGGCACCGACATCGCCGTCGACCTGGAGTTGCCGATCGGGACCGAGGTCGTCGGGTTCGTCGACAGTCTTGGCGCGCACGGCGGCTACAGCGACTACGTCGTCGTGCCCGCCGCATCCGTCACCCGGGCGCCGAAGGGTGCTGGCGCAGCCGAAGCGGCATCGTTCCTCAACAACTCCCTGACCGCGCGCAACGCACTGGACGCCCTCGCCCTTCCCGCCGGATCGACGTTGCTCGTCACCGGCGCCGCCGGGTCGGTCGGCGGCTACCTCACCCAACTCGCCAGCCACGAGGGGCTCCGGGTCGTCGCGATCGCCTCCACCCACGACGAACCCCTCGTACGCTCGTTCGGCGCGGACGTTGTCGTGCCGCGTGGCCAGAACGCCGCACGCGAAGTCCTCACGATGGCGCCGAACGGCGTGGACGCGGTCGCCGACGCGGCCGTCCTCGGCGACCAGATCGTCGAAGCCGTGCGCGACGGCGGGCAGCTCGCCATGTTCCGGCCCTGGCACGGCGAACCCGGACGCGGCATCACCGTTCACTACCTCAACGTCCGCCACCGCGCCACCGACCACGATGCGATCACCCGCCTGCGGGACCTGGTCGAAGAAGGCGTCCTGACGATGCGCGTCGGCCGCGTCTTTCCCGCGATCGAGGCGCCCGACGCGCACCGGCTACTCGACGCCGGAGTCCTCCGCGGACGCATCATCCTCGAATTCCCCGTCTAACAACAGATAGGTGCTTCGCCAGCGGCGACGACCGCGTCTTCGTCCTCGGCCACTACCAGGGAGCCAAAGGCGACCGGAAGGCGGACGTGCGCTTCATCCACCTGTGGACCATCCGCGACGGCAAGCTCGCCTCACTGACCCGGGCCGCCGGCAGCCACCTCGTCCAGCAGGTGGCCAACGGCTGAGCATCCACAGTGGACATGCTGCCACCAGAGATTGGCGCCCGGTCCGGATTGCGGTGGCACCTCAAAGTCGGCCGGCGTCGACGGTCATGGGGCCGCCTGGCTTTCGCGGCTGCTCCGCCGGGGATGGGCCGGTGGCGTGCGGGTCGACGCGGCGTTGGAGCCGGCGCAGCCGAGCGGGGGCCCACCAGTTCGCCCGTCCGGCCAGGCGCATGAGGGCGGGTACCAGGATGGCGCGGATGACGGTCGCGTCGACGAGGATCGCGATCGCGACGCCGACACCGATCATCTGCAGGTACATGACCCGGCCGGTGGCGTAGAGGGAGAACGACACCGCCAGGACCACGGCCGCGGAGGTGACCAAGGGAGCGCTGCGTTGCAGCCCTTCCAGGACCGCGCGGGTGTTGTCGCCGGTGGCCTCGTACCGCTCCTTGATGCGGGACAACATGAACACCTCGTAGTCCATGGACAGTCCATATGCGACGCAGAACATCAGGATCGGGAAGGCAGGGTCCAGCGTGCCGATCGGCGTGAAGCCGAGCAGCGAGGAGAACGCCCCTTCCTGGAAGACGAACACGAGCGCGCCGAACATGACGGAGAGGCTGAGCAGGTTCAGCACGGTGGCCTTGACCGGGATGAGCAGGCTGCCCGACATCAGAAACAGCAGCACGAACGTGACCGCAAGGATCAGCGCGCCGACCAGCGGCACGCGATCCATCAATGTGGACCGGAAGTCGGTCAGCTCAGCCGGGTACCCGCCGACGAGCACCCCTCCGAACGGTGACTGTGTAGCGCGGATCTGCTCGACCAGGCCGGCGACGTCGGTGCCGGCGAGCACCTCGCGGGTGGGGATCGCCTCCAGCCGGGTGCCGCCCGCGCTGGTCAGCCGCTCGGGGTTGGGCGCCGGGCGGACCAGCGCGCCGTCGACGAAGACGCCGGCGGCCGAGTTGACCTGGGCGACGCCGTCGATGCGGGACAGCTCGCCGGCGTACCCGGCGGCGGCGGAGGGTCGCCCGGTCGCGGCGACGATGTGGATGGCGTCGTTCGCCTCCGTGGCGAAGTTGACCCGCAACTGGTCGTAGGCCTGCCGGGTGGACGCCGACGGCGGCAGCACCCGATCGTCGGGCAGGCCGATCCGCAGCCCTAGTGCGGGTGCGCCGAGCGCCGCGACGAAGACCAGCCCGGCCGTGGCGAACAGCAGTGGCCGGCGCATCACCCGGGCGCCGAAGCGATGCCAGCGCAGCCCGCTGTCCGCGGCGGGTGCCGAGCCGCGCCGCAGCGCGCGGGGGCCGAGGACGGCGAGCGCGGCGGGCAGCAGGGTGAGCGAGCCGATCACCGCCATCGCGACGACGAGGACGCCGGCGTAGGCGAACGAGCGCAGGAACGAGTACGGGAAAACGAGCAGCACCGCCAGGGACGCGGCGACGGTGAGGCCACTGAAGATGACGGTGCGGCCAGCGGTGCGTACCGTCGTCGCGACCGCGTCGGGCACGCGTGCGCCGGCGGCCAGCTCCTCACGGAACCGCGCGATGACGAACAGGCTGTAGTCGACGCCGAGGCCGATCCCCATGACCAGCGTGATGTTGGCGGCGAAGGTCGACACCTCGGTCAGTCCGGCCAGCAGCCGGAGCCCGGCCAAGGTGCCGAACACGGCGAACAACCCGATGCCCAAGGTGAGCAGGGCCAGCCGGGCCCGGCGATACAGCCCGAACAGGAGCAGGAACATCAGCGGGATGATCATCATCTCCGCGCGGAGGAAGTCGGCCGCCGCCTGCTCGCTGATCTGGGCGGACGCGGCCTCCCCGCCGGCAACCCGGACGTCGATGGTGCCGTCAGTGCGCGTGAACGCCGGCAGCAGCCGTTCCCTGATCTCCGCGCGGGTGGTCGTGGCGTCGCCTTCGACGTGTGCCAACACCAGCGCCTGCCGGCCGTCCGCACCACGGAGCACCGGGTCGTCACCCTCCGACCAGTAGGACCACACGTCGCCAACCAGCGGACGGCCCCGCAGGTCGTCGGCGAGCTGTTGGCCGGCGGCACCGACCGGGGCGCTGTCCACTGTGCCGGTGCGGGCGGTGACCAGCAGGATCAGGTTGGCGTTGCCGGTGCCGAAGTCTCGCTGCAGCAACTGCTGGGCGTGGACCGACTCGGTGTCGGGCGCCTCCCAGCGGCTGAGCACGAGGGCACCCAACGCACCGGCGCCGACGACCGCGAATACCAGGGTCACGACCAGGCCGGTGACCAGCGTGAGACGCCGGCGCCGGGCGACGAACGCGCCGAGGCGGTGCAGTCCAGTCATATGCCGTTCCCCCTGCTAGGCTCAGAACACGAGCGGTCGCCCGCATTTTGACAATACGAGCGGCTACTCGTATTAGTCAAGCGCTCGGCCGTATGGAGGGAGACAGGTGACCGAGACACGTCCTGTCAAGCGGCAGGCCCGGGGACGGCAGCGGATCGCCGACATCCTCGACGCGGCGCTGACCCTCTTCGCCGAGCACGGATACGAGCGGACCAGCACCAACGCCATCGCCGCCCGGGCCGGCATCTCCCCCGGCTCGCTCTACCAGTTCTTTCCGAACAAAGACGCGATCGCCGAGGCGCTCGCCACCCGCCTACAGGAGCAAATGCGGGCTGCGCACGCCGCCGCGTTCGACCTCGCCCAGGTCACCGACCTAACGCTCGACCAGCTCATCGACAAGATCGTGGACCCGCTGATCTCGTTCAACGTGGCCAACCCGGGCGCGAAGGTCCTACTCGCCAACACCGACATGCCAGCCGACCTGCAAGCGGCGACCCGGCCGCTACACGAGGCGGTGGTCGGCAGAGTGGCGGCCATCCTCCAAGCCCGCATCCCCACGCTGACCGCCGCCGAACGAAGCCTGACCGCCATGGTGGCGGTGCGGATCGTCGCCGCCATGATGCCACCCATCGTGGCCGCGAAAGGCGCCGAACGCCACGCACTGACCGCCGAGCTCAAGAAGGCACTCCACGGCTACATCGCCCCGATCGACCGAAACCGCTGACCGGCCAGATCAGCCAGCCGTCGACAGCAACTCGACGCCGGAAAGTCGCACGCCCTGAGTCGGCGCGGCGACGAGGACACCATCCCCCATTGGGCGGTCAGATTCGACACCGATGCCTTGAAACGCAATAAGGGTCGGTCAGATGCGGGCGTTCGTCACGTCGTTTGGAGCGACGTGAAGAACGCCCAGATCGTTGCATTGGGTCAGGGCTGGATGGTGATGGTTCGGGTGTTCGAAACACGGCCTTCCGCGCTCGTCACCCTGCACGGACCTGTGCGCGCGGGGATCCTTTGGTGCGTGGCCAGCGGCGGACGGGGCGGCCACGGACCATGACGACGTCACAGTAAGCCCAAAATGGTCGAAATGTCCAGTGCCACCGCACCGCCGGTAACGTACCGTAATCAAATTCGGGGCGTAGGTGTGGATCTAGAACGGTTAGGGTCGATATAGCGCCCTAACCGTTCTAGATCGCGAACCTGGTGCCCGTTACCAGGCACAGTGGCTACTGCCCGCGACCGAGGCCCGCCCGGCTCGGTCGGCGCCGGGCTGGCGGCTTAGGACGTTCGGGTGGACGCGGCGGTCGGCGATCTGTACGTCACGTAAGCACATGCTGGCGTCGAGCCTCGGGGTCACACCCCGCGCGGTCGCGGCGAGGCCAACGGCGCAACGCACGCCACGATCCACTGGCACATATCGGCACAAGTAAAGACCGACCGCCAGCGGCGAGTGATCATCCGGAAACGTCAATCCAGCGGGCGGCCGCGTCGAACGTGTCCGCAGGAGTGGAGCTGAATGCGATCGCGGCGCCGGGAGCGTGCCGACGTACCAGGTTGATTACACGCTCGAACAGCTCCAGCTGATTGCGCATACCGCCGCCAACGACGACGCACTCCCAGGGCTGGGTGCGAAGGGCAGCGGTGACGGCCGCCTCCACATCGTCGCTGCCGTCGAGGCCGACCAGGCAGAACACGGCCCCGACGCCGTGTCTGACGAAACGGGACTTTCCGACCTCGATGCCGTCTGCTACCGGCTGAGGATCCCATGGCCCGGGCACTCGATACGGATCGAGCCCGATCACGAGCACACGAGGGGCGAGGGTCGGTCCGTCCACTGTCGAAGACTACGGCGTGGCGTGCGGGCAGACCAGATGACAGCTCGAGGAACAAGATCACGGAACGTAGCGATCACCTCGCGGCAGATGTGCGCACTCGGGGCCGCACGCATTGGACGCTTGATCGTGAGAATTTGCCGGAGTGCCCCGAGTCGTGGCTGCTGCGGCGGTGGCAAAACCTGACTTCAGTCTGTGGAATCACGTAGGTGCAGCAGGCGATCACACCTTGGTCGGGATCTGCTCCAGGTATGGCGAATCATCGTCCCCGGACACCCACGACTGGCCGACGTAGTAGACGCGGATCGCCGTCAAGTCGAACTCGTCGGCGACCAAATACGAATCCACGCACCGCACCTGATTTCGACCACCCGGTGGGATGCGGTCGACGTGGTGGAACAGCCTGTCGTTGGTCTCGAAACAGGAGCTGCCGCCAAACAGCGAACCGTTCTTGCTTATGCACCATCCCTGCACGACACCCGGAGCGTAGCTCAAGACCGGGCCAAGAAAAGGCGTCTGCTGAGCGCCGCAATCTGGGCCGAGGCTCGCCTCCTCGCGCGCGAAATGAAACTCGATCCCCGGCGCTTCTCGGTCATCGAGCAGATTTTCGACCGTGATGTCGAAGTAAATGTACTTGAAACCCGGCTTCGCCGGCCCATGGCCCTCCAATTGAGGCGAGGTGCGAAGTCGGGCCTCAGAAGCGCGGTACTCCCAACCGCCGCTCGCCACCAGTTTCGTCTTTGTGTCGAAAAACGTCGTGTTGTCGTGAAGGACGGCGTATCCGGCCCCTGCACAGACCACCATCACGGCAAGGAGCACCACTGCGGCGCCACCTATCAGCCAGGGCCAACCGGAGATGCGGGTGATGTGTCGGACGCTCTGGTCGATCCTCGTGCGGACGCGTCCCCCGGTGTTGCTGTTCTGGACCACGACACCACTGCCGATCACCGTCGCGTTCGCGGCGGTCGGACGCAGGGCGCCGTCGAGCGCCGCACGAAACTCGGGGGCGACCGCGGCGGCGCGCGCGATTCGGTCGCGCAGGTCGGCTGCCGCCGCCGGGTCCGCCGGATGCCGCTGCAGGTGATGCAGCGCGGTTGCGACTTGCGCGTCGCCGCGGACCAGCCGGCCGACGGTGCTCAGCACCCGCCCGGCCATTTGGTCAGCCATCTGGTCACTGATCTGCCTGGCCATTCGGCCGAAGTAGGCTGTGATTATCCCGACCGCCGCTGCGGCCATCTCCATGTACATGAGCGCTCCTGGCCGTTTCGAGGATGAGAACGATACTCGCAGATTCCACATCAGCAATTGCTGAGCCAAGGAGTCAATTGGGAGAGCTAATCATCCAGCGCGCGGAGACCAGCTGAACTAATCCTGTCCGACTGCGGACAGGGAGTCAGCACATATGGCGACTCAGGCGAATGCCCGGTGATCCGGACGCTCGGCAAAGAGGGAGCGCCTGAGACGCGTGTGCACGGTTCTCGGCAGATCCGGGTACCTGGCAGACTGGAGTCATCGTGATCCAACTCTGCGCGGGGTGGCGCGGTCCCATGGCCGGGTTCACGGCGTGAAGGCGAACAGATAGAGCCCTCGCTCCCCCGCGAGCGCGACGTTGTCGCGCTGCCAGGCCACGCCGTGGAGGTCGCCGTCGACTCGCATGGCCGCGTGGCAGTCGCGTTTGGTGGTGTCCCAAACGCGGAGCAGGTCGTTGCCCGCGGTGGCCAGCCAGCGTCCGTCTGGCGAGTACGCGTTGTCCGCGTGCGGTCCGGCGTGACCGTGCACGTCCCAGGCGAACGCTCCGGCGGCGGTGTCCCAGATCTTTGTCGTTCCGTCGACGCTGCTGCTGGCCATGAGTTGGCCGTCCGGAGTCAGGGTGAGTCCGGTTATCGCGTCGGTGTGTTCTGAGAGCTTAGAGAGCGTCCGGCCATTCGCAATATCGACGAACGCGATCGAACCGCTCTGGCCGCCCACCCAGAGCCGGCCACCCGCGGGGGCGGCGGCACACCGGGTCAACTCGCCGAGCTCGCAGTCCACTGTGCCGCGAAGTTGGCCGTCCGGTCCCCAGAAGCGGGCCCGACCGTCGCGGCTCAGTGTCGCGGCCCATCTCGCGTCCAAACTGATCGCGCAGTCCGTAACCGCTTCCGGATGGTGAAGGACCGCGGTGCACTCCCCAGTGGAGGCGGACCAGATCCGGGCCGTCTTGTCCTCGGACGTGGTGACCAGCCAGCTGCTGTCGGGTGCGACCGCGATGCCGGTGATCTTCGCGGCGCGAGGGCGCAGCTGGTAACCGCCCCGGTGTGCCCAGCCAATACCCGGGCGACGATGCCGCGGTCGAGATCCCAGACCCGGACCTGTGCATCCTCGCCGCCCGTGATCAGACGCGTCCCGTCAGAAAGGAACACACAAGTGGCCAGCGCGCCGCCCGCACCGTCTAGGACGATCCGTGTCGCGCCGTCGGACAGGTTCCAGATCCGCGCCGTACCGTCGCGTCCGACCGTGGCCAACAACTGTCCGTCAGCCGAGATGTCGCATGCTGTCGTCCACCCACGATGGCCGGTGAGGACGCGGAGCAACGCCGGATCGGTGTCCGGGAGCGGCCAGCGGTTGCGCAGCCGCCGTTTGCCAGGTGCGGTCAGGACCACGTCCGCCAGCTCCCGCATCCCCTGCAACCGGCTGACCACGATGTCGGCAACGGCCTCCGCCGGCTCGATCGTGCCGCAAAGATGACCGTCTCGTGCGAGCACGCTCGACAGCGCGGCCGCTTCGGGACCGGCCGCTCGTTGCACGTCCGTCTCCGCGGCAGCAGCTCCATAGTGGACTATCCGGCGCACGATCCACCGCAGGTCGCAGACCACCCGGTGCAGTTCGTCAGCCTCGTCTGCCTCGACAAGGTGGTAGGAGAGATAGCGCCAGTAGTAGTCGGCCTCGGCAGGGATAAGCCACCACTGCGGTGGATCGGACCGGCTGTCGAGCAGCCGCGCGGCGGCGGCACCGAGCAGGCCACGGTTCAGCCGCGTGATGGCGGCCCGGCCCAACTCCCCGCGAACGAATGCGCGCAGCACATCGTGCAGGCGCAGCGCCCCGGTGTCACCCCGGTACGACTGGACGAGCGACAGCTCGGCGAGATCGGCGCGTCGCTCGCCGCTTATGCGCGTTTCCGCACCTCGGGGTAGCCGGACGTCAGCCGCCGCGCATGGCGGTGGTGGCCCGTCGACGCGGCTCCACCCGACCGAACCGCGGGGCCAACCCTGCCATGAGATCATCGAACGCCGACGTCCACTCGGGCATCGCACCGACCGACACGATGCCATGGTCCACCTAGGACGATCATCGCCCTCGCCCGACCAGGGACAGCCCTCACGGCGGGGTGCTGACCAGGCAAGACGTCAAAGCGGAAGTGCGGCTGGAGCCCGGGTGAGGGCTTGGTGGCGTCAGATCGAGGGTCGTGTAAAGGATTTGTCCGCAGGTGTCACTTGGATGATCACGTTGTATGGCTAACATGTGCCACATTCGTGGCACGAAGGGGCGGCCGATGGCTGAGATAGTTCGGTACGCGCTAGATGACGATTCGGTGGTGTTGTTCGAGATCGACCCATCGGTCGAGTTCACCGAGGCGGCCTCCGATCGAGTGATCGGTCGAGTGCGGGAAGCAGTTGGGCCCGCGATTCGTGCGGCGCGGGAGGTCCTTGATCAAGTGCGGGCGCTTGGGCCTCGCGAGGTGGAGGTGAAGTTCGGGATCAAGGTGAGCGGAAAGATGGACTGGCTGGTGGCGAAGGCCGCGGCCGAGGGCAGTTTCGAGGTCACGCTGAAATGGCAGCCTCCTGTCCCGGGTGGTGTGGAGGGCACGAGGTCGTGAGCCGGTCGCTGGTCCCGGCGGCGGACCCGTGGACCCTAGCGGTCCACCGTACCGATACCGGGTTCTTACCGGTCGGTACCGCGGTCGCGATCGGCCCGCGGCAAGCGTTGACGTGCGCGCACGTGATCCTCGACGGTTTCGACGATCCGGACCATCGACGGGTGGTTGAGCCGCTGTGGGTGTCGTTTCCAAAGGTAATCAGTGCGTGGAAGCAGCGCCGCCTGGTGGCGCGGGTAGAGCTCGACACCGACGAACCGCAGGTCGCCGATGTGGCCGTCCTGCACTTGGTCGAGGACATGCCGGCAGGGGTGAAGCCGGCGCGGCTGAGGCTGCTGGACCCATCTGTTTTGAAGGGTCGACGGTGGTGGGCATTCGGGTTCCCGGCCAGCAGCCGGCGCAATGGCAACGAGGCGGCTGGCACGGTCGGGACGAGGTTGGCGCATGGGTGGGTGCGGTTGGACACTGATTCGCCGTACCCGGTGGAGAAAGGCTTCAGCGGAGGCGGGCTATGGATTCCGGATTATGCTGCGGTCGCCGGGATCGTCGGCCAAGCGATTCCAAACGGTGAACGGCGCGGTGACGCCCAGGCGTTGACGTTGGCCCACGCGGACGTGTTTCTACCGGACGCGAAGCTGCGGGTGACTGCCGGCTGGACGGCAGCAGACGCGGGACCGACGGCGATGGCCGCATGGGGTTGGCGGCTGGACGAGGATCCAGAAGCCGGCCGGCACTGGCGGCCCCGTGGGCGTGGAGTGATCAGCGACCTGGATAGCGGCTACCGCTTTCAAGGGCGCCGGGCAGCTCTGCACCGGATCGTGAGTTGGCTGGGTCGACCAATACCGGACCGGCGTGTTCTGGTCGTCACCGGCTCACCCGGTGTGGGTAAGTCCGCGGTCCTGGGCCGCATCGTAACCACCGCCGATCCGCAGTTACGGACCGAACTACCCATTGACGACACCGGAGTACGCGCCGCCGTCGATTCCGTGGGTTGTGCGGTACATGTCAAAGGCAAGACCGCACTCGAAGTGGCCACCGAAATCGCGCGGGCGGCCGGAGCCGCTCTACCGGCACATGCCGAGGAACTCGCCTCGGCGATCCATGACCTGCTGGCCAGCAATCCGCGCCGGCTCAACATCGTTATCGACGCCGTCGACGAAGCTGCCAGCCCACCGGACGCCCGGGCGGTGCTCACACATGTTGTGCTGCCGCTGGTCCAGGGGTGCGGCCATCTGGGGGTGCAGGTGGTGTGTGGCAGCCGCCGCCACGACAGCGCCGGCGACGTGCTCCGGCTCTTGGACGGCGCCGCGCTGCAGATTGACCTCGATGACTCGGCGTTCTTCGAGCTCGAGGATCTGCGGGCCTACACCCTCAACACGCTGCGATTGGTCGGCGCCGAACGGCCCGGCAACCCCTACGCCGATCCGGCGGTCGCCGAGCCGGTCGCACGGCGGATCGCCGCCTTGGCCGAACCGAACTTCCTTGTCGCCGCATTGGAGGCTCGCCGCCGCGGTATGTACGACGAGACCGCCGCCGACCCGGCCACGCTGGCCCTCACCGCGACCGTTGACGCCGCGCTGAACGCCTACCTGGACCGGGTACCCCCTGTCGACGGAATCAGCGCACGGTCCGTGTTGGCGGCTCTGGCATACGCACGGACGCCGGGCTGGACACGCGAACTGTGGCACACCGCAGCCACTGCCCTCGGATCCCCGGTCACTCCCGACTGGCTCGACCGGTTCGCTCGGTCCGCCGCAGCCGCGTTCCTCGTCGAGACCAGCCACGCCGACCAGGAACCGACCCTTCGCCTCTTCCACCAGGCACTCAACGACGCCCTGCTTCGCCATCGCGGTTTCGACGGGCAGCGCCGCGACGAGCAAGCCCTCACCAGAGCACTCCACGCCGTCGGCCGCGCACCTGGTTGGCAAGCCGCAGCGCCATACCTGCTGCGTTCACTTTCCGGTCACGCAGACCGGGCCGGGCTCATCGACGACCTACTCGGCGACGACCACTACCTGCTCCACGCCGACCTACTACGCCTCCAGCCACCAGCCAGCCACGCCCGAACCCCAGCCGGCCAGGCCCGCTGCAGACTGCTGCGTCTCACTCCACAGGCGGTCGCCGCGGCACCGGACGAACGCGCGGCCACATTCAGCGTCACCCAAGCCCTCGAAGGCCTCCCACCCGTTGCCCTCGATCATGCCGCCCCTTATCGGGCCCGCTGGGCCCGTGCTCGTCCACGCACCGAACTGCGCCGCCTCGACGGCCACACCAGCGCGGTGAACGCACTCTGCCCCATAGACGTCGACGGACAGACGCTGCTCGCCACCGCCAGCAGCGACGAAACCGTCCGGCTGTGGAACCCAGCCACCGGCACCGAACTGCGCCGCCTCGACGGCCACACCAACTGGGTGAACACGATCTGCCCGATCGACGTCGACGGGCAGGCCCTGCTCGCCACCGGCAGCGACGACAACACCGTGCGGCTGTGGGACCCAGCCACCGGCACCGAAATACGCTGCCTCGACGGCCACACCAACTGGGTCGCCGGGGTCTGCCCGATCGACGTCAACGGGCACACCCTGCTCGCCACCGCCAGCCACGACAACACCGTGCGGCTGTGGGACCCAGCCACCGGCACCGAAATACGGCGCCTCGACGGCCACACCAACGGGGTAAACACGATCTGCCCGATCGACGTCAACGGAAAAACCCTGCTAGCCACCGCCAGCCACGACAACACCGTGCGGCTGTGGAACCCAGCCACCGGCACCGAAATACGCCGCCTCGACGGCCACACCAACGGGGTAAACACGATCTGCCCGATCGATGTCAACGGACAAACCCTGCTCGCCACCGCCAGCCACCTCCGGACCGTGCGGCTGTGGGATCCAGCCACCGGCACCGAACTGCGCCGCCTCGACGGGCATACCAGCGCGGTGAACGCGGTCTGCACGGCCGTCATCGACGGGCAGACCCTGCTCGCCACCGCCAGCAACGACCGAACCGTCCGGCTGTGGGACCCAGCCACCGGCACCGAACTGCGCCGCCTCGACGGCCACACCGACTGGGTGAATGCCGTCTGCACGGCCCTCATCGACGGGCAGACCCTGCTCGCCACCGCCAGCAACGACCGAACCGTCCGGCTGTGGGACCCAGCCACCG
>Ga0081539_10002171_pt1 | contig 28826 bp, 27 predicted proteins | sample TabmetS4T2R2_FD_71023 | JGI IMG/M metagenome (GOLD analysis project Ga0081539, IMG submission 71023) | Tabebuia heterophylla rhizosphere microbial communities from the University of Puerto Rico - S4T2R2 | ecosystem: Host-associated > Plants > Roots > Rhizosphere ... | reverse complement strand
GCAGGGGTGGAGCAATCTACCGAAGTAGCAGAAACGCACTGCGACCACCTCGTACGTCGGGAGCAATTTCTCCGAGCACAGGGAATGAGCGAATGGCCGGATGGGACGATCACGGCACGGTACAGCTTTGTGCATGCCTTGTATCAGGAAGTGATATACGACCAGCTGTCCGCTACTCGGCGCATACGGTTGCATCGGCAAATTGGCGAGCGCGAAGAGCAAGCGTATGGCGACCGAGCCAGAGAGATTGCTGCTGAACTCGCTGTGCACTTTGAGCGTGGGCGGGATTATGAACGGGCCGTGCAGTATCTGCAACATGCGGGTGAGAACGCCATGCGGCGATCGGCCAATCAGGAAGCGATTACCCTTCTCATGAAGGGGCTAGAGCTGCTCAAAACTCTGCCGGACACTCCCGAGCGGGTTCAGGAAGAACTCAGCCTGCTAGTCGCCCTAGGCACTCCACTTATCGCTACCAAGGGCTATTCGGCCTCAGAAGTGGAAGGAGTCTACACCCGAGCGCGCGAACTCTGTCAGCGAGTTGGTGACCTCTCTCAGCTCTTCCGGGCGTTAGAAGGGCTGTATACGTTTCATGTTAACCGGGCGGAGTACCAGACTGCTCGTGCACTCATAGAGCAGCTCGTCAGCCTGGCCCAGCGGGAGCGCGATCCATTCAAGCTCGCCATGACCCACCGTTTTCGGGGGGTTGTCTCATTCCGGCTGGGAGAATTAGTCTCAGCCCGTGAGTATTTGGAACGGAGCTTGGCCTTGCATGCTTCTCCGCAGCCCCGCGTCCAGACGTCTCTCCATCTGGCTCCAATCGTGAACTGCCTAAGCTATCTGGCCTGGGTTTTGTGGTGTCTTGGCTATCCAGCCCAGGCACTCCAGAGGAGCCGTGAGGCCGTAGCCATGGCCCAGGAGCTGGCTCATCCTCTTCCATTGGTGTTTGCTCTGATCAGTGCTGGCTGGCTTCACCAGCTCCGCCGGGAGAGGCAGGCAGGACAAGAACGGGCGGAAGATGTGATGACGCTCGCGACCGAGCAAGGATTTCCGTACTACTTGGCGGTAGGAACTATACTACAGGGCTGGGCGTTGGCTGAGCAGGGACAGGGGGAGGAGAGTATTGTACAAATACAGCAGGGCTTGGCCGCCTTCCGGGCTACGAGGGCAGAGATAGGATGGCCGCGTCTTGTTACCATGTTAGCTGAGGCGTGTGGGAAAGTAGGACAGATTGCAGAGGGGCTCACTGCCCTAGCCGAAGCGCTGGCTACGACAAACAAAACTGGAGAGTGTTGGTACGAAGCGGAGCTGTACCGGCTCAAAGGCGAACTCACACTGCAACAATTAAGAATTAAAAATGTAAAATTAAAAATTACAGAAACGCAAACCCCAACTTTCAGCACCCAAGACGCCGAAGAGTGTTTCCTCAAAGCCATCGACATTGCCCGCAAGCAACAGGCCAAATCCCTGGAACTCCGCGCCACTACGAGCCTCGCGCGGCTGTGGCAACAGCAAGCCTTGGCACAAGAGGCAGGGAGCAAAGAGCAAAGAGTACAAAGTAAGAAGTCAGGAGTGAGGAGTAAGGAGCTGGGAACCCGTATCAGGCTCGACGAGGCACACAAGATGTTATCCGAGGTCTACAACTGGTTCACCGAGGGGTTTGATACCAAGGATTTGCAAGAAGCCAAGGCGCTGCTTGAGGACTTAGGGGAAATAGCGAAACTGATAAGGGATAATGGGTAAAGGCAGGATTAGAAGACCTTTGTTCTCAATGACTCAATGACCTGACGACCCAATAGCGCAATAAGAGTACCTAATTCATAGAGTGCGGATATCTTGCACGGTGATCAAGATGTCAATCTGGTTGAGAAGCTGCTTCAGGTGCTCCTTGAACCTCTTGAAGAACCGCTCTGTTTTTCTATCACCAGAAGTGATTATTTCGATCTTGATAATGTCGTCTACGAATTCCACTCCTCCATATTTCCACTGTCCTTGATAGGGAGCGGCATGTGAACTGACGGTCAGCGCACCAAAAGCAGCAATCAACTCTTCACGGATTTGCTTAATCTTCTCAGCTTCGATCTCCCTGCCATCGTTATATTTCAAGGGCAGGTACATTTCGTACTTTTTCATGCCGCGAGCGGAGACTTAGGCAAGTGCACGTTTTTCGCCGCGAGTTTCTTGAAGGGAATCTTTTTCTGCTTCAGCAACTTGATATGCTCCGCCACTACTCCATAGATATTGTCCGGTAGGCAACTCACCGGCATTCCACTTTTTGCTAACAGTAGAAAGCCCGTAGCGTCATATTTTTCTGGGATATGGATGTAGATCATACGTGAGGCGAGGCTAGGAACTTTGTGGCTTGCTGTCAAGACAAGGAACGTACTACACGTTTTCCCTACCGCCATTTCTCCTTTTCCCTTTTTCGTTCGTAGTACTCTTTCTCACCTAATGGTTAAAAAGCGTCTGCCTGCGCAGCAATGCCATCCAGGTCGGCTCTGGTGTATGATCCCAGACTCCGGTAGTTCAATTCGGTGTAATTCTTTATCCAGCGATAGGAGATCTTCAGGGCTTTCCGGTATCGCTCTTCAGCTTGTCGATTAGCTGAGGCGCTTTGTCCCGTGTCCTGCAACGCGGCGAGGATGCTCTCGAACTCCTCCTTAAGCAAACGTTTCACCAGGGCAAAATCATGGGCCTGATTTGTGGAGGCATCTCTGGCCCCGTGCCGGATGCGCTGCGCGATCTGCGCCACCGAGATCCGCGCGGTGGCGAGATCTTCCATCAACGCAGGGTGGGTCCCGGGTTTACCGACCAAGGTATCAATCCCTTTTGCCCCCCTCCCATTCAGCCACCCTTCGAGGTATTCCAGCAGCATTCTGGCATTGCGGCGCGTCCCCTCAAGTGTGATGGGTCCTGCTGGGACCTGGAGTGTGAAGGGATAGTGGTCCGGATTCGCCATCTCCGGGGTCGGCTTCCAACCCGACGCCTGGAGCGCCTTAAACGGTTCGGCCGCGGTCTGCATATGGAAGATATGCGCCACCCAGCCCCGCACGAACCCCTGCCGCGCCTCCCACTCCTTGTCCGCCCGGATGGCTGCGGCCGCCGCCTTATTGACCGCTTCATCTTTGCTCGGGAGCGCTGTAGCCATGCCGCCGATCGGAATGGCGCCGCGCTTCAAGCAGACTGCCACCAGACGGCGAAAAATAGTCGCCAGAAACTCGGTCGATTTGATATCGACGCCGAACCGGTCGGGCCAGACCGACGCGGGATCGGTCATAACGAACTCAAGGATGCTAGCCTGAAAATCCCAGCGCGCGGCGTTGAGCCCAGCTCCGTAGGGTCCCAACGCAAACAGTATCTCTTCCATCTGATACGCCGCCGGCAGCGACTCGATCAGTGGAATGGCTCGGATGACGGCGTTTTTGAGAAAGCCCAAGCGCTCCTGGCTTGCGGCAAAGAACTCTTTCCAGAAGCCGGCTTCGGCGGCAGCTTCCAGTTTCGGGAGGTAGAAATAAATGCCCTGCCCTCGTTCGGCCTGCGCCCTACCAGCGTAAAAAAGGGTCAGCGCGGTCCCAAGTATACTCGCCGGTATCGGCTTCCCATCGACCGTCACATCCGGTTCATCCAGCAGCAGACCGCGTTCCCGGTGCATAAAGAAAGGCAGTTCGCCCGGCTCGAGCCTGTACTCTTTGCCCTTTTCCGCGTCGTGATACCGCAGGGTACGCTCAACTGCTTGTTTGCGGTTCAAGGCTGCCCGCACCGTGTCCTCGAAACGATGTCCGGCCGAATCCTCATCATCGTCCAGATCCCCTTCCGCCCGGGTTCCCTCCGGTCCGGGATTGAGCCCGTTGATGAACATGCCCGTCATTGCCGCAGGACCGGAAATCTCAATCCCCGGCTTCTTCAACTCATCAGGCACCGGAGCAACATGCCACTCGCTGGTCTGAGCTTCGGTGCGCGAAGGGAAAGTAGGCATCACGCCTTCATGCAGAGCACGCGCCAGCACTACGGCGCGTTGCTGGCGTAAGAGGTGGATTTGCGGCGTGAAGCGTTGATGGAGGAAGACCAGATAGTCCACGAATGCGGGAGTAAAAAGCTCAGTCGCTCCGTCGACCGCAGTAAAGCTCACCCGCGCCGCCGTCGGACCTGCCGAACTCACAGTGGTCAAGGGACTGCGAGTGGAATCAACTGCCATAGCGCCGTCTCCTTTTTTCGTTTGTTATGCTGCTCTGAAGAGGCATCTGTCAATGAGGCCCTGCAAGCGTTCAGCTCTCAGTGGTCAGCCAATAAAAAAAGCACTCAGCGATCAGCAGTCATCTCTCAGCCGCAAGAGCGAACACTCAAAGCATCCTTAAAAGCTGAAAGCTGACGGCTTTCTTAAAACTGATTGCTGACCGCTAAACGCTTACGAATTGACAGGTTTGTCTGCGTACACATAGAACGTGCTTGCATATAGTCTTGTGATCTTTCTTTTTTTCCTCATAGTATGAGGGGGAAATGCAAGACGCCTCTTCGGTCTGGATGCTACGTCGTCCCTTACGGACGCCACAAGCAGGTGAGCAGATCCTTGAGATGGGTGCGCCAGCTTGTCCAGTTGTGGCCCGCGCCCAGTTGCTGGAATATACATGGATAGCCCAACGTGTTGAGCATGGCCACGATCCGCTGATGCGTAGGCAGATAGCGCGGCTCGTACTTGCCCACGTCCAGGTAGAAAGTGGTAGGGGCGTTGAAACGGGTTAAAAGCGCGGCAATCTTTGCCTCTTCCAGGTGTAAGGCACTGGACTGGCCGCCGATCCGGGAAAATAGATGAGGCCGCGACAGGGCCACGTAGAAGGAACTCAGGCCACCGAGCGACGCGCCCATCACACCGCGGGCTTCGCGTTGCGCCTGCGTGCGGTAGCGCCCCTCCACGTAAGGCAGCAGCTCTGATTCGAGGAAGGAGGCATACTCTTCATTAGCGCGGTATTCGCGTCCCCGCATGACCGGATCGACCATGACCGCGATTAGCGGGACAATCGCTTGGTTGAAGATCAGATTGTCTAGTATCGTGGGCAAATGCCCACGATGGAGATACTCACCGCCGTCGTGCACCCAGAGGGCGGGAAAACGCCGCGTGTGCTCTGCCTCATAACTCGCGGGCAGGTAAAGGTGAAGCCGGCGCCGATTCCCCAACAGTCGGCTCTCAAAGTCGAACTCTTCTACCCGGCCATGCGGGACGGTGGGCACCCAACTCAGCTCCGGCGGCTCGTGGAATTCCCCGACTACGAAGTAGGAGTTCAGCCCCCCGATGCCATTGTCAACGGTATGGGAACAGCGGGGGTCCAGGATCACCCGCCCGTCGACGACCATCATGTACTCCAGCCGTGCTGGCCCATCGAGCTCCAGGGTGCGGTGAAACAGGCCACTATGCCGCAGTGGAGTCAACGGCATCGTTATCCCCGTCCGACCCCAATCAGTGAACTCACCAGCGACAGCGACCTGGTGCGCCCGTGGATCATAATAGACAAAGTGGACGGCATGCCCGTCGATCAGCGGCGTGCCTACGGTACCGAGCAAGCGCAAGAACTGCTGTACCTCGTTCTGTAAGTGTGGCTCCGGGACTTGTTCGAGGCGCTGCCGCCAAGCCGGAAAGCTCCAGGCGGGCTGCTCACGTTGTACATCACTCATTGTGACATTCCTTCAGAGTGTATGCTCTCGAGTTGCACGAAGCCCAGATTCTGCCGCACTATATGCTGGGCCTGCCGCTCGCGGCCCTCACTATCGCTCCCCCTCCCGCTGAGCGGGAGAGGGAAGTCCGGAGGGCAGGGTGAGGGCCAAGTCGCCGCGAGCCGTGGCACCCCTATCTCGATGTCTGGGACATTACCGAACTTGGTCGTCAACACTCATTAGCTAATAAATCACCTTCTCCTCCTGCAGGCGCGCGATCTCGACCCGCGAGAGACCCAGGAGGTTCCTGCAGACGTCTTCGTTATCTTGCCCCAAGCACGGGGCCGGGGTGTAGCGTGGCTCGATGGCGCTATACTTGCCGGGAATGCCCGCTACCGCATGGTTTCCGGTTATCGGATGACCGAGGGAAACGAGATACTCCCGATGCTGAAACTGGGGGTCGGCGATCAGACTCTCGGTATCGTACACCGGCGTCGCTGCCACGCCGGCATGCTGCAACAACTGCATGACCTCTATATATGATCGCTTCCGTGTCCACGCGGTCAGGAGGACATCTAACTCCCGTTCGTGTGCCTTGCGGCTACTGCGATCTTTGAACCGTTTATCGTCGAGCCACTCAGGGCGACCCACGGCCTGACAGAGGTTGCGCCACTCTTCCTCACTCTCCACCGCAATGGCGACCCAGTGATCTTCTCCGTGGCAGCGATACACGTTGTGCGGGACCAGCACGGCATCGTGGTTGCCCTGCCGGCCCTGATCGCGGCCGTTCATCACGTAATCCATGATCGCCTCGGGCAGCATGGAGGTCACCACTTCCGCCATGGCCAGGTCGATGTACTGTCCCTTGCCGGTGCGGCGACGGCAGTACAGGGCCGTGAGGGTGGCATAGGCAAGCACCACTCCGACCATGTAATCTGGCCAACTGCCACCCAGGCTGACAGGGGGACCATCAGCGTATCCGGTAAGATGGCAGATCCCGGCCGAGGCCTGGGTAATCGGCCCCCAACCCACACAATGGCTATCCGGGCCATATTGTCCCACGGGCGTGCCAGAGATCATGATGAGGTCAGGTTTGCCCTGACACAGATCTTCGTAGCCCAGCCCCCAGCGTTTCATCACACCGCTGGTAAAATTCTCTACCACGATATCGCTGCGCCGCACGATGTCTCGGGCTAACGCTGCCCCCTGGGGATGGCCCAGATTCAGCGTGATACTTTTCTTGGTGTAGTTCAAACCGTTAAAGAGTGGTGAGCCATCTGGCCCTTTGAGGTTTTGCGGATCTTGCCCGATAAAGCGAATGATATCCGGGCGGAGATGAGACTCGATGCGGATGACCTCGGCCCCCATTACGCCCAGCCAGGCGGTGCACTGCGGGGCAGCCAGAATCCAGCCAAAATCAGCGATACGAACGCCTTCAAGTGGAAGCTGTGACATGGTTTCCTCCGTGAGAAGTGGGCGTACTGAAGTCGTAACACGTAAAACGTAAAACGTAAAAGGAGAATTTTTGCCGTAAGTGTTCAGCTCCTAGCTCTCAGCAGTCAGCCAGAAGAAGAGGGCCTAGGAGATTCTCACGAGAAGCTGACAGCTAATGGCTGAACGCTTACCATTTTAGATTATCCCTTCCTGGTACAACTGCTCTATCCGGTCGGTGCTCAAGCCGAGCCTCTCGCCATAGATCTGCCCGTTGTGCTCTCCCAGCCGGGGCGCAGGCCAGCGGATCTGCCATGGCGTTGCGGATAACTTAAACGGAGCGCCAGGGTAGGTCAGTGGGCCGGTCGCGGGGTGGTCGACCTCAACGAAGAACTGGCGTTCACGATACTGCTCAGAGGTAAGTACTTCTTGCATATTTCGTACTGGAAAAACGGGAATGTGCAGTTCCTGGCCTTTGCGTGCAAGCTCGGTACGGTCTTGATCGAAGATCCAGGCGGCTACGCCGGCTTCGAGCGCGTCAATGTGTTGGAAGCGCTGCATCAGGGTGGCAAAGATCTCACTCTCGGCCCACTCTGGCCGGCCCATCAGCTCTTTCAGGCTCTCCCAATGCTGGTCAGTGAGAGCCAACAACGCGACGTGGCCATCGCGACAGGGGAACACATACGCCAACCCCCACTTGGTCCGTCGCAGGAACCGGCTCCGGTTAGGACCATCCGGGGGTTCATGCGAATAGAGGGCGAAGTTCGGCCGGACCATGTGCGCTACCGCCTCAACTATCGAGATATCCACATGCTGGCCTCGACCCGTCAGCTCTCGGTGCATTACCGCACACATCGTCGCGGTCGCTGCCGTCCAACCAGCCAGGAGGTCCGCTTGTTCCCCGCCGGTCTTGACAGGCGGCTCGCTTTCGGGATCAGTGACATAGTTGAAGGGAGTCTCGTACCCCACCACGCCCATGTGGGAGCAGTTCAGATTGTAGGCCTTATAGTTCTTGTACGGCCCGGTCTGGCCAAAAGGGGTAATGGAGGTCACGATGAGACGCGGATACCACTCGTGCAAGTGGTTGTACCCTATGCCCAGCTTGTCCAGGGAACCCGGGGGCTGCGTTTCCACTACCACATCAGCGTCTTTAACGAGTTGACGAAACAGCTCCCGGCCTGCTGGCACCCCGAGGTTGAGGGTCACACCAAGTTTGTTGGTGTTGAGGTACAGGAAGCGCGCGCTCTTTTCCAGATGCGGAGTGTCGCCAGGGAAAGGGCCGTAGCTGCGCGCCACATCGCCGGTCCCAGGCGTTTCCAGCTTGATCACCTCTGCCCCAAGATCTGCCATGACCTTAGTACAGAACGGACCCGCCACACGCTCGCTTAATTCAACAACCTTGAGATTATTGAGAGCACCTTCGAGCATGATTCTCTCCTTCGGTTCTCTACACGAAAGCGGCATCCAGGAATCGGACCTGCTCCGCAGAGAGGCGCCAGCCCGAAGCCTGGCAATTCTCCTCGATGCGGGCCGGCGTATTCGATTTCGGGATGACGATAACATTGGGTCGTGAGGTACACCAATTCAGCGCCACCTGCGCCAAGGTCTTCTGCGTATAGATTGCCACTTGCTCCAACGCTTGCATTCGGTGCACATAGCTCGCCACCTGCGGAACGGCTTGCATCCGCCAGTTCTGGGGGAACCACGAGCGAGTTGCCAAACGTCCATCATCTAACGGCGTATACGCGATAATCGTGATGCGCTGCGTGAGGCAGTAAGGTAACATATCCCGCTCAATCTCCCGGCGGTTGAGGTTGTATAACACCTGGTTAGCAACGATCGGATATTTGCTCATCGCTGCCTGTGCCGCGCGCAATTGATCGAGGGAGAAGTTACTAACTCCGACGTATCTGACCAGCCCCCGATCGACCAAGGTTTCCATGGCGCGCATGGTCTCCTGAATGGGCACCGACCAGTTCGGCCAGTGGATCTGATACAGGTCAATGCAGTTTGTCTCGAGCCGACGCAGACTAGCCTCTGCTGCTCGTAGCACGTCGTCGTAACGCAGGTGGTCTGGCGACACTTTGGTCGCCAGGAATACGCGCTCCCGCATGCCTTTGGTTGCCTGACCAACGACGTCTTCTGTGCCGTAGATTTCCGCAGTGTCGATGAGGAAGGCTCCGAGCTCAATACTACGGCGCAAAGGTTCAACTCCTCCACTATACTTCCATACCCCCAGTCCAACCTCCGGCACCATCACGCTAGTGTTGCCGAGTGGTTTCAATTCCATGGGAATACCCTCCCTTCGCTACGCCAGAATCTCATGGATAATCCAGATTACGCTCTTGTTGGGAACCTCCCTCCGCAGGCCGCAAATCATCCACCACGTCGAGAAACTCCTCAAACGGCAACGCCGGCAGTGTACGTACCTCATACGTCCCATGGCCTGCGGCCAGCACGCCGCGGCGAAAGAGGTGCTTGATCGAATCTCGGTCCGGCACCTCGATGATGGACACAAAGTCATACTCTCCCAGCGTGGCATAGAGATCGACAATCTTATAGCCCGTCTCAGTAAAGAAGATTTTGGTTTCTTCATAGATGGCTCGGGCCTGCTCGATATTCATCGCTCCCTCGCGGGTGAGTTTCAACAGGACAATAGCGCGCGCCATAATGTCACCTCCTTTATTTCAACCGGACCGCCTGTTGGCTGGAGAGAAAGCACACCAAGATGTAGGTTACAACGTCTTTTCCCTTCCCCTTGTCAAGGGGGGAAGGCAAGGATGGGGGTCAAAAGTCGGACAGGCGTCGTGCAGCGCACGTTGGCGCCCCCTTTCTGACCCCTTCGACTTCGCTCCGCTACGCTCAGGGCCGGCTTCCCCCTGACGGGGGGAAGAAACCCATAAGTGCAACTCGACATCTTGCTGCAGCGTTTCTATAGAGAGCGCGTAGAGATGGACCGCCTCCTTGCGCAGCTCCCGATCCTTCAGTTTTTGACCACCTCACTTAAAGTTCCATCAGGTAACTGGTCAACCGAAAAAGACTTCAGTATTGCTTGTTCCGACAGGCTGCGCTTGACCTCGTAGCTCCGCACGGTCGGCCTGCCCATAAACAGCGGCGAGATCCGACTGAAGAGCTCGCGTGCGACGTCCCCATCGGCATACGCCGCCAGATCCTCCTTTGTCTCCCACGTACTGATACCAACGATCTCGTTGCCGGTTTGTAAGAGCTGAGCAAGCAGGCAGCCACGGAGTGGCTTTACTCGCTCAACGAACTGGTTCAGCACTGCTAACGCTTCTTGCTCTTTGCCCGTCTGGATCGTCCCGTAGAACAGCCGCGTGTGCATATGTCCCTCCATTCCTGAATGTGTGCCAGCGTGCCACTCAGGTATACAGGAAGTGATAGCGTGTCGAGCGGCTAGCCCAGCGGGGTACAGGCGTAATGAAGCATTGCGACGTTAAGGCCGGGTTCCTGGGCTAACCACTGTTTCTTGAGATCCCACGTCACGCCTCGCCTTCCCTGGCTGTATCATCCCTTCTTTATCCTACATAGGGCGAAGGAGGCAAGAGTTAAAATGCTACACTAGACTGGGTCACGGGAAGCGTTTTTCTCGTACCCGGTCCCTGGGTGCGGATATGAAGCGAAGTCTCGCGATTACTACCGTCCCAGGCAGAGCCTGGGACGGAGGGTTGAGGAAAAATAAGGTAAAAGCGCCAGCAGCGTGCTCTAACTTAACGTCACATGATAGTTCTGCGTATTATTGTTCTCCCAGGCTTCGAAATCGTCGTCAGGAATGGGAGAATTGGTACGCAGCAGTTGGTAGGCGTAGTCGACTGTTGCGCCGCGTGGTCCCCATACTTTTGCAACATAACGTCGGGGGAGCGGAACCGTCTGAATCAACTCATAGATCGCGTCATCAGCAATCCCCTCTCCCTCGCGATCATGCCCGGCTCCCGTATCACCAGTTGTGAGTTTTAGGCCCTCAAGTTTGGCTTGGGTCCAGTTTTGTGCCGTCCAGCCGTTGACTCCCCAGAGCAGTCGTACCTCGGTGATCCGTCCTGCCGTATCAACGTAGGGAACGTCTTGGGCGATGATCTCCTCAGTAAAGATCGGGGAAAACTCTTCTCTCCCACCTCGCACAAACACAAAGCGATAGTGCAGTTGATACGAATCCTTATTATTGAGATAGCGAGGAATCTCGATCACTCCCTGGCGAACTCGAGGATTGGTATTTGGCACGACGGTCAGGACTTCAGTCTCTTCTTCCCCGTTCCACTTCGCTGCCTCGCCTAGGGGCGACCACGTATAGCGAATTTCGACCATCTCGATCCCAGGTTCCTGATCGACCCACGTTTTTGTCAACTGAAACACTGTCCACCTCCTTACGCGGTCTGTGTCACCGCTTGTTTTGCGCGGTTCCGCCGGACCTCATAGCTACGGACAGTCGGTCTGCCCATAAAGAGCGGGGTAATGCGAGTGAACAGCTCGCGCGCGACTGCACCATCGGCATATGCAGCCAGAGTCTCTTTGCTTTCCCAAGTACTGATGCCAACGACCTCGTTGCCGTTTTGCAGGACTTGCCCAAGCAGACAACCAGGCTCGTTTTGTATCCGGTCGACAAATTCTCCGAGCACTGCCAGTGCTTCTTGCTCTTTGCCGGTTTGAATCGTGCCATAAAACAAACGTGTATACATCATATTCGTCTCTCTCCTTCATTTATTGATCGCACAGAGTTGATGATTAACACAGAATAAGAGGGGTCAAAGAGGAAATGGCGAAAAGGGGAAACGGGGAAACGGATGAAGAATACTCTTTCTATCCATTTCGCCTTTTACCCATTTACCCTTTTCCCGTTTCCCTCATTGCCTCTAGAGCGTATGCACTACATATCCCCAGTAGTCTTCCCAGCGCTCGTTACGGTTCGGGCTCCACATGCCACCGACATGCCAGCGTTGGTGCACCTCAGCTCCTTTGGGACCGTAGATCTTGCCAACATAGCGACGGGGCAACGGTAATGACGCTAACTTCTCCGAGCGGGCGCGCGAGAAATTCTCTTTGTCTTCAGTGCCATAGAACTTGTGAGAGCGATGCGTGTCGTCCTCGCCGAAGCGCGTAATAAAGTCGGGCACTTCTGTCGGTTGATATTGTGGAGCATCCCAATCGTAGACGCTCCAGAAAATACACATACCACCAAGGTTTCCCTGGAAGTCGACGTACTCGACTTCTTTACTGACAATCTCTTCGGTGTACAGCGGACTCTGTTCGCGTTTGCCGTCGCGGAACACTTCATAGTAGTGATGAAAGGCATAGTTCTCGGTATATCCGGCAGGGTTGGACGGGTCTGGAATCGCTTTTGGCAAGCGAATCACTTTGCGCCGCACCCCGTCGTCGGGAAGCTCAACGCGCTCAGAGGCGGTCTGCACATAATCTCCGGATTCGGCTACAGTCGTGCCACCCATACCGCGCACCAGCACACCACCACGCGGCATAACGCGCGTCTCGCGATGGGCTTCCCAATCAGGTGCTTGTCCTAGTGGCGTCCAGGTATAGTGGATATTCACCAACTCAATGCCTGGCCCGTTATCGACGTAGCTTCGCTTAATGTAAAACGACATAACCCGCTCCTTTCACTCGTAATACACCGAAATCGATCTGGCAAATTCGTCGCTCCCTGTACCCTTGTCAGTTTCGGCTTCTCCCTACCACGGTTAGCGACAGCTTGCAACGTTAGGCCACCGCTTCAGAAAGTCAAGAGTGAAGAACGACAAACGACAAAGACCAGAGACAAAGCGAACCTCTAAAATTCTTAACTCTTAATTTTTAATTCTTCATTCCATAGGCCAGGATAAGGCCACAGGCCGTTTACGGCAGGTCACTTCGCCAGACGAAAGAGAGCAAGAGACCGGGCCTCCAGGTCATACGGTTTTCTCGCCCGCATCACGCGCTGTGATCTTCGCCCACTGGCCTCCCTGGTATCCAGTACTAACTCCCAATGTCCATCGTCTCGTTGGCGTGGCAGCACGAATGAGAGGGGCTCGTGGTGAGCATTGAGTAGGATCAACAGTGTGTCATCGCTAATACGCTGCCCGCGGGTGTCAACTTCCTCGATAGCATTACCAGCCAGCCGCAATCCCACGCAGCGAGCATGCCAATTGTTCCAATCCTCTTCGGTCATTTCGTATCCATCCGGGCGAAACCAGGTGAGGTCCTTCACTTCTGAGCCGCGGATACGTCGTCCTTGAAAGAACTTCCGTCGCCGCAATACCGGATGCTGATGAAACAAGCGAATGAGAAACTTGGTAAACACCAACAGCTCTTGTTGTCCCCGGTCGAGTTGCCAATTGACCCACGAAATGGCGTTGTCCTGACAATAAGCATTATTGTTGCCTTGCTGCGTGCGCCCGATCTCATCGCCCGCCAACAGCATTGGCACACCTTGTGATAAAATTAACGTCGCGAGAAAATTGCGCTGCTGCCGCGCCCGTAATGTGAGGATCGCCGGATCGTTGGTCTCGCCTTCGGCACCACAATTCCAGCTCAGATTATGATTATGACCGTCGCGATTGTCCTCACCATTAGCGAGATTGTGCTTTTCGTTGTAACTCACGAGGTCACGCAATGTGAATCCGTCATGTGCCGTGATGAAATTGATGCTGGCGTGCGGACGTCGCCCACCCTCCTCGTAGAGATCACTACTGCCGGTCAAGCGATACGCAAGTGTGCCTATCAACCCGCCGTCGCCTTTCCAGAAACCTCGCACGGTATCGCGATATTCGGCATTCCACTCTCCCCACAACACCGGGAAGTTACCGACTTGATAGCCGCCCTCGCCGAGGTCCCACGGTTCGGCAATGAGTTTGACCTGCGAAATGACTGGGTCTTGTTGGATGATGTCGAAAAACGCGCCTAGTCGATCGACCGCATGGAGTTCCCGCGCCAACGCTGCTGCCAGGTCAAAACGGAATCCATCAACGTGCATCTCCAAGATCCAATAGCGTAGGCTATCCATGATGAGTTGCAGCGTACGCGGATGTGTCATGTCTAGAGTGTTACCGCAACCGGTATAATCCATGTAATAGCGCGGGTCGTCAGCCACCAAACGGTAATACGCGGCATTATCGATACCGCGAAAGCTGAGCGACGGTCCCAGATGATTGCCTTCAGCGGTGTGATTGTAGACGACGTCCAAAATGACTTCGATACCCTCACTATGGAGGGCCTTCACCATCGCTTTGAACTCCGCCACCTGCTGCCCGTTAGTGCCACTGCCAGCATAACGCGCCTCCGGCGCAAAAAAGCCGATTGAGTTATAGCCCCAATAGTTGGTGCGCCCCTGATCGAGCAGCTGTTTATCTACCACAAACTGATGCACGGGCATCAGCTCAATCGCAGTAACACCCAGTGAATGAAGATAGTCGACGACTTCCGGACAGGTCAAGCCAGCATAGGTGCCTTGGATCTGCTTGGGTACATCGGGATGACGCGCGGTAAAGCCTTTGACGTGCAACTCATAGATAATCGTCTTGTGCCAGGGAGTGCGGGGATGCGTGTCGTTTCCCCAGTCGAACGCCTGGTCGACCACCACACACTTCGGCATCCCGCCAGCGCTGTCACGTTCGTCGTATGACAGATCAGCGTCCTGGTGTCCGATCGTATAAGCAAACAGTGCGTCACTCCAATGGATGGTGCCGGCGATAGCTTTCGCATATGGGTCCAAGAGCAACTTGGCTGGATTAAAGCGATGACCTCTGGTTGGTTCGTAAGGACCGTGTACGCGATAGCCATAGAGCTGTCCCGGACGAAGACCCGGCAGATAGGCATGCCAAACATGGTTGGTATGCTCTGGCATACGGATGCGGGCGGTCTCCTGGTTACCCTCCGGTCCTTCGAACAGACAGAGCTCAACACCAGTCGCATTCTGTGAAAACAAGGCAAAATTGACGCCTGCCCCATCCCAGGTAGCGCCGAGCGGATACGGATTTCCTGGCCAGATGTCCATAAGTTTTCAGTTCATAGTTCAAGGTTCGAAGTTCAAAGTTAATTAAGTAAACCATCAAGGTTTCAAGCGGCTTTTTTCTTACGGTACAGAGGTTCCAAGACATTTTTGAGGACCCAAGAAGCACCTAAAATTTCTACCCCTATCACCTACCCCTCCTCATTCAACTCAACGTTCACTCCAGGAATGATTTCTTCAAACTCCGCCTCGACTCCTTTGGAGTAACAAGATAGAGGACGTCAGTTAAGGAATCGTAATTAACCAGTGGCTCAGGTTTCTTTTTTTTCATAAGGTATCTACCTGTGGGCGTTGATTCGACTCTTTTTTTGTTGTTCTTTCAACGGATGAATAGTAATTAAGGGTAATGACTCCTCCACCGTTTTCAAACGAGACTGCCATCTCGCGCATTTTTCCTGCATAGCGGGCACGTGCTACCGCAACGCGATGCTGAGTATTGGTATCAAAGAACTGTTCTTTGGCACGAAGGTAAATCCTTCGCGGGAGTTGTTCAGGAACCTGTCTTAAGGCGAGGCAAAGGTAGAGATGGTCAACATACACAACTCGTTTACGCCGTTTCGTCGTCTTTTTCTCTGTCACGATAATTCTTCCAACAACATCTTCGCCTCCTGCAAGTCCTTGGTATCAAATCCCTCTCATGTGCCAGTGGATAGCCGAAGTAGACTAACAGTCCATCGCCTAAGTGCTGGGCAATATGGCCATCATAACGTCGGATCACGCCCGTGCAGGTCTCTTGATAGCGTTGTACGACCTCCCGTAATTCTTCGGGATCAAGCTGCGCCGAGAGCGCCGTTGAGCCGACGAGGTCACAGAACATCACTGTCAGTTGGCGGCGTTCCGCTGAAGACCGTCCGAGGTCCGGTGTCCGAAGCCTGTCCTGCCTGCGCCAGTGCCGCAGGCACAGGTGAGCCCAGTCGAAGGGTCCGACGTCTGGGAATTGGGAAGTTCGGCGTTCGGGGTTCGGAGTCTGCGGAGTGGGAGGCTGAGTAGAACTTTGAACTTTGAACTCGGAACTTGAAACCGGCGTAGCGCCGACCCAGACCAGCACCTTTCCGTCTTCATCGACGACGAGTTTTTGCCCGATAATGAGTTCCTCTCTCAAAACGTCAAGCTGCTCATCATCAAGAGCAAATTCGAGCTTCAGGGAGCGATACGTCAGGCGACCCCTACGTTGCAGCAGCATGCAGGCTTGATCGAGGATGTCAGAGAATTTCACGGCTGTTCCTTAGAGTACAGTTCCCATCGTTTCACCTCGTTTCTACACAACGAGTGCAATAGAAGAAGGGGAATGGCGACCCAGCTTTTCTTCCTCTTGCCGAATCGCGAGGAGCAATGGCCGATTCATGTCGAGGGCAACTACGGTAGCGCGCCCTGTAGCCGTCTGGCCAACCACGCGAACATTCTCCCAACGAAAATGCTCAGACCATCGCTCTCGTCGAGGATGGTAGAGTGTCACCTCTTCCCCAGTCTGTGGGTCAATCGCGGTCTGGCGCGCGGCCTTACGCAGTGAGCACGATACACAGGCCAAGGCTAGATTCTCTATGCTTGTCTGCCCACCTGCTGCCACAGGAATAATATGGTCGATATGAAACGTTGCTTCTTGCCCCTCCTGGGAAAGCCCGCAATATTCACAGCGTCCTACTGCTCGTTGGCTAACAAGGCGTCGCACCTCGACGGGAATATACCTCATTGGTCATGAGATCCTTCGTGCCAAATCCGTTGCGCACGGAGGCGTAACAGCGACAGGAGTTCGGCGAGGTCCGCTAGCCCCTCAGCTTCCGAGCGTTCAGCAGAAGTCAGTGTTTGCCCTTCATCTTGACGATCTAGCAATTCTTGGAGTCGTTCGTTGACACCCGTAGGCAAGGTGAAGGCGGCGAGATCGGTTGGCATCTCAAGTTCCACAAGAATATGCTGGGGCATAGAGTAGGTTCCTCCTCAGATAAGCACCATGATCGTAACCCATCTGATGAGTCACGACCAGCCGTTTCGTATTTGTGAAATGCTTCAATGACTCAATTCTTCAATTAGCGTCTTCGCCTCTTGCAAATCCTTCGTAGCAAACCCTTCAGTGAACCAGTTGTAGACCTCCGATAACAGCTTGTGAGCTTCGGCTCTCTTGCCCTGCTGCTGCCATAAGCGGGCGAGGCTGGTGGCGGCGCGGAGTTCGAGCGACTTGGCCTGTTGCTTGCGGGCAATCTCGATGGCTTTGTGAAAACATTCCTCAGCTTCTACTTGGGGGTCGGGGGTCAGAGCTCGGGAGTCAGTAATTTTTGATCCTTCGACTAAGCTCAGGCCAGGCTCTTGATTTTTGACTTTTGATTTTTGATTTGTCTGTTGAAGCGTCAGCTCGCCACGTAGCCGATACAACTCCGCCTCGTAGACACGCTCCCCAATCTTGGCCATCTGAGTAAATGCTTCGGCTAGCAGGGTAAGCCCTTCTTCTACTTGTTCCATTTTTCCATGCGCCTCGGCCAGCATAGCAAGACGCCTTGTCAGCAACGCTCCCACCCCCATGGCCCGGAAGGTAGCTATACCTTGCCGTATCTGGACAATGCCTTCCTGCACCTGGCCTTGCTCGACCAGTGCCCAGCCTCGCATTAACGTCCCACTGGCCAAAAAATACGGAAACCCCCGCTCGGTCGACAAGGCCATCACTGCCTCTGCCCGCGCTCGGGTGCGCTGCACCTCCCGGCGGAGGTGATGGAATAGGGCAGCAAACCCTAAGGCAACTGCCAAACTAAAGGGGTGAGACAGTCCTTCGGCCAAGGCCATTGCCTCCTGATTCCTCTTCAAGGCTTGGTCTGGATAGCCCAGATACCACAGGGTCCAGGATGCGTAGAATAGGCAATTCACCCTCGAGTCAGCCGTACCAATGGTGTGGCTAAGACGCTTCTGCGGGTCGTCAGACAGAGCGATCGCTTGCTCCAAGTGTCTCCGCGCAGAGACCAACTCTCCAAGCCAGAGTGATGGGGCCCCTAGTGCGAAGTGAGCCACCCAGAGGAGATCCGGGTCTTGGACGCTCTGCGCCAGACGCAGCATCTGCTCCGCCAGCTTATATGTCGTCTGCAATTCTCCCCGGTTAATATAAAACACCACCAGTCGCCACAGCACTGGGAAGAGCTGGGGGGTCTCGCCCAGCTGCTGGCACAGTTCCTGGGCCCGAAGCACAGTTTTTTCCACGTCTGGGGACCCTTCGCCTCTGACAGTGATTAGGACATCATTCAAGGCAAGTTGTAGGGTCAGTTCTTGGTGGACGTGCTCGGGAGTATTCGCCAGGGTCTTCAGCAGCTCCAGACCTGTAGTGAGGTGACTGACCGCTTCAGCATTGGCCCCGCGCTGACTCGCACGCTGTCCCGCTTGCTGCCAATATGGAATAGCTTGTTCGGTAAGATTTGCCTCAGTGTAATGGTGCGCAATCAGTTCCGGGTGCGTCTCTTTGGTCTCAGGAAACTGTTCCTCCAACACTCTACCAATCGCTTGGTGCAACTGCTGGCGACGACTCTTGAGTAACGACTGATAGGCCGTATCCTGCACCAATGCATGCTTGAATAAGTACCGCGCTTGCGGGGGCATGCCACTCTGAAACACCAGTTCAGTCTCTACGAGCTGCCGTAAACTCTGTTGTAATGTGTCCTCGTGTAGTGGCGAGACGGCATGGAGTAACTCGTAGGTGAATTCACGTCCCAGCGTCGCTCCCAGTTGGGCGATCTCTTTGGCCAGTCCAAGCCGATCGAGTCGGGCCATGAGGGAGTCTTGCAGGGTCGCAGGTATGGCAATGGCCTGGAGAGCCATGCTGCTCTGCGACTCCTTAGACTCTCCAGACACAACAGACTCCAAGACAGTTTTGGTTAATTCCTCCACAAACAATGGCACCCCGTCCGTCTTGCTCACTATCTGTTGGATAATCTCTTTGGGTAAAGTTTTATCACCCGTGACTTTCTCCACCATCGTCTCGACATGATTCCCTCTCAGCCGACTCAACGTGAGCTGACTGAGGTACGAATGTGCACCCCAGGGTGGGGTGAACTCGGGACGGAAGGTCAGCACGGTCAGCAATTGTGTCGTTGGCACTTGTGCTAGAAACAGCGTGAGCAACTCTAGCGTCGAAGGATCAGCCCAATGCAAGTCTTCCCAGGCGTACATTACCGCCTGTTGCTTCGCCTCGGCACATAGCCAGGCAACCAGGGCCTCGTACGTCTTCTCTTTCTGTTTCTGCGGGCTGAGTGTAAGTGGTGGAGAGCCGTCAGGATGGGGCAAGGAGAGCAGTGCAGCCAGGAGCGGAATCGTCTCCGTCGGTAGGGGCGATCGGCCGGTCGCCCCTCCAATGAGCTTCTGCAGCTTCTCGTTTGCGGAATCCTCTGGCCGGAATTGTAAGGTCCGCTGTAGATGCTCAATGACCGGTTGCAACGCACTGTTCTGGGCATAGGGGGAACAACGTAACTCCAGAAATCGTGCCCCCTCAGGTTCTACCGTTGCCTTGAGCGCTTCGACTAATCGTGATTTGCCAATACCGGGCTCCCCACTGAGTAATACGACTTGTCCTATGCCATCTTTGACTCGCTCCCACCGCTCACGTAATAAGCCCAATTCATGATCCCGGCCAATGAGTGGCGTGAGCCCTCTGCCCACCACGACCTCAAACCGACTCTGCGCCTCGCTCTCTTTGGCTACGCGATACACCGTCAGTGGCGTGGCTATCCCTTTGAGGGCCGGCTGCCCACGGTCTTCACAGGTAAACAACCCTTCGACCAGTCGATAGGTCGCTGCGCTGATCACTACTTCATCGGGATTTGCGGTTCCCTGGATACGTGCTGCAAGATTGGGCGTCTCGCCCAGGGCGAGGATTTCGCGTTTCTCGCTGCTGCCAATCTCACCGATGACTACTAACCCGGTGTGAATGCCGATGCGGACGTGGAGCGGTGGTGTTATCATAGGGTCTGTAGGGGCACGGCGGCGCCGTGCCCCTACGTCTGGCTGGTGCAAAGCCGTAAGAATCTCCAACCCTGCTCGCACCGCCCGTGTCGCATCATCCTCATGTGCCACCGGATAGCCGAAGTAGACTAACAGTCCATCGCCTAAGTGCTGGGCAATATGGCCATCATAGCGCTGGATCACGCCCGTGCAGGTCTCTTGATAGCGTTGTACGACCTCCCGTAATTCTTCGGGATCAAGCTGCGCCGAGAGCGCCGTTGAGCCGACGAGGTCACAGAACATCACTGTCAGTTGGCGGCGTTCCGCACTCGGTTCGGAGTGCGGAGTTCGGGGTTGGGAGTCCCTTTCCTTTTCGCCTGTTACCCTTTTCGCCTTTTCCCCGTTTGTGAGGATCGTGCCACACTCGTTACAGAAACGACTGCCTGGTGGATTCATCCGACCACAACTCGAGCAAGCCTGTGCCAGTTGAGCCCCACAAGCATTGCAGAACTTCGCTCCGACAGGATTCTCATGCTGACAACTTGAGCAAATCGTCACGTTATCCTCTTCAGGATTTTCCGACCGCCGTTTCGCCTTTTCCCCATTTATCCTTTATCTCTTATCCATTTATCCGCTTCCCCTATTTCCCGCAGATCACGTGCACCCCCGAAGGCTTGAGTTGTCCGGTCTGAAAATCCGGCGTGTGTTGGAGTTGCCCATCAGGCGAAACGTCCTGCACCTGTGACATGCCCGTAAAGACGTAGCCCATCTGCGCTAGTTGGCACGACTGTCCTCGCTGACCGTCGGTGTTGAACAACAGTAAGGCTTTCTCTTTGCTATCACGTGATGATTTCACCAAGGCAACGACCTTGGAATTACCGCTCTCTACCCGCTCGATCGGCCCCTCTTCGTTAAACACACGCCAGGTACTCTTTAGTCGATTGACCGCAGTAATAAAGTCGCTCATGTCCCATTGTGGCGTTTCCCAATCCCGCGGCTGCGTATCGACAACGTCTAGCCGCTTACGAAAGCCATACTCAAAGCCGATCGGCATCATTACGCCGCTCGAGAAGAGTGCCGAGAAGGCGTAGCGGAGTTTGACCGCCCCCTCATCGCCACGTAGTTCCGCTGCTAAACGCTCGGTGTCATGAGATTCAGCAAAACTGATCGAAGGCACAAGTGGTGAGGTCTGGCGATACTGCTCAAGACACCAAGGCGCGGCGAAGTCCCACCACTTTGAGCTGTTGAAAATAAAGTCGAACCCCGCCCGGGCGAGCCGAACCGTGTCCTCAAACGGACAGCCCAATGACTCGGCAACAAAAAGCGTTCCCGGATACGATTGCTTGATGCGTGGGATCAGAAACCGCCACAGTTCGCCGGGAACTTTGTAGGCCGCGTCACAACGAAACCCGCGGATCCCCAGGGCAGCGTAGTGTTCGGTGAGTTGTAACCAGTAGCGCCACAGCTGCTCACGGTCAGAGCTGCCAGCATTGTCGATTTCGACCAAGTCACCCCAGGTGACTTTTTTGTCTCCGTCCTTGGCGCTCGGATGTAACGGCTTGCCGTCGACCCCGCGTTTGTACCAGGCCGGATGTTCCTTCACCAACGGTGAATCAAACGCAGTATGGTTGATGACTAAATCCATCATGAGCTTCAGGCCAAGCCGGTCGGCTTCCTGAATCATTTGTGTGAACTGCGTCAGCGGCGGACCCGCGGCCTCATCAATCAAACGGGGATCAATGGCATAGTAGTCTTTAATGGAGTATAAGCTGCCGGAGTAGCCGGCATAGTGAAAGGAATTGACAAATAGCCAATCAAAACCTAGCCGTTGCGCACGTTCAAGGTGTGAGGTCCACTGCGGTAGCGCACCGGCGAGCAACGGAAAGAGATTGTAAATGCGAGGGCCGACAGTCTGGGTTGTAGCGCTCATTTGGGCTTCCTTATTGTTCAAGGTTCAATGTTCAACGGCTAAAAATGTTCAAGGTTCAACGTTCAAAATCACAAAAGATCCGACATTGAACATGGAACTTTGAACAATCTTACTTCACCTCAATCGGGATACGCTTGGCAACTAGCCGCGCTGGCGCAGGGACGGTGATTTCCAAGCAACCGTTAGAATAACAGGCAGTTATTCTCTCTGCTGCAACGCCTTCGGGTATGGGCAGACTACGTTCAAACCACTCCCCCGTGCTTTCAGCCGAAGAGGAAGCACCATTCTCCGTCTTCTGCACGATCATGCGTGCACCTTTGAGGATGAGCTGATTGCCGAGCAGTAAGAGTCCCGTCGTTCGAGGGTCCACATCTGGCAAGGCAATGCGAAAAATCACTCGCTCACTGTCCTGGATGCTCTCGACCGCGGGTAACCACCCATTCCCTTGGACCTTATCGCGGAAAAACATTTCCCAACCGTTAAAGAAGCGTACGAAGCGACGGTCAAGGTCAGAAGCGAGAGAAGCTGTCTCCTGTGCGGTCGGTTGGGTATTGTTTGCAGCCGTTGAGGCAACATCATGCGCCGTTGTTCCTGTCTCTCCCCAGAGAAATGTCAGCATGTCCTTGAGGTGCGCCCGCCAGCTTGTCCAGTTGTGCCCGCCGATTAACTCCTGGTAGAGGCATGGGCACCCTTGCGCCTCCAGCAGTGGAACGAGGCGCTGGTGCGCGGGGATAAATTGTGGCTCGTATTTACCCACATCGTAGTAAAAGGAAATCGGCACACGCAACTCAGCAATCAAGGTTGACAACCGTTTCACATCTCCCCACGGACTGCGTGCGACCCCAAACCGCTTCAGCAAATCTGTGACCATAGACGAAGAACGTTCGCCTTCCATCAAGAATAATGCGCTCGATTGTCCGCCCACTTTAGAGAACAGATGCGGACGCGATAATCCGAGATACGTCGAGATCAATCCTCCCATCGACGCGCCTAGCACTCCCCGCCCCTCCCGGCGCGCCAGTGTTCGGTAGGTTTTGTCGATATGAGGAATAAACTCTGTCTCTGTGAAGCGGGCGTAATCTTCGTTTGCCCAATACTCACGTAAACGATCGACCGGATCAACCATAACCGCCATGAGCGGCGGAATCTCTTGATTATGAATTAGGTTGTCTAAAATGGTGGGCAAACGTGCCCGCGTCAAATACTCACCACCATCATGAACATAGAGTACAGGGAAACGATCTTTCTCACGATCGTTGTAACCGGGCGGCAGGTAGACATACACGCGCCGCTGGTTGTGCAGTACCTCGCTGTCAAACTCAAATTCCTGCACTTGCCCACGCGGTACGCCGGCATTCACTTCGAGTTCCGGCGGGTCACGCAAATCGCCGACTACGAAATAGGAGTTTTGTTCACCGATGCCATTATCGATACTATTGGGACACAACGGATCAGTGGCCCACTCACCATCAACAATCAACTTGTACTCGACACGCACCGGACCTTGAAAATCCATCGTGCGATAAAACACTCCGGTTTTGCCCAGTGGGAGCATAGGTGTCCCACGACGGTCCCACTGATTGAACTCACCGGTAACGGCAACTTGTCGTGCCTCGGGATCGTAGTAGACAAAATGAACCGAAGACCCGTCGATCATTGGTGTGCCAACGGCTTTCAGCACTTGGGTAAAGCGCTCAACTTCATCATGCAGTTCACTCTCTTTGGCTTGTTCCAACCGCCGTCGCCACGTGGGAAAGGTTGGAGCCGCTTCTTCACGCCTGGTTTCCATAGTTTTCTCTTTTCTTCGTAGCGTTGGTTACCTTTCGACGCACTCAGAGTGACCGGAGAATAGTCCCGTTCGTGCTGAGTCCCCTTCGACCACGCTCAGCATAGGCTTTGTCAAGCTCACCTGTGCGCCTGCGGCACTGGCGCAGGCAGGAAAGGCTTATCGAGGCACAGTCACCGATCAGCACGACTCCACTCGTCTATCGTGGGAATCGCTCTGCGGACAGAAACTTTACCTCACGCCGCAAACTTTCATCAGTAGCAAATTGCTGAATCACTTCTCGCAGACGGCCAAGGTGTTTGTCTTTGCTTTCGATGTTCGTAGGAAAACCCAACTCCGCCAGATTACTCGAAGAGACCAATAACTCTCGCATAAAATCAAGCTCTGAACATTCCAGTTCCCAGGTGATCCGTAGGGCCTGGTCCAGAGACGGATTTTCTGTTGTCTGGCGATAGTAGTCTGAGACGCGCTCCACTAACGAGTTAATCACATCGAGTGGAAGCAGAAACGATTTGGCTTGAAACATTCCGGAGAGCACCCCCTTGTTGACAGCGCGTAGCAGGGCCGCATGCCCGCCTTCTTCAAGTGCCATCGCACTCCACAACGTGCGTAGTTCAGCATTTTGCCCAAAAGCTGCGGCAAAATTGATATAGATCTCCCCGACTTGAGCTTCAACTTTGGCGTGGGTGTCCAAAATTTCGCTAAAGGGAGGTACGGTGGGACTTGCGGAACCGGTAGATTTTTCCTCGGTATTCATAGCTTCCTCCTGCAGCTGCACAGCGGCAGCGGTACAGCATTCCTTATACAAGAGGGGAGAAAGGCGAGTAAAGTGTGTTACGCAGAGGCTATCTCGAAGGTGGGCGGGAGTTGTCATTGAGAGAGAAGAAGGGATTCCCGTTTTCGCGGGAATGACGCCTCGTATTGTTTCTAATGAGGTGCTGAGTGCCGCAGCACTTTGGAGAACTCGCAATGACACCGCAAGGGAAAACAATGGTCATTGCGTTCCGACCTCAGCCTCAACATAGACCGGAGTGACGATATGACCCGCGGCGCGTTCGAGGTCGGCGTCTTCAGCCGCACGGAACTCGTCTGCTGGTGCTTCGCACCGCAAACACTGGCGATACGCCGATTCGTAAAGGAACCGTTCTTTGTCGGTTAACTCGTAGCGGATGAGAAAGCGATCATTGATGGCTTTCTCTTCTGGAGTCATGACGTAGTGTACCCAACCACACTCCGGGCAGGTGAGAAACCGCCGGTTCAGCAATATATTCTGAGAACCGCGCGGAGATTCGCTCTCAGTAGATGGCATGGGGTTTCTCCCTTCCATTATTCTTTCATACCACGGGTACTCAGGCAGAACAATCTTTGTCGTTAGAATTCAGCTGTCAGCGCTCGGCTGTCAGCCAGAAGAAGCACTCAGCGGTCAGCAATCAGCAGTTCGGTCAGAAGAAGGCCTAGAAGATTCTAGCTAGAAGCCGAAAGCTGAAGGTTGAAGGCTTTCTGAAAAGCTGACGGCTGATAGCTGACCGCTAACAAGCCTTCCCCGTTCCTCTTGACCGTAGGCAGCAGCGGACGTAAGGGTACGCCATGCAGACGCAGTTTTTTGCCAGTCTCCGGTCCCGCTTGTTGCTCCTTATTGCCCTTGCCGTGTTACCAGCCCTAGGACTGGTCTTTTATGTCAACCTTGAACAACGTCGGTTGGCAGCAACCCAAGTTCAGGACAATACCCTCCGTTTCGCACGCCTTGCCGCCGCCGAACAAGCACAGCTCATACAAGGAACCCATCAACTGTTAGCAGCGTTGGCGTACCTTCCGGTTGTGCGCCAAGAAAATCCGACGGAATGTAGTGCATTATTTGCTACCCTTCTAAAACACTACTCGGCCTACGCGAACCTGGGAGCGTTGCGTTTAAATGGGGAACCTTTCTGTAGTGCTATTCCTCTCACCCAGCCAGTCACCAATGCCTCACAGGCCTGGTTTCAGCGTACAGTCAGCACGAAAGAATTCACTGTTGGTGAGTATCAGAAGAGTTTAGCTACAGGGAATTTCACGCTCGTTCTCGGCTATCCCATTCTTAATGAGACAAATCAGGTGCAAGGAGTGGTGGGCGCGGCACTTGATCTTGGTCGACTCAACCAACTTGCTGCGCAAGCGCAACTGCCGCTGGGTGCCACTCTCACAGCGGTTGATCGCAACGGGACGATTATTGCCCGCTATCCAGATCCCGAGCACTGGCTCGGTCAGAAGCTCCCAGAAGTGCCGCTCATCAAGACGCTCCTAACACAGAGAGAAGGAACCGCAGAGCTGCCAGGCACGGACGGGATCCAGCGTTTGTATGCGTTCGCTCAAGCGCACGACACGACAGACTTTGGGTTATATGTAAGCATTGGGATTCCTACCGAAGTAGCGTTCGCGGCTGTTCATCAGCGCCTGATACGTAACTTGATCACCGTAGGGCTGATTTTTCTCTTTATGGCCACCACCGCTTGGGTTGGAAGTGACATCCTGGTTTTGCGCCCTGTCAAAGCGCTGGTACGTGCTACCCAACGACTACGCTCAGGAGACTTGGCGGCACGAACCGAAATCCCAGCCGGGGATGGAGAATTGCATCAATTAGCCACGGCCTTTGACGATATGGCCGAAGCGTTGGCCCAACATGAAGCTGAGCGCGCACGGACAGAGGCAACCTTACAGCGTTTGTCCCGCAGCCTGTTAGAAGCGCAAGAAAGCGAACGGCGCGCGGTCGCACGCGAGTTACATGATGAACTAGGCCAATCTCTCCAGGCGATAAAAATCAACTTGCAAACCGCGCAACGTTTTCCCCAAGAAGGGGCAGCTCGGTTGGCAGAGAGTATTGGGCTCGTCGATCACACTATCCAGCAGGTACGTGCACTGTCAGTTGATCTCCGCCCCTCGCTGCTCGACGACCTCGGTCTTGTGGCAGCCCTGGAGTGGTACGTCGACCGACAAGCCCAACGGTTTGGATTTGTCGGACGCTTTGTCGCCACGCCTCATGATCTCCGCCTTAATCCCACGGTTGAAACCGCCTGTTTTCGCATCGTACAAGAAGCGTTGACCAACGTTGCACGTCACGCTCAGGCTACACACGTGCGGATTGACTTGCGGCGACAAGATGAAGAGTTACATTTAGTGATCCGTGATGATGGGGTGGGCTGTGATGCTCGTGCAATGCAAGAGCAGGCAGTCCAAGGCGCCAGCTTCGGCTTGTTGGGGATGCGCGAGCGGGCTGAACTGGCGGGGGGCACGTTCACGATGCGCTCCGCACCCGCCCAAGGAACAGAAATTCAACTCCGCTTTCCGCTTCGCTCAATTTTATTGATGAATCAGGAATCGCTCGCGCTCTCTTCGCAAGCGACCTCCTAAAGGATTGGTGAGAAGCATGCAACCGATGTTTAGCACTAAATCGGACCACACTGGACTCGTATACTACATCACTTGCTATGAAATCCTCCCTAGCCCCCTTTTTCCACCTGTGGCCGGTGGCAGGCTGAAGGGGGGAATTCTACAATGCCCCTCCTTACGATCCTTCGACAGGCTCGGGACTCAGGACAGGCTTTGGAAAAAGGGGCCGCGTAGTTCAACTGGTCTCACTACAGGCTTCGCGGGGGGGGATTTTTGTTGCGCCCTGTACCAACACTACCGTGTAGGTGATTTGAGTTAGGAGTGAGCAATGAGTCAGGCACCGATTCGGGTACTACTGGCCGACGATCACGCCTTGTTCCGCGCTGGCGTGCGTATGCTCCTCGAACATATGGAGGGTGTTGAAGTCATCGGGGAAGTGGCCGACGGACGCGAAGCGGTGCGGTTAAGCGCTAGTTTGCAACCAGATGTAGTGTTGATGGACATCACGATGACAGGTCTCAACGGCTTGGAGGCTACGGCCCAGGTGGTGGCAGACTGTCCCCGTACTCGGGTGATCATCGTATCGATGCATCTCAACGAACAGTATGTGATGCAGGCTGTACGTGCTGGGGCTGCAGGCTATTTGTTGAAAGACGCGGCCTCGAATGAACTCGAACAAGCAGTGAGGGCGGTCGCACGTGGCGACACCTACTTAGACCAGGCCGCCTCGAAGCATCTGCTTACCGCATACCGCGGACGCCGTGAGCCCAGAACTGAGAGTGAGGAACACGAGCCTGCTCCCACCGATGTCCTCACGCCTCGCCAACGGGAAATCTTACAGTTGATCGCTGAAGGACACACCACTAAGGAGATTGCCTCGTTATTGCACCGCAGCGAGAAAACCATTGAAGGACACCGGTCGCGACTGATGAACCAGCTCGATATTCACGACGTGGTCGGGTTGGTACGCTACGCAATCCGTATCGGCTTGATTCCGCCGGATCGGTAAATATAAACGGCAGATAGCCCGCTCCTGCGGTCGCTCTCTAGCTTATGGCGTATGGTAAGAGTGTTTTGCTATAGAGCGAGCAATGCGAGCTATCAGCTATCTTACCGGAAACGCTACGCTTATTTCGACCTAGGCTGGGAGGGATGCTCCTACCCTATAGCCTGAAGCCTACAGCCTATAGCCTTTTAGAGGGTTTTCCCTCTAGTCCTTTTGCAAGCTCTCCTCCCTCTACTTTGCAGGGTTCGCCGACTGGCTTGGACCGCAAAGATTACGTAAATTAGGACGCATGAAGAGCACTGAACCAACCGCGCTGCGCATCCTCCTGGTGGACGATAGTCCCGCCTTCCTGCACGCCGCAACGCGGGCGTTAGCTCCTGACCCACGCATCGACATCGTTGGCAAAGCACAATCAGGGCATGAAGCGATAGCTTTGGTGCCTCAGGTCCAGCCGGACCTCGTGCTGATGGATGTCGCGATGCCGGGTATGAACGGTTTTGAAGCCACGCGTCAGATCAAGTCACAACCGAACCCACCGCGAGTATTCGTGCTGACTTCGCACGACTTGGCTCACTATCGCACGGCAGCGGAAGCGGCAGGGGCGGACAGCTTTGTCAACAAAGCCGACTTTGGTAGCGAGTTACTCCCCTTGATCGATAACGTCCTAACCGAACGAGTCACTTCCAGATCGTAACCGCAGTATCATCCAGCAGGAGGATCACACAATGTTAGAAACAAGCAAACA
>Ga0081539_10002170_pt1 | contig 28828 bp, 23 predicted proteins | sample TabmetS4T2R2_FD_71023 | JGI IMG/M metagenome (GOLD analysis project Ga0081539, IMG submission 71023) | Tabebuia heterophylla rhizosphere microbial communities from the University of Puerto Rico - S4T2R2 | ecosystem: Host-associated > Plants > Roots > Rhizosphere ... | reverse complement strand
CGTCGGCGCTGTTGCGTTCGCTTCCGCGGCGCGGCGGGGCGGTGGTGTTATTCCACCACCCGCCCGTCCCGTTCGTGACCGTCTGGATGGCTCAACCGGTTTACTTCATCCCGCACCAGTCGAAGGTCGAAGGGTTTGGCGCGTTCACCGCGCGCTACGACATCGGGATATTGGTGCTCGACCGCCGGCTTCGTGAGGACGAGCGGTTCGCGAGCGACCGCGCGTTCCTGGCGCTGTGGGACGAAAGTGACACGGGAGCGTTCGCGGTGCTGAAGTCGCCCGGCGGCCACCGGGTGGCCGTCCGGCCGGCGCCGGTAGCGGTCGGGCGGCGGGCGGCTGCCACGCCGGGTGGGTCGTCGGCGGTCCGCTGGTCCGGGGCCGCCATGTCGCCGGAACCGATGGCCGGCCTGCGGGAGCGGCCGGTATTCCCGGTGTGTTGGGCGGCGCACCCGGTGTCGCCGCGGGCGAGCCCGCCGGTGCGGGGCCGAACGGTCGCCGGTGGTCGGTGACGCGATCCTCGGTCGGCCCGCGCCGCTTGCGCCGGCCCCAGCGGCGCTGTCGCGTCGGCACCGCGGAAGCAGGTCCGGCCGGCGCCGGTGTGGTCGGCGCCGGTGCGGGCGGCGTGCGTCCAGGGTCCAGCCGAGTGGGCGGGAGCTCCTCGGGGACCGCGCTCATCGGATCCCACGGCGTGTCGTGGCCAGCCCAGGGATCCACCGCCGGCGTGGTCGCCCAGTCCGTCGGATCGTCGGATCCCGGCTCGGCGGTCTCGGCCGCGGGGGACCGGCGCGACCACCAGGACCGCTTGGGTTCGGGCGGGCGCACGGCGGCGGCCCCGCTCCAGCGCATGGGAGCGTTGACCGTCGACGGCTCGGTGCGCGCGGCGTCCAGATGGGCGCGGTCCGCGTCCGGGACACCGTCGTCAGGCAGTCCGGCTGCCGGGATCGCGTCGCCCGGCTGCTGGTCGGCCATCCGTCGCTCTCCTCCCGACGCCGTCCGCGGGGCGCCTTCCGCAAGCTGTGGGCGCCTTCCGCAAAGGCGTAGGCGCCTACCGCAAGGTTAGAGCGGCCCCGCCAGCCCTCGCCGATCTTGGAGTTGTGGTTGGCACGAATACGGACGAAGGACGCATAAGGCCAACCACAACTCCAAGATCGGCGAGTACTAAGCGCGGGAGGAGCCGTATGGTGGCCGGGAGATGAAAACGACGCAGCGGAACGCCGTCACGGTCACCGGCGATCCCAATGGCCAGCCGATGATGTTCTCCCACGGGTTCGGATGCGATCAGAACATGTGGCGGTTCGTATGGCCTGCGTTCGCCGACGCGTACCAGATCGTTCTGTTCGATCACGTCGGCAGCGGAGGCTCCGACCTGTCGGCGTACAGCTTCTGCCGCACCGACCCGGACATCGCAGCGAAGTTCGCCCGCGCCACCTTCCTCGCCGACAACCGCGGTGACCTCCGCAGACTCCGTACGCCGGCATTGATAATGCAATGCAGCGATGACGTCATCGCGCCGTCGGTTGTGGGTGCCTACGTTCATCGGCACGCGGCTGGGAGCACACTGGTCTCGATGAACGCGACCGGCCACTGCCCGAACCTCAGTGCTCCAGAGGAGACGGTCGCGGTGATCAAGGGCTACCTGTAGGGGCGGCATGAGTGAGCCGGACGTGACGGACGACCTGACGGTGCCGTGGGACGAGGATCCGAGCGACCTCTACGAACACGCCCCGTGCGGCTACCTCACCACGCTGCCGGACGGCACGATCGTGCGGGTCAACGAGACCTTCCTGACCTGGACCGGATACCGCCGAGCCGACCTGATCGGCCAGCGACGCTTCCGTGACCTGCTCAGTTCTGGCGGACAGATCTACCACGAGACCCACTACGGACCGCTGCTGGCCATGCAGGACGCGGTGTACGAAGTGGCGTTCGACGTGATGTGCGCGGACGGCCGCCGGCTGCCGACACTGGTCAACTCCACCCTCGGCCGCGACCTGGAGGGCCGGTCCCGGGTGATCCGCACGACCGTCTTCAACGCCACCGAGCGCCGTGGGTACGAGCAGGAACTGCTCGCCGCTCGGCGAGCGGCCGAGGCCTCCGAGAAGCGGGTCCGGGTGCTGCAGCAGATCGTCGCGGACCTGGCCGCCGCGCCGACCGAGGTGGAGGTGGCCGAAGCGGTCGTCCAGGCACCCGGCCCCGCGTTCGGCGCCGCGGGGAGCCGCATCTGGCTTGTCGACTCCGATCGGGAGCTGTTGGCCGTGAGGGCCTCCACCGGACCGGACGTTATCGCCCTTGACGACGTTCCGCTGTCCTGGACACGGCCGGTCGCCGAGGTGGCACAGCGCGGCGAGCTGACGGTGGTCGGCTCGATCATGGTGGCCGAGCAGCAGTTTCCGGAGCTGGCGGAGGAGATGTGGGCGTCCGGCCGCCGAACGGTCGTCCTGCTGCCGCTCACCACCATGCCCACCGGCGGGCCGCACGCCGCGCACGTACTGGGCGTCCTGGCGTTCGGCTTCAACGAGGAACGCGAGCTCAGCGAGAACGAGTTGCGTGTGGTCCGGCTGCTGGGACACCAGGCCGGCCAGGCACTGGACCGCGCCCGGCTGTACGACGACGCGCGCCGGCGGGAGTCCCGGGCCGCGTTCCTGGCCGAGACCAGCCGCGCGCTCGACGAGATACCGCGGCTACTGCCCCGCGCCCATCGCCTGGTCGAGCGGATCGTCCCCGAAGTGGCCGAATGGGCGGCCGTACGGCTCCATGTCGGTCCGGCCGGGCTGATCGCCGACGCCGGGGGTCCCGCGCCGGACCCGGACCGGCTGGCCGAACGCGTGGCCGCCGTGATCGCTTCCGGCGTGCCCAGCCTGCGCGACGAGGACGGCCTGGATCCCGATTGCGCGGTTCTGCCGCTCACCGCGCGGGGGAAGGTGCTGGGCACGCTTTCGCTGCGGATGGCGGCCGATCGCCGCACCTCCGCGGGGGAGGCGGCGTTCCTCGGCGAGCTGGCCGGCCGGGCCGGCCTTGCGCTCGAGAACGCCCGGCTCTACGAGCAGGAACGGGCTATCGCGCGAACCCTGCAACGGAGCCTTCTCGCCGGCCAGCTGCCCGCGGACTCCCGCTTCGTGCTACAGACCCACTACCAGCCGGCAACGCAGGAGCTCGAGGTGGGCGGCGACTGGTACGACGCGTTTCTTGTCGACTCCGACAGGCTCGCCGTCGCGATCGGTGACGTCGTCGGTCGCGGCATTGACGCGGCCACCACGATGGGCCAGCTGCGCAGCGCGATCCGGGCGCTCGCGTCCAAAGAGACCGGACCGGCCGGGATGCTCGAGCGGCTGGATCAGTTCGTCGAGAGGGTGGAGTCGGCGCGGGTGGCCACCGTCGCGTACGCGGAGATCTCGCTGTCCAGCGGCGAGATGACCTACGCGTGCGCCGGCCACATGCCGCCGCTGCTGGCCGGGCCGGTCGGGCCGCCGCGGTACCTGATGGACGGCCGGTCGGCGCCGCTGGGCTCACGGGCCGGCCGGACGCACCGGATCGAGTCCCGGATCCGCCTGCTGCCGGGCAGCCGCCTGCTGCTCTACACCGACGGGCTCATCGAGCGCCGGACCCGCACGATCGATCGCGGCTTCGGAGTGCTGGCGCGGGAGTACGGACGCTTGCGGGACGCACCGCTCGAGGGACTGCCGGCGGCGCTCGCCGATACGCTTATCGGGCGGGACCACACCGACGACATCTGCATGCTGTGCCTCGCGTTCGGTACCGACGAACGGATGGAGCGGTCGATCGGCGCTGACCCGGTGCAGATCGCCAGGCTGCGCAAGGACCTGCGGGCGTGGCTGAAATTGCACGCCGTCGACGAGGAGAGCACCGACGCGGTGCTGCTGGCGTGTTCCGAGGCGGTGGCGAACGCCATCGAGCACGGCTACCGTGACGATCCGTTCGGTACGGTGAACGTTTCCGCCACGGTGACCCCGGAGGCGGTCGAGATCCGGGTCGCCGATCGTGGCGCCTGGCGTACGGCCCGTGCCGACGTGGCCCGGGGCCGGGGGCTCCAGCTCATCCGGCAGGTCATGGACCAGGTGGCGTTCGACCGCGGCGGCGGCACCACCGTGACGATGCGCCGCACCCGCCGGGAGGCTCGATGAGCGACCAAGTTGGCGAGGAGCAGGTGAGGTTTTCCAAGATCGGCGACGCCGAGTTGGTCACCCTCGCAGGCGAGATCGATCTGGCCAACGCGCCCGCGATCGGGCAGCAGATCGTCGCGCACATGACCGAGGCCGGAGCGGTGCTGATCGACCTCACCGCGGTGTCGTTCCTGGACAGCGCGGGCGTGCGGCTGCTGGACGCGCTGGTCGGCGACCTCGACGACCACGGCACCGCGATCAGGCTGGTGGTCGGGGAGAGCGGGCCGGCCCGGATGACGCTGCAACTGTGTGCGTTCCGGGAGGATCTGCTGGCCACCGATCTGGAGCGGGCCGCAGACGATGTGAACGAGTAGCCCGCGTACCCTGGAAGCCCATGAGCGTGCCGTCGGTCTTTCCGCAGCTCGAGCAATTGCTACCGCTGGTGAGCAAGCCGATCCAGTACGTCGGTGGCGAGCTCGGTGCCGTCGTCAAGGATTGGGACGCCGCGGCGGTGCGGTGGGCGCTGATGTACCCGGACGCGTACGAAGTAGGGCTGCCGAACCAAGGCGTCCAGATCCTCTACGAGGTCCTCAACGAGCAGCCCGACGTGCTGGCCGAGCGGACGTACGCGGTCTGGCCCGACCTCGAGGCGCTGATGCGAGAGCACGGCGTCCCGCAGTTCACGGTCGACGCCCACCGGCCGGTCCGGGAGTTCGATGTGCTGGGCGTCTCGTTCGCGACCGAGCTCGGTTACACGAACATGCTCACCGCGCTGGATCTGGCCGGCATCCCGATCGCGGCGGATGAGCGAGGGGAGGACGATCCGGTCGTACTGGCCGGTGGGCACGCCTCCTTCAACCCGGAGCCCATCGCCGACTTCATCGACGCCGCCGTGCTCGGCGACGGTGAGGAAGCGGTGCTGGAGATCAGCGCCATCATCCGGCGGTGGAAGGCGGGCGGCCGGCCGGGCGGTCGTGAGGAGCTGCTGCTGCGGCTGGCCCGGACCGAGAGCATCTACGTGCCGCGGTTCTACGACGTCGACTACCTGCCGGACGGCCGCATCCGGCGGGTGCTGCCGAACCGGCCGGATGTCCCGTTCCGGGTCGCCAAGCGCACGACCATGGACCTCGACGCCTGGCCGTACCCGAAGAAGCCGCTGGTCCCGCTGGCCGAGACGGTGCACGAGCGGTACGCCGTGGAGATCTTCCGGGGTTGCACCCGGGGCTGCCGCTTCTGCCAGGCCGGCATGATCACCCGCCCGGTGCGGGAGCGCTCGATCACCACGGTCGGCCAGATGGTGCAGCAGGGCCTGGAGTTCTCCGGCTTCTCCGAGGTGGGCCTGCTCTCGCTCTCCAGCGCCGATCATTCGGAGATCGGCGACCTGTGCTCCGGCCTGGCCGAGCAGTACGCGGACACCAACGTCTCGCTGTCGCTGCCCTCGACCCGGGTGGACGCGTTCAACATCGACCTGGCCCAGGAGCTGTCCCGCAACGGGCGGCGCACCGGCCTCACCTTCGCACCGGAGGGCGGCTCCGAGCGGATCCGCAAGGTCATCAACAAGATGGTGACCGAGGAGGACCTGATCCGGACCGTCGTCACGGCGTACTCGAACGGCTGGCGGCAGGTGAAGCTGTACTTCATGTGCGGCCTGCCCACCGAGACCGACGACGACGTGCTGCAGATCGCACGCATGGCACATGAGGTGATCAAGGCCGGCCGGACCGCCGCGGGCACCAAGGACATCCGGTGCACGGTGTCGATCGGCGGGTTCGTGCCCAAGCCGCACACGCCGTTCCAGTGGGCGCCGATGGCCCGTCCCGAGGTCATCGACGCCCGGCTCAAGCTGCTCAAGCAGGCCATCAACAGCGACCGGTCGCTGGGCCGGGCGATCGGGTACCGCTACCACGACGGCGAGCCGTCCCTGATCGAGGGCCTGCTCTCCCGCGGCGACCGCCGGGTCGGCGCGGTGATCCGGCGCGCGTGGGAGAAGGGCGGCCGTTTCGACGGCTGGAGCGAGCACTTCTCGTACGCCCGCTGGATCTCCTCGGCCGCCGAGGTGCTGCCGGAGTTCGGCGTGGACCTGGACTGGTTCACCACCCGGGAACGCGACCAGTCCGAGGTGCTGCCGTGGGACCACCTCGACTCCGGTCTCGACAAGGACTGGCTCTGGCAGGACTGGCAGGACGCCCTCGGCGGGTACGAGCAGGACGACTGCCGCTGGACCCCGTGCTTCGACTGCGGCGTGTGCCCGTCGATGGACACCGAGATCCAGATCGGCCCGACCGGTAGGAAGCTGCTTCCCCTGACCCCGGTGACCAAACTGCGGGTACCGGCCTGATCATGGCGAGAAACCAGCCCGCCGGCGGCCAGGCCCCGGTCGTCCAGCGGATCCGGATCCGGTACGCCAAGCGCGGGCCGCTGCGCTTCACCTCGCACCGCGACTTCGCTCGCGCGTTCGAGCGGGCGTTGCGCCGCGCGGCCGTGCCGATCGCATTCTCGCAGGGGTTCACACCCCACCCCAAGATCTCGTACGCCAGCGCGGCGCCCACCGGCGTCGGCAGCGAGGCCGAGTACCTGGAGATCGGCCTGCAGGCCGAGGTGGATCCGGAATGGCTGCGGGCCGCCCTGGACGCGGCCCTGTCGCCCGGCTTGGACGTGCTCGACGCCGTGGTGGCGGGCGAGGGCAGTCTGGCCGACCGGATCGATGCGTCGCGCTGGCGTATCGAGCTGCCGTCGGTCGATGCGGCGGTCGCCGAGGCGGCCGTCAAAAGTTTCCTCGACGCCGAGGAGGTGCTGGTCGAGCGCATGACCAAGCAGGGCCGGCGCTCGTTCGATGCCCGATCGGCAGTGACATGTGTCGCTGTGGCCGGGCAGTCCGCCCTACCATCCGAGGCGGACGCCGCACCGTGTGCGATAATCGACCTTGTCGTACGACAGGTAACGCCCGCCGTACGACCCGATGACGTCCTTTCCGGCCTGCGCGTGGTGGCTGGCCTGGAGCCGCCGGTGCCCCCACGGGTGACCCGGCTGGCCCAGGGCACACTCAGCGCTCAGGGGGAGATCGTCGATCCGTTGGATGCGGATCGCGAGCCCATCCCATCCCGGACAGAGACTGGCGCCATCGGAGGGCGCTAGCTGCCTGGCAGCCGGCGTCCATAGGCAGACTTCGGCTGCCCGTCCGGAGACCCGGCCGGGCCCGGAATACTTGCGGCGGTCCTGCGTGGCAGCGCTCACACGCGCCCGGGACCGCCAGAACTGGAGAGCGCCCCATGCTCGATAACGAGCCCCAGGACAACTTGGGAAGTGAGCGCGGTGAACGGGACGGAGCCGCCACTCCGGCCGCCGACACCGCCACCGGCACCACCCCCGCGCGCCGCAAGCGCGTCCCACGCCGGAAAGCGGCTCCGGCCGCCGAGACGCCGGTGGATCCGCTCGCCGAGGCGGAGCCGAGGCCCCCGGCCGACGCCGCGGGTTCCGCGGCTGACGTCCCGCTCGGCGCCCCCGGCGCCGAGCCCGGTGCCGCCATCGAGGCCGCCACCGCGAGCGAGGCGGCCGCCGAGGCCGTCACCAAGCCGGTGAAGGCGACCCGCAGCCGCCGCAAGGCCGCCGCCGCGGCCGCACCGCCCGCCCCGGCGCCCGAGGAGGCCGGTGCCGCCGACCAACCGCCGGTCAAGGCCACCCGCACCCGGCGGAAGAAGGCGGCCGCACAGGTGGCGGGTGAGCCCGTTGCCGGCGCCGCCGCGACCGATGGTCTTCCGACCGTCGCCGATCTCCCGTCCGGGCCCGGCGAGCTCCCGGCCGCTGCCGCGTCGCCGGACGCCGTTCCGGGCATCGCCGAGCCGGCGACCACGGATCCCGTGGCGGTTCCTCCCGCCGAGGTCGCCGCCGGCACCACGATCATCGGCGTGCTGCCGCTGGACGACGACTTCGTCGAGGAGCGGCCCGGCCGCTCCCGCCGGGCGGGCGCCCTGCCTCCCGCCGTCCTGTTCATGCCGCCGGACCCGGCCGAGGCCGAGCCCACACCCACCGGCCGGCGTTCCCGCCGCGCCGCGGCAGCCGCTGCGGCCGAGACGCCGGTCGAGGTCCCGGCCGCCGAGGCCACCGCCGAGGAACAGCCCGAGGGCTCGCGCCGGAGCCGGCGCCGACGCCGGAGTGCGGCCGCCGAGCAGCCCGCCGAGACGGTGCAGGTGGCCGAGGCCGGCGACGGCGCCGAGCCGGTGGTCGCCGAGGCCCTGGTCGCCGAGGCCCCGGTCGCCGAGGCCCCGGTCGCCGAGGCCCTGGTCGCCGAGGCGCCGGTCGACGAGGCGGACGAGACCGCCGACGACGTCGAGGAGGGCGTCGAGGACGAGACCGACGAGGACGACGATCTCGCCGCCCGGCGCCGCCGCCGGCGTGGCCGCCGCGGCCGGGGTCGCGGCAAGGGCCCCTCCGACGAGGGCGACGCCGATCAGGACGAGGGCGAGGAGGCCGCCGCCGCCGAGACCGAGGCCGAGGACGACGAGGACGCGGAGGAGGGTGACGGCGTCACCCGCCGCCGCCGTCGCCGCCGCCGTAAGGGCTCCGGCGGCGACGCCGAGACCGGCGGCATCGAGGACGGCGTGCACACCGTCGTCCGGGTGCGCGAGCCGCGCCGCACCGACGAGGTGCAGGGCGTCTCCGGCTCGACCCGGCTGGAGGCCAAGCGCCAGCGCCGCCGCGACGGCCGGGAGCAGCGGCGGACGCGTCCGCCGATCCTGAGCGAGTCGGAGTTCCTGGCCCGCCGCGAGGCCGTCGACCGGGTCATGGTCGTCCGGCAGAAGGCGGACCGCACCCAGATCGCCGTGCTCGAGGACGGCATCCTGGTCGAGCACTACGTGGCGCGGGCCACCTCCGGCACCATGGTCGGCAACGTGTACCTAGGCAAGGTGCAGAACGTGCTGCCGAGCATGGAGGCGGCGTTCGTGGACGTGGGCCGGGGCCGCAACGCGGTGCTCTACGCCGGCGAGGTGAACTGGGACGCCACCGGCCTGGAGGGCCGTGCCCGCTCGATCGAGCAGGCGCTCAAGTCCGGCGACTCGGTGCTGGTGCAGGTCACCAAGGACCCGATCGGGCACAAGGGAGCGCGGCTGAGCAGCCACATCGCGCTCTCCGGCCGGCACCTGGTCTACGTGCCCAACGGCAACGCCTCCGGGATCAGCCGGAAGCTGCCGGACACCGAGCGCAAGCGGCTGCGCGACGTGCTGAAGCAGCTCGTGCCCGACGGCGCGGGGGTGATCGTGCGGACCGCCGCCGAAGGCGCGAGCGAGGACGACCTGGCCCGCGACGTCAAGCGCCTGCAGGGACAGTGGGAGGAGATCCAGCGCAGGGCCGCCGAGGGGCACGCGCCGGTCGGCCTCTCCGAGGAGCCCGACCTGGTCATCCGGGTCGTCCGGGACCTGTTCAACGAGGACTTCCGCGAGCTCGTCGTGCAGGGCGACGAGGCGTACACCGAGGTGGAGAGCTACCTCAACTCGGTCTCGCCGGACCTGGTCGAGCGGCTGCACCGGTACACCGGCGCCGGCGACCTGTTCGTCGACAAGCGCATCGACGAGCAGATCCTCAAGGGCCTGGACCGCAAGGTCTTCCTGCCCTCCGGTGGTCACCTGGTGATCGACCGTACCGAGGCGATGACCGTGGTCGACGTCAACACCGGCAAGTACACCGGTGCCGGCGGCAACCTCGAGGAGACGGTGACCCGCAACAACCTCGAGGCGGCCGAGGAGATCGTGCGCCAGCTGCGGCTGCGCGACCTCGGCGGGATCGTCGTGATCGACTTCATCGACATGGTCCTGGAGAGCAACCGCGAGCTGGTGCTCCGGCGGCTCACCGAATGCCTCGGCCGGGACCGGACCAAGCATCAGGTCACCGAGATCACCTCGCTCGGTCTGGTGCAGATGACCCGCAAGCGGATCGGCGCCGGCCTGCTCGAGGCGTTCAGCGAGACCTGCGACCACTGCAAGGGCCGGGGTCTGATCGTCTCCACCGAGCCGGTTGCGGAGAAGCGGGCGAACGGGGCCGCGAACCAGGTCAAGGCGGTCGCCGCGGCCGGCCGCACGGAGAACCAGCAGCCGGCGACCAGGTCCCGGCGCCGCCGCGGGGGTGCGGAGAACACTCCGGAGGCTCCCGAGCAGGTGTCCGCCGAGCCCGCGGTGGCCGAGCCGGCTGCTCCGGCCGCGGTGGCGGCTGCCGACGACGATCCCCTGGCGATCGCCGCCGATCTGCCGCCGGTACGGGGCTCGGGGATCGTGACCCCGGGCCGGCCCTCGCCGACCAGCTCCGACGCGGACGACGACTACGACATCAGCGGCTACGATCTGTCCCGGTACGAGACGCCGGAGCCCGAACCGCTCCGGCTGACCGGCGCCGACGACCCCGACGCGGCCGACGAGGACGACGAGGACGACGAACCGGTGGGAGCCGGCGCGGGTGGCCGGCGACGGTCCCGGCGTGGCGGGGCCCGTCGCCGTACGCGTCCCTGACCTTCCCGGCGACCACCCGGTTTGGGAGCGGCGTTTCTCATCGGGTACGCTTTCTGACGGCGCTTTTCCGTGCGCCGTGTTCCCGTGCGCTCCGCGGCGAAGCAGGTCCGCGGAGCGAGCCGGGTCCAGCACCATCCGCCAAGCAGCGGTCATCGCTGCGTAAGTCTTCAGGGAGTCCGCGTCCGATGTACGCGATCGTCAAGACCGGCGGCAAGCAGTACCGGGTTGCCGAGGGCGACGTGATCGAGGTCGAGAAGCTCGCGGGTGCGCCCGGCGATGCGCTGACGCTCGCCGCGGTCCTCCTCGTCGACGGTGACAACCTGGTGACCGACGCGGCCAAGCTTGCCAACGTGACGGTGTCCGGCGAGATCGCCGAGCACACCAAGGGTCCGAAGATCCGGATCCACAAGTTCAAGAACAAGACCGGCTACCACAAGCGTCAGGGTCACCGCCAGCCGCTGACCCGCGTCAAGGTGACCGGCATCTCCAGCGGGAAGTAGGGCGGTCCGCCATGGCTCACAAAAAGGGTGCTTCCAGCTCGCGCAACGGCCGTGACTCCGCCGCCCAGCGGCTCGGTGTCAAGCGGTTCGGCGGCCAGCTGGTGAACGCCGGCGAGATCCTGGTTCGCCAGCGTGGCACGAAGTTCCACCCGGGCGAGCTGGTCGGCCGGGGCGGCGACGACACGCTGTTCGCGCTGGCCACCGGCAACGTGCAGTTCGGCACCAAGCGCGGCCGCAAGACGGTCAGCATCGTTCCGCTCGCCGAGTAGGCGCGGCGTACGCCGGAAGTCTCGAAGCGGGCCACGGACCTCGACGGGGGTCCGCGGCCCGCTTTCGTTCGTCCGCGGGGACAGGAGTGATCAGTGACTACGTTCGTCGACCGGGTCGTGCTGCACCTGCAGGCGGGTGACGGCGGGCACGGCTGCGTCTCGGTGCGCCGGGAGAAGTTCAAGCCGCTCGGTGGGCCCGACGGCGGCGACGGCGGGCACGGCGGCGGTATCACGCTCGTGGTCGACCCCCAGCAGCACACGCTGCTGGACTTCCATTTCCACCCGCACGTCAAGGCGCCCAACGGTGGTGGGGGCGCGGGCGCCAACCGCGACGGCGCCAACGGCAAGGACCTGATCCTGCCGGTGCCGGACGGCACGGTAGTGCAGACCTTGGACGGCCAGGTGCTGGCCGACCTGATCGGCGCCGGCACCAGCTTCGAGGTGGCCCGGGGTGGCCGCGGCGGTCGCGGCAACGCCTCGCTGGCGAACACCCGGCGCAAGGTGCCGGGCTTCGCCGAGCTGGGCGAGCCGGGCGACCGGATGGACGTCGTCCTCGAGCTCAAGAGCGTCGCCGACGTGGGCCTGGTCGGCTTCCCGTCGGCCGGCAAGTCGTCGCTGATCTCGGTGATGTCCGCGGCGCGGCCGAAGATCGCCGACTACCCGTTCACCACCCTCGTGCCCAACCTGGGTGTCGTGCAGGCCGGCGAGCATACGTTCACGGTCGCCGACGTGCCCGGCCTCATCCCCGGCGCGGCGACCGGCAAGGGCCTGGGCATGCGGTTCCTGCGCCACATCGAGCGCACGTCGGTGCTCGTGCACGTGCTGGACGCCGCGGCGCCGGAGATCGAGCGGGATCCGCTCGCCGACCTGGACGCCATCGAGGCGGAGCTGGAGGCGTACGGGGGTCTGGCGGACCGCCCGCGCCTCGTCGTGCTCAACAAGATCGACATTCCGGACGGCCGGGACCTGGCCGAGATGGTCCGGCCCGACCTGGAGGCCCGCGGGTACCGGGTGTTCGAGGTGAGCGCGGTGACCCGGGAGGGCCTCAGCGAGCTGATGTACGCGCTCGCCGCGGCCGTCGAGGAACACCGGCTGGCCCGGCCGGCCCCCGAACCGACCCGGCTCGTGCTGCGCCCGAAGGCCGTCGACGACAGCGGCTTCACGATCGAGCAGGACGACGACGGCGTCTATGTGGTCCGGGGCGCCCGGGTGGAGCGCTGGATCCGGCAGACGAACTTCGACAACGACGAGGCCGTCGGCTACCTCGCGGACCGGCTGGAGCGGCTCGGCGTGGAGGCCGAGCTGGCGAAGAAAGGGGCGCGGCAGGGCGACCCGGTACGCATCGGCGAGCGGGAGTTCGACTGGCAACCCAACGCCGGGGCGTACGTCTCGGGCCCGCGCGGCACCGACGCTCGCCTGGAGGAACCGACCGGGCGCGCCACGGCCGCGCAGCGGCTGGCGGCCCGCAAGGCCCGCCGCGTGCGTCCCGACGAGGAGCTGCTGCACATGTCCGCCGACGGTTCGCTGACCACGATGGCGAACGCCGCGCGGCCGGTGCTGGTCAGCGACCCCGACGATGAGGACGACGCCGGCGAATAGCGCGGGAACCGCGGCCCGCCGTCGCTTCCGGATCTCCGACGACATTCGTTAGGATCGCGCTATGACTGCCGGGTCGGCTGTGGGCCGCACACAGGACGGGCGCCCGGCCGCCGCTTGATCACCGCGCGGGCGAGAAGCCCGCCCCCTTACGAGAAGTGCGTCCAGCAGCTCGTAACGGAGGGAGGTGACATTGATGAGCTGGCAGGAATTCCTCGCCCGGCACCGGGTCGGTGACGTCATCGAAGGCGTGGTGACCCGACAGATGCCGTTCGGTTCGTTCGTCGAGTCCGACGGCTGCACAGGTCTCGCGCCCCGGCAGTCGTGGCCGGTCGGCACCCGCGTGTCGGTCGAGATTCTCGCGATCGACTCCGAGAACCAGCGGTTCAGCCTGGCCGCGGCCTGAGTAGGTGCTGATCCGGGGAAACGGATCTCCGGATCAGCACCGACGATCTAATCCAGGAGGCCGAGCGCCGTGCGGGCCCGCCGTACCGTCTCGGCGGCGGTGGGCCGCACCCGCCGGCGGCCGTCCGCCAAGATGTCGGGTACCTCGCCCGGGTCCGCGGCCAGCTCGGCGTACCGCGCCCTGATCGGCGCGAGGACCGCCTCCACCGCGTCCGCGACCGTGCGTTTCAGCTGGCCGTAACCGGTGAACTCGCCGGGTTCCGTACCCGTGCAGGCGGCCAGGATCTCGAGCAGGTTGGTGACGCCGGGCTGGCGTTCCGGGTCGTGGCGGACGATGCCCGCGGTGTCGGTCACCGCCCGGGAGATCGTCCGGCGGATCACCTCGGGCGGGTCGAGCAGGCCGATCCGGCCCGCCGCGGACGGCGAGCTCTTGCTCATCTTCCGGGCCGGATCGGCCAGGTCCATGATCCGTGCGGCCGACTCCGGCCGGACCCCCTCCGGCAGCGTGAAGGTGGTCCCGTAGCGGGTGTTGAACCGGCTCGCGATCGTGCGGGCGAGCTCCAGGTGCTGGTTCTGGTCGTCGCCGACCGGCACCTGCCCGGTGTCGTAGAGCAGGATGTCGGCGGCCATCAGCACCGGATAGGTCAGCAGGCTGAGCCGCACCGGGCCACCCGCCGCGGACTTCTCCCGGAACTGGATCATGCGGGCCGCCTCGCCGTACGCGGTCACGCACTCCAGCAGGTAGTGCAGTTCGGTGTGCTCGGGTACCTGGGACTGCACCACGATCGGCGTGTGCCGCGGATCGATCCCCGCGGCGAGCAGCACGGTCGCCGTATCCAGCGTCCGGGCCCGGACGACGGCCGGGTCGTGCTCCATGGTGAGCGAGTGCAGGTCGGCGATCAGCGCGATCGAGTCGCTGGTCGCCTGCGCGGCGACGAGCGGGCGCACGGCGCCCAGCAGATTGCCGAGATGCAGGCCGCCGGTGGGCTGGAAGCCGGTGAGTCGGCGGGTCACGGTGGGTGCGAGGGTCTGGGGCATCGGTGGTCTCCTTCGGTACGCCGGGTGACCGCCGTCCCGCGGGTGGAACCGCCGCCGACGCTTCGAGGCTAGCCTCGCGACAGGCAGAGACGGCCGCCCGGGGAGGGCGGCCGCGAATGAGGTCATGCGCGCGTGGGTGTGCCGCCCGTCAGGGCAGCCACCAGAAGCGACACGGCGCGCGCATGTCCGGAATCGTACCGCGGGGCGCCGCCGCGCCGGGCGTCCAGGCATGATTGTCGTCATGCCGACCCTGACCCGCGCCGAGGCCGTCGCCCGGGCCGCCACCGTCGACGTGCGCGAATACGACGTGGACCTGGATCTCACCGCGGAGGGTGACACGTTCCGGTCCCGCACCGTGGTCCGGTTCGCCGCCACGCCGGGTGCCTCGACCTTTCTGGAGTTCGAGCCGGTCGAGGTCGAGTCGATGACGCTGAACGGTGCGGACGTGCCACCGGACGCGGTGGCCGAGGGGCGGGTCACGCTCACCGGGCTGGCCGCGGAGAACGAATTCGTCGCGTCGGCCACGATGCGCTACTCGAACACCGGCGAGGGGCTGCACAGGTACGTCGACCCGGCCGACGAGCGGGTCTACCTCTACCAGCACATGTTCATCAACAACGCGGGCCGCGTGCTGCCCAGCTTCGACCAGCCCGACCTGAAGGCCTCGTTCCGAGTCAGCGTGACCGCGCCGGACGGCTGGCTGGTCGCCACGAACGCCGAGGTGGTCACGAGCGGCGACGGCCGGTGGGAGTTCGGGCGTACCAAGCCGATCTCGACCTACCTCGCCACGCTGATCGCCGGGCCTTACCACGTGCGCACCGACGAGCACGACGGCATCCCGCTCGCGTTGTACTGCCGGGCCGCGCTCGCCGAGCACCTGGACGCCGAGGCCGACGAGCTGTTCACCGTCACCAGGCAATGCCTGGACCGCTATCACGAGATGTTCGACATCCGGTACCCGTTCGGGCACTACCAGCAGGCGTTCGCGCCCGAGTTCAACTTCGGCGCGATGGAGTACCCGGGCCTCGTGGTGTTCCGGGACGAGTTCATCTACCGCTCCGCCGTGACCGAGAGCGAGCGGGAGAACCGCGCCAACGTCATCGCCCACGAGATGGCCCACATGTGGTTCGGTGACCTGGTCACCATGGCCTGGTGGGACGACCTGTGGCTGAACGAGTCGTTCGCCGAATACCTGGGCACCCGGGTGACCGCCGAGGCGACCCGCTTCCCGGACACCTGGACGACCTTCGCGATGCAGCGCAAGGCGTGGGGCCTGCGGGCCGACCAGCACCCGTCGACGCACCCGGTCGCCCCGGCCGAGGTCGCCGACACCGACCAGGCGCTGCTCAACTTCGACGGCATCTCGTACGCCAAGGGTGCGGCCGTGCTGCGCCAGCTGGTCGCCTGGGTCGGCGACGAGGCGTTCCGGTCCGGCCTCAACGAGCACTTCGCGGCGCACGCGTACGGCAACGCGACCCTGGCGGATCTGCTCGGCGCGCTCTCCAAGGCGGGCGGCCGGGATCTGTCCGGGTGGGCCGACCTCTGGCTGCGCCGCGCCCAGGTCAACACCCTGCGGGCCGAGGTGACCCGGGCCGGCGCGACCTACGCCGAGGTCGCCGTCGTGCAGACGGCGCCGGAGCGGTACCCGACGCTGCGGCCGCACCGGATCGGGATCGGGCTGTTCGACAGGACGGCCGACGGCTCCGTGGTGCGCCGGGCGACGGTGCACGCCGAACTCGACCCGGAACGCGACGGCGGGCGTACGGTGATCGCCGGGCTGGCCGGCGAGCCCGTGGCGGACCTGCTGCTGGTCAACGACGGCGATCTGACGTACGGGAAGATCCGGCTCGACGAGGCGTCGGCCGCCGCTGTGCCGGCCGTCCTGCCGCTGCTCACCGACTCGCTGGCCCGCGCGGTGCTCTGGGCCGCCACGCTGGACGCCGTGGTGGACGGCGAGAGTCCGGTCGCCGAGCTGGTCACGCTCGTGCTGGCGGCCCTGCCGGTGGAGACCGAGGTGGTGATCGTCGAGGACGTGCTGCGGGCGACCCGCGGCCTGGTCGACCGCTACGCCGCGCCGGAGACCCGGCCGGCCGCCCTGGAACTGGTGGCGCAGGCCGCCGACCGGCTGCTCGCGGCCTCGGAACCCGGCGGCTCGCGGCAGCTGGCGGCGGCCCGGGGCCTGATCGGCGCCACCGTCGAGACCGCCCGGCTGCGCGGCTGGCTGGCCGGCGAGGGGGTGCCGGCGGAGCTGACCGTCGACGCGGACCTGCGTTGGCTGATCGTCTATCGGCTGGCGGTGCTCGGCGCCGTCGGGCGGGAAGAGATCGACGCCGAATTCGAGCGGGACCGCAGCGCGACGGGGGAGCAGTGGGCGGCGCGCTGCCGGGCCGCCCGGCCGGACGCGGACGCGAAGGCCGCCGCCTGGGCCGCGATCATCGGTGACGCCTCGCTCTCCAACCGGCTCACCGAGGTCACCGCTGCCGGGTTCTGGCAGCCGGAGCAGCTCGGCCTGCTCGCCCCGTACGTGCCGCGCTACTTCGCCGAGATGCCGCAGATGATGCGGGTCCGCAGCGGGATGAGCGCCGAGCGGACGGCCGCCCTGGCGTACCCCGACGTGGTGGTCGCACCGGAGACCCGGCGGCTCGCCGCCGAGCTGCTGGCCCGCGACGACCTCGATCCGATCCTGCGGCGCGTGGTGCAGGACGCCGACGACGACCTGGGCCGGGCCCTCGCCGCTCGTTTCTGAGCCTTTCGCCCCTTCTGCCGATACCCTCGAGCTGACGGGGGTGACTGGGTGGAGTGGTCCGAGGAACTCGCCGCGGGGCTGCTGCAAGCCGCCCCGGACGCGATCCTGGTTCTCGACGAGGGTCGCGTCGTGCTCGTCAACGACCGGGCCGAGGAGATGTTCGGCTGGCCGCGGGACGAGCTGCTCGGGCAGCCGGCCGACGTGCTGCTCAGCGCCGAGTCCCGGGCGATGTATCCGGAGCGGGCCAAGCGGGCCGGCGGCCGGCGGCCGGGACCGATCGGCGCCGTGTCGACGACCGTACGCCGCCGGGACGGCACCGAGATCCCGGTCGAGTCCTCGGTCGCGATCGTCGATACCCAGCAGGGCCGCCTCGCCCTCGCCGTGGTCCGGGACCTGACCGAGCGGGCGGACGCCGAGCAGGAGAAGGCCCGCCTGCGCGCCGAGGCGCAGACGCACCGCAGCCAGCGGCTGGAGAGCCTGGGCCAGCTGGCCGGCGGGATCGCCCACGACTTCAACAACATGCTCGGCGTGATCGTGAACTACGCGAACTTCGTGATCGAGGAGGCGGAGTCGGCCGAGCCCGACCTCAAGATGATCGCCGCCGACGCGGGCCAGGTCGTCCGGGCCGGGCAACGTGGTACCGATCTCACCCATCAACTGCTCGCCTTCGCCCGGCGGGAGGTGGTCCGGCCCCAGGTTCTCGACCTCAACGAGGCGATCGCCGGGATCGAGGAGATGCTGCGCCGGTCGATCGGCGAGCACATCACCCTGACCTTCCGGCCGGATCCGGCGCTGGCGCCGGTGACCTGCGACCCGGGACAGATCGAGCAGATGCTGGTCAATCTGGCGGTGAACGCCCGGGACGCGATGCCGTCCGGAGGCAACCTCGTGATCGACACCGGCTGCCTGGGCGACCGGGTGCGCCTGCGGGTCTGCGACTCCGGCACGGGCATGACCCCGGAGGTGGCCGAGCACGCGTTCGAGCCCTTCTTCACCACCAAGGCCAGCGGCGAGGGCACCGGCCTCGGCCTGGCCACGGTGTACGGGATCGTCACGCAGGCCGGCGGTGAGGTGGGCATCGTCTCCGAGCCCGGCCTGGGTACGACCGTGACCGTGTTGCTGCCGGCCGGGTCCCCGGCGACCGCCGCCCCGGCCGAGCCGGAGCCGCCGGCCACCCGCGGGCACGGGGAGACGCTGCTGGTGGTCGAGGACGAGGCGGCGCTGCGGGACGTGGCGGGGCGGATCCTCTCCGCCGCCGGTTACCACGTGCTCGCCGCGGAAGGCGGGGCGCAGGCGCTGGAGCTGGCGGCCGCCCACGAGGGCGAGATCGACCTGCTGCTCAGCGACGTGGTGATGCCCGGGATGCTGGGCAAGGACCTCGCCGACCGGCTGGCCGGCGTCCGGCCCGGCACCCGGGTGCTCTACATGTCCGGATACGCCCAGCCCGTCCTGCACTCACAGGGCACTCTGGACCCGGGCGTCGCGCTGCTGGAGAAGCCGTTCACGGCGAACGACCTGCTCACCGCCGTACGCAGACGGCTGGATGGTTGATCGGGACACAGCCTATATTGCTGGGATGTCGGCGCGCCGGATCGGGATCATGGGTGGCACGTTCGACCCGATCCACCACGGTCACCTGGTCGCGGCGAGCGAGGTGCAGGCGCGCTTCGACCTGGACGAGGTCGTCTTCGTGCCGACCGGTTACCCGTACGAGAAGGGCCGGGTCTCCCCCGCCGAGGACCGCTACCTGATGACCGTCATCGCGACCGCCTCGAACCCGCGGTTCCACGTCAGCCGGGCGGACGTCGACCGGGACGGCCCCACCTACACCATCGACACTCTGCGCGACATGCGCGCGGTCTACGGCGCCGAGGCGTCGCTGTACTTCATCACGGGTGCCGACGCGCTGGCCCGCATCCTGTCCTGGAAGGACGCGCTGGAGATGCTCGGGCTGGCGCACTTCGTCGGGGTGACCCGGCCGGGGTTCGACCTGTCCGACGAGCACCTGCCGGAGGACAGCGTCACGCTGGTGGAGGTGCCGGCCATGGCGATCTCCTCCACCGACTGCCGGGCCCGGGTGGCCGGCGGCAAGCCCGTGTGGTACCTCGTGCCCGACGGTGTCGTGCAGTACATCAACAAGCGAGGACTCTATCGGGGCTCGGGGAATGTCATACCCGTGTGAGAGGCTGGATGTCGGTAAAGCCCGCACAAGCGCCGTCACCACAACGGCCAATCCACCGAGAGGACGCTCTTGCCCGTCAGCGAACGCGCTCTTGAACTGGCGTTGACGGCCGCGCAGGCCGCCGCCGACAAGAAGGCGCAGGACATCGTCGTCATCGACGTCGCCGAGCAGCTGTACATCACCGACGCCTTCGTGATCGCCTCGGCGACGAACGAGCGTCAGGTCGCCGCGGTCGTCGACGCCATCGAGGAAGCCCTGGTCACCCTGCCGGAGAAGGCGAAGCCCGTCCGGCGTGAAGGTGAGCGGCAGGGCCGCTGGGTGCTTCTCGACTACGTCGACATCGTGGTGCACGTGCAGCATGCCGAGGAGCGCGAGTTCTACGCCCTCGACCGGCTCTGGAAGGACTGCCCGACCATCCCGTTCGTCGACCGGGACATGGCGGGGGCAGACGTCTCGGGCGTGGCGTGAGCCGGCTGATCGTCTGGCGGCACGGGAACACCGACTGGAACGCGACCCATCGCGTCCAGGGGCAGACCGACGTGCCGCTGAACGCTCTCGGCCGCCAGCAGGCCGTCGACGCCGCAGAGCTCCTGATCAAGATGCGGCCCGGCGTCATCGTCTCCAGCGATCTGCGGCGCGCCGCGGACACGGCGGCCGCGCTCGGCGCGCTCGCCGGGCTCTCGATCAACTACGACAAGCGGCTGCGGGAGCGGTTCTTCGGCGCCTGGCAGGGCCTGACGATGACCGAGGTCGCCGGGCGCTTTCCGGACGAGTACGCCCGGTGGACCGCGGGTCACGAAGTCGGCGGCGCGGTGGAGACGCTGCACGATCTCGGCGAACGGGTGTCCGAGGCGCTGCACGCGGCGGCCGCGCTGGCGCCGTCCGGCGGCACCGTGGTGGTCGCCACGCACGGCGCGGCGGCGCGGCAGGGCATCGGGCACCTGGTGGGCTGGCCGCTCGAGCAGCTGCGCACGCTTCGCGCGCTGCAGAACTGCCACTGGGTGGAGTTGACCCACGACAGCAAGCGTGGCTGGCAGATCGCGGCGTACAACGTCGGCCCGTTCACCGACCGACCGGTCCCGCCACCGGTCTGAGGAAACCCCCGAAGACCCGGTAGCGTCCAAGACGCCATGCTGACCCGTCCTGTCATCGCCACTGCCGTGTTGCTCACCCTCGTCCTGGGTGCGGCCGGGCGCGCCCGCCCCGGCGAGCCTGGTGCCGCGCCGGCGCTCGCACCGTCCTCGTCCGAGGTTGCCGACCCGCCGGCGCCGAGCGCCGAGCCGCCGCCCGCCGGTGCCATCAGAACGATCACCGGGACAGTGGTCGCCGGAGTCGAGCCGGGTTGCCTGATCCTGCAGGACGCGACCGGTTCCTATCTGCTGATCTTCGACGATCCGGCGACGGGAAGCGAGGCCACGCCGGGTGCCCGGGTCACCGTCGTGGGCCGCGCCGAACCGGGCATGGTGACGACGTGCCAGCAGGGAGTCCCGTTCACCGTCGCGTCGGTCCAGGCACGCTGACCGGGCCCCCGAGTGCTGTACTTCCGCCTCCGCTGCGCCCCGTCCGGCGCCGATCGGTTACCGTGCCCGCATGCCCGTCGCGGTCGTCACCGACTCCACCGCGTACCTGCCGGCCGAGCTGAGCGGCACGTATGACCTCACCGTGGTGCCGCTCACCGTGGTCGTCAACGGCGTGGACGGCCTGGAGGGATCGGAGATCCAGCCCGCCGAGGTGGCCCGCGCGCTGAGCGCGCGGCGGGCCGCGGTGAGCACCTCCCGCCCGCCGCCGTCCCAGTTCGTCGACGCGTACCGGCGGCTGCTCGACGGTGGCGCGGACGGTGTCGTCTCGGTGCACCTCTCGGCGAAGCTGTCCGGCACGTTCGAGGCGGCGAGCCTGGCCGCGGCCGAGGTGGGCGATCGGGTCCGAGTCGTCGACAGCGGGACGACCGGGATGGGCCTGGGCTTCGCGGCCCTGGCCGCGGCGGCCGCCGCGGCGGCCGGCCGGGACCTCGACGCCGTACGCCGGGAGGCGGTCGACCACGCGTCCCGGGTGAGCACCCTCTTCTACGTGGACACGCTCGAGTTCCTGCGCCGGGGCGGGCGGATCGGGGCGGCGTCCGCGCTGCTCGGCACGGCGTTGTCGGTGAAGCCCATCCTGCACGTCGTGGACGGCTCGATCGTGGTGCGGGACAAGGTGCGCACGGCGGGCCGGGCCCTGGCCCGCCTCGTGGACCTCGCCGTCGAGGCGTCCGGCCGGGGTGAGGCCGACATCGCGGTGCATCACCTGGAGGCGCCGGACCGGGCGCGGGCGCTGGCCGACGCGGTGGCGATGCGCCTCGGCGACCGCCTACGGGACGCCTACATCACCGAGATCGGCGCGGTGGTCGCGGCGCACGTCGGCCCGGGCGTCGCCGGTGTCGTCGTGCACCGGCGGTCCTGAGAGGTTCCGCGGTTTCAGGGAGCCGGGCGGCGATCGGCCGTCCAGCGGATCGGGTCGAAGCCGGCCGCGACCGTCAGCCGGGGCGCGACCTCGGCCCACGGCCGTATCCGGTCGCCCACCAGCACCTCGTCGGCGGCCGGCAGCAGCACCGGCCCGTCGTGCTCCCAGATCGCCCGGGTGCGCCAGCCCTCCTCGGCCGAGCCCACCAGGCGCAGCTCGGCGACGGCCGCGTCGGGGCGCGGCTCGACGTCCCGCAGAGCCTCGGCCTGCCGCGTGTACTCGCGGACTGCCAGCAGGCATTCGGCCCGCCGGACCACGGCGTGCAGCGGATGCCCGGGCGGCGCGGCGTACGGCTGGGTGCAGCCCTGGTCGTCGCTCGCGTACGCCATCGGAGTGATCGGCCGTGCGGAGGTGGTGAAGATCTCCTCCGCCCGGGCGAACAGACCGCCGAGATGATCGCTGCCGTCCGCCGTGACGAGCAGCGTCCCCCGCTCCGGCGCGAACGCGACCGGCACCCCGCCCACCTGCCCGGCCAGCCGCTCGAGCCAATGCTCGAGCAGCAGGTGCGAGGTCCAGTAGGCGTCGCCGTCGTCCATGAACTGCACGACCACCGGCTCGGTGGCCACGCCCCGCAGGACCGCCGCGGAAAGATTCGCCCGGGCGGCCGCGAAGACCTCGTCCGCGACGACTCCCCAGGCGGCCAGCTGTTCCTTGGCCACGTACGCCATGGTGTCCGGCTGATCGACCACGACGAACTCGGACAGAAACGGCAGGACCGGCCGGCGCAGCGGCGTTCCGGGCGTACAACCGCGCAGGACCGGCCGCAGAAGCGGCCGTGCGTCGGCCCACGTGTGCGGCACGTCCGGCCTCAGCAGCAGGCCCGCGACGTAGCGGTCGACCTGGTCCCGGCGGCGCCGGCCGCGGGTGGCCAGCAGCGGCGCGAGCTCCAGGATCGTCGGTACGTCGTCGCCGTCGCCGGTGAACCGCACCTGGAAGCCCCGCGCGTCGTACCGCACGTCGTGGAGCCCGGCGCGGCGCAGTCGCTTGATCACCTGACCGGCCAGCCGGGCCCGGGCGATCCTCCGCAGCAGGCCCACACCCGACGCCTTCCTCTTGACGGGGGCGCCGACACTACCGCATCGTGGCACACCGCCTGGTACCCCGTACCGCCCGCGCTTCGAGATCAGCGTCGTAGACCAGCTCGGCGTCCAGGCCGGCCGCCCGCAATGCGACGGTCGCCATCTCCGCCTGTGCCCCGGTGACCTCGGACAACACAATCCCACCTGGGGCCAGCCAGATAGGCGCGGACGCCGCGACCGCGTGGAGGACGTCGAGGCCGTCCTCGCCGCCGTCGAGCGCGCTGTGCGGCTCGTACTCACGGGCCTCGGCCGGCAGGAACGGGATGTGCCGGGTCGGGACGTACGGCACGTTGGCCAGCAGGACATCGATCCGGCCACGCAGGGTCACCGGCAGCGCGGCGTAGAGATCTCCCTGGTAGACCGGGGTGTCCAGGTTGTCCCGCGCACAGGCCACGGCGACCGGATCGACGTCCGCGGCGTGCAGCTCGATCGGCGGGACCTGCCGGCGTACGGCGAGCCCGAGCGCCCCGGAGCCGCAGCAGAGATCGACCACGACGGGACGGGGGCGGTCGCCGCGGCGGCCGTGGCCGGCCCGGCGGACCGCCGTGCGGGCCGCCTCGGCGCCGAGCCGGACCAGAAGCGCGCTGCGCAACCGGGGAACGAACACGCCGGGCCGCAGGCGCACCCGGACACCGCAGAAGTCGGCGTAGCCGACCACCTGCTCCAGCGGTTCCCCGAGCGCGCGCCGCCGCACGAGCTCGGCCAACGCCGGCTCGTCCGGCGCCGCCTCCGCCAGCACGTCCGCCTCGTCCTCGGCGAACACGCATCCGGCGGCCCGCAGCCGCGCCACCGCCTCGGCCATCGAGATGCCTACCGTCACACGCCGTCCTTAACACATCTCGCCGCGGCCATGGGGTTCTCCACAATCGACCGCTGTCCACAAGGCGGCGCACGCCACCTCTGGCAAGAGCCTACGGTCGCGGCCGTGCGAGAACCCAGGAGCGGCGACAACGACGTGGCGGTCCGGTTGCGGGCCGTGGCGGCCACCTTCGCGATACGCGAGCCGGCCGCGCTCCCGCCGGCGGTGCCGCCGCGGCCGCACCGGGGGGCGGCGGAGCTCGCCCGGGACGGCGCCCCGCTGCGCTGGTCGGACATCATCCCCAGTTGGCCGGACGACGTCGACCTGGAGGCCGGCGCCCGGCCTTCTCCGATGCCCGCGCTGCCTGTCTCGGCGCCTTCCGTGCTACCTGTCGCGCCGCCTTCGGCACCGGCGGCCGGCATGGCGGGTTTCCGGCCGGCGTCCCCCTGGGCGACACCGCCCCGGCCGTCCGGCGAACCCGTCGGCTCGGCTACCGCCACCCCCACCGATCTCCTTTCCGCGCATCTCGGAGACTTCATGGACGAGAAAATCCCGGCCCTGCCCGAGCGGGCGACGATGCCGGCCGATCGGCGGCCGCTGGCTCCACCGGCCTGGGTGCTGCCCGCGGCGACCGAGACGTCGGAGCCGGCAGCGCACGACCGGGCGGTTCCCCGTCCCGCGACGCCCAGGGCCACGCCGGTGGGTTTCGGCGAACCGGACGACATCGACACGGAAGAGGAAGACGTCGCGCTGAGCGGTGCCGGAGCCTTCGGCCCGGCCGCCGGCCGGCCGGGATGGCGCGCGTTCGATCCGGAGCGGCGCGGCGTCCGGGCCCTCGCCGTGGTCGCCGTCGTGGTCATCGTGATCGCCGCCGTGCTGGCCTGGCGGGCGCGGCCCCGCCTCGACGCGGTTGCCCCACCGGCTTTCGACACGGCGGCCGCCACCGAGCAGCCCGCGGCTGCCGCCGTCGCCGGGCGGCCCGGAGCCGGCTCCGCCGCGGCCGAGGTCGTGGTCGCGGTGGGCGGCAAGGTGCGCAAGCCGGGACTGGTCCGCCTGCCACCCGGCGCCCGGGTGGCCGACGCGCTGACCGCCGCCGGCGGGGCCGACCCGGGCGTCGATGTGGCAATGCTCAATCTCGCCCGGCGGCTGGTCGACGGTGAGCTGATCCTGGTCGGCGTTTCGCCGCCGCCGGGGGTCGCCGCCGCGACTGGTCCGGCCGCGACCGGAGCAGCGCCCGGCGCCCCGGTCAACCTGAACACCGCCACGCTCGCCGACCTCGACGCGTTGCCGGGCGTCGGTCCGGTACTGGCCCAACGCATCCTGGACGCCCGCGACGCCCGGGGCGGGTTCCGGTCGGTCGGTGACCTGCGCACCGTCGACGGCATCGGGGACGCCCGCTTCGACCAGCTCAAAGACCTGGTGACGGTGTGAACGGGCAGATGCCGGCCGCCGCCGGGGCGCCCGACCTGCGGCTGGCCGGGTTCGCGGTGGCGACCTGGCTGTCGGCGCTCGCCGCCCTCCACCTCGCCGCACTACCGGGAGTCCTGCTGGGCGCGGCTGCGCTGGTGACTGCCCTGACACTGCTCGCGTGCGCGTATTTCCGGCCACCGGGCAAGGCACCGTTGCGGTGGATCGGTCTGGCCGTTCTGCTGGGTGTCGCGTGCGGTGCCGGCACGACCGGCGTGCGCGTCGCCCTGCGGGAGGCGGAACCGCTCGTCGCGGTTGTGCGGGCCGGACACCCCGTACGATTCGAGGCTGTTCTGCGCGACGACGCGCGACCCGTGCGCGGCTCGGCCGTCCTGCCGCCGATGTACCTGATCGACGTCGAGCTGCAGCTGATCCGCGCCGAGGACGCCGCGCCGATGCGGATGTCGGTACGGGCACTGGTCCTCGGCTCCGACCCGACGTGGCGCGAGCTGCTGCCCGGCCAGCGGGTGACGGCCGTGGGCCGGCTGTTGCCGCCTCGTGGCGGCGATCTGCGGGCGGCGGCAGTATCGGTGCGGGAGCCGCCTACCGTTCTCGGCCGTCCGCCGTGGGCGCAGCGCGCCGCGGGCGTCCTGCGTGCCGGCCTGCAGCGCGCCTGCGATCCGCTGCCCGATGACGCCGGCGGCCTGCTGCCCGGCCTGGTGGTGGGTGACACCAGCCGCCTGGAGCCCGCGCTGGAGGAGGACTTCCGCACGACGGGCCTCACGCATCTGACCGCGGTGTCCGGAGCCAACGTGGCGATCGTGCTGGGTGCCGTCCTCTTCGCCGCGCGGCGCACCCGGGCCGGGCCGGTGGTCCTGGCCCTGGTCTGCGCGGTCGCGCTGGCCGGCTTCGTCGTCCTGGCGCGGCCGTCGCCGAGTGTGGTGCGGGCGGCGGCGATGGGGGCGATCGGCCTGCTCGGGCTCGCATCCGGGCGTCCCCGGGCGGCGCTGCCCGCGCTCGGAGCGGGCGTCGCCGTGCTCGTCGTGCTGGATCCGGAGTTGGCCGGCGATCCCGGGTTCGCGCTGTCCGTCCTGGCCACCGCGGGCCTGCTGCTTCTCGCGCCGGTGTGGCGGGACGCGCTACGGCGGCGCGGGTTCCCCGCCGGCGTGGCCGAGGCCCTCGCCGTGCCGGCCGCCGCCCAGGTCGCCTGCGGGCCGGTGGTGGCCGGGCTGTCCGCGTCGGTGAGCATCGTCGCGGTGCCGGCGAATCTGCTCGTGGTGCCGGCGATCGCGCCGGCCACCGTGCTCGGCGTGGCGGCCGCGGTGCTGTCCCCGGTCTGGCCGGGCGGTGCCGAGTTCGCGGCGTGGTTGAGCCAATGGCCGGCGCGGTGGCTGGTACTGGTGGCGACGTACGGCGCCCGGGTGCCCGCCGGAGCGCTGCCGTGGCCCGGCGGGGTGCCGGGTGCGCTGCTGTTGGCGGTGGTGACGGTCGGGCTGCTGGCGGCGGCGCGCCGGCCGCTGGTAGGACGGCTGGTCATCGTGGTCGTTCTCGGTGGCGTTCTCGGTGCGCTGCCGGTGCGGCTGGTCGCCCCGGGCTGGCCGCCGGCGAACTGGGCCGTGATCGTGTGCGCGGTCGGGCAGGGTGACGCGATCGTGCTGCCGGCCGGGCCCGGCCGGGCAGTGGTGATCGACGCCGGTCCGGAACCCAAGCCGGTGGACCGGTGCCTGCGGCGGCTCGGGATCCGGCAGATCGCCCTCTTCCTGATCAGTCACTTCCACGTCGACCACATCGGGGGCGTGTCCGGCGTCTTCCGCGGGCGGGACGTCCGCGCGGTGGCCGGGCCGCGGTGGCCGGAGCCGGCCGCCGGCCGGGCCGCGGTGGTCGCGGCCGCGGGCCGGGTACCGCTGCACGTCGTGGGGCCCGGCTGGTGGTACGAGGCGGGCGGGCTGCGGCTGGCCGTACTCGGGCCGGTCGCGCCGCTGCGCGGCACGGACTCCGACCCGAACAACAATTCGCTCGTCGTGCGCGTCGAGGTGCTCGGGCGGACCGTGCTGCTGCCGGGCGACGCCGAGACCGAGGAGCAGGAGCAACTGCTCGACCGCCTCGGCCCGGCGACGGTCCGGGCGGACGTCCTCAAAGTCGCTCACCATGGGTCGGCCTTCCAGTCCCGGCGGTTCCTCGACGAGACCCATCCGGCCGTCGCCCTCGTCTCGGTGGGGAGGGACAACGACTACGGCCATCCCAATGCCGCCGTGTTGGCACTGCTGGCCCGCGGGGGGGCGCGCGTCCTGCGTACCGATCTGGCGGGTGATCTGGCGGCGGTGATCACCCGCCAGGGACTCGCCGTGGTGGCCCGCGGTGATCCGCCTTCCTGACATCGGCGGAGGAGACGCGAGACAGTCATCGCCGGCCACGGATCGGGGCCGTGGCCTGGCATTCACCACGCCGACACGCCCGGGTTCGTCGCTCCACCGGCGAACACGCCCTTCGATGGCCGCACCGGCGTCGCGTGCTTCTCGGCAGACATTCAGCCTGATCGAGCGACTTTACGGGTGGAGCGGCATGGCGGCCTGCCGATATGTCGGCTTTCGCATTGCATGATCAGCGCTCTGCGCGAAGGAGTGAGCCGCGCGGAAACGTCAGTCCTTCGTGCGACGATACGGGACGTGAACACCGCACCGCCCGATCCGTTGCTGCTCGTTCTCGGCGATGAGGAGCTGCTCGCCACCCGTGCCATCGCCGCGGCGGTGGATGCGGCCCGGGCGGCTGATCCCGGTGCCGACGTCCGGGAGTACGAGGCGGCCTCGCTCACCGCCGGTGAGGTCGCGGAGATGCTGAGCCCGTCCCTGTTCGGGGGGCGGCGCGTGCTCGTCGTCCGTGGCGGGCAGGACGCGCGAAAGGATCTGGTCGCCGCCCTGCTGGCATATGCGAAGAACCCGGACCCCGATGTCACCCTGATCGTGACGCACCTCGGTGCCGCGAAGGGCAAGGTGTTCGCCGACGGGCTGCGCGCCGCCGGCGCGACCGTGGTGGCCGCGACGAGGCTGAAGGGTGATCGCGAGCGGATCGCCTTCGTGCGCGACGAGTTCCGGCGCAACGGCGGTCGCTGCGGCGAGGCCGCCGCGTCCGCGCTGCTGGCGGCCGTCGGCAATGACCTGCGGGAGATCGCGGCAGCATGCTCGCAGCTGCTCGCCGACACCGACGGAAAGATCACCGAGGCGGTGGTGGCGCGCTACTACCGCGGCCGCGCCGAGGTCAGTGGGTTCACGGTCGCCGACGCCGCCCTTGTGGGTGACGTTCCGCGGGCGCTCGAGGCGCTGCGGTGGGCCCTGCACGTCGGGGTCGACCCGGTCCCGATCGCGGCCGCGATCGCCGACGGCATCGGCACGGTGGCGCGGGTCGCCTCGGCCGGGCGCGGCAACCCGTATCAGCTGGCCACGTCCCTGGGCATGCCGGCCTGGAAGGTACGCAACGCACAGGAGCGCGGCCGCGGCTGGACGCCCGACGGGTTGGTCGACGCGATGCGGGCCGCGGCCGCCTGCGATGCCGCCGTCAAGGGCGGCGCCGAGGACCGGGGGTATGCGTTGGAGCAGGCCGTCTTCGCCGTGGCGGCGGCCCGCCGGTCGGGCGGGGCGAGATGACCGGATCCCGGCCGAGCGAGGCCGTGCACCTGCCGCTCTACGCCCGGCT
>Ga0081539_10002169_pt1 | contig 28846 bp, 23 predicted proteins | sample TabmetS4T2R2_FD_71023 | JGI IMG/M metagenome (GOLD analysis project Ga0081539, IMG submission 71023) | Tabebuia heterophylla rhizosphere microbial communities from the University of Puerto Rico - S4T2R2 | ecosystem: Host-associated > Plants > Roots > Rhizosphere ... | reverse complement strand
CTTGCTGGCCGTCGCCGATCGCGACACGTCGATCCGGGAGGTCGAGGCCCATCTCGACGACGTGCGTCCCGATGTCGGTGGCGCGTGGCGCGACCTGCTGACCCAATCGGAGCGATAGTCGTCGCGCGCTAGAACAGGGCAATCGGGTTGACCGGCGATCCGGTTGCGCCGCGGACCGGCAGCGGGGCAATCGTGAGCATGAACTCCCAGCGATTTCTCGCCGCCGCCGCTTCGGCGAGTGCTTCGAGGTCGGCGTTGTCCACCAGATGCACGCCAAGATAGACCAGCGCGAAGTCGTGGACGGCGCCGCGCAGGTTCGACGGCGACACGTACTGCGGGTGATCGCTGCCGAGGAGCGCGATGTCGCGCTGGCGCAGCCACGGGATGACCGACGGATGGAGACCTGCTGATCGTCCTCCCTCCGCGCGTCCGCGCAGCCACGGTCCTTCGGCCGTGCGCCTCGCCCACACGCCCGTGCGGACGAACAGCGCATCTCCCGGACCGACCTTCAGGCCTGCTTTTTTCTCCCACGCCTCCAGATCTGCCACGAAGATCGGCGTCCCAGGCTCGAGATATGGCAGGCCTTTGAGTCGCGGGATGTCGATCAGCACACCTCGCGTGACGATGCCGTCTTTCAGGTTGTAGATCGAGTTGCGCGTGTGGCCGTTCTTCAGCACCGCGTCTTCAGCTGGCCTGTAACCGTTGTAGAAGACGCCGTTCTCGTGGATGTGCGCGAGCGAATCGATGTGCGTGTGCGCGATCCCGTGGTAGTTCACGCCGATCCGATCGGATCCGATCGCGAGCATCTGGTGCTCGTACGGGTTCGGGTTGTCCACGGCTTTCACCGTGTCCGCATCTCCAGCCAGAGAAATGGAGACGCCGTCCTTGACGAGCGCGGCCGCCGCACGCCGCTTCGCGGCGGTCACGAGATTGAGTGTGCCGAGCTGATCGTCCTTGCCCCATCGGCCCCAGTTCGACAGCTCGTTCTTCCAGCGGTCGTACTCGGGCTGCGTGACGTCTGCCACAGCGGCGCCGCGCTGCGCCGCGCCGGCGGCCGCGCCGATGATGCCGAACAGAAATACCGCTGTCACAAAGGTCTTGGCCATCTGCCACCTCGTCTCCCCGTGCAGAGCGTAACGCAGACGAGAATCACCCCCGGGATGATCTCGCCTTCCTGAGCCGTGCGATCAATTGGGTCATGTCGCCAGGGAGCGGCGCCTCGAAGTGCAGGTCACGCCCATCCCGTGGGTGCTGGAAACCCAGGCGCGCGGCGTGCAGGGCCTGGCGCCAGAAGTCGATGTGACGCAGATGGTCTGGACCGAAGATATAGCGCTGCTCGCCGACCAGCGTGTGACCCCGCAACCGCGCCTGGAGTCGAATCTGATTGCGCTTACCGGTCTCCAGACGAACCTCGATCAACGTCGCGTCCGCGAAGCGCTCCAGCGTCCGGTAATAGCTGATCGCTTCCTTCGCCTCCGGATCGCGCGGGTGCGCCTGCTTCTGCACGAGCGCCTTCTCATCCCACACGAGATAGTCACGCCACACGCCTTCGGCAGGCTCAGGGTGACCATAGACAACAGCCAAATACACGCGGTGCGGCCGGCGGTCGCGGAACTGTCCCTTCAGCTGCGCCTGCGCCATGAGCGTGCGGGCGAATACGACGAGACCCGAGGTGTACTCGTCGATGCGATGGACGGCATACACGCGATGCCTGGCCGCCGATCGCAGATTGTTCTTCAGCAGTTCGCACGCCGACAGCGACGTCGGTCGCCGGGGCAGCGGTACCGTGAGCATTCCCGCGGGTTTGTCGACCACGAACAGCGACTCGTCTTCGTAGACGATGCGCAGGTCGCCGATGTCGGTCGGTCCGCGATGCACACGTGACGATCCCGGACGGTCCATCCACAGGCGCACGGCATCTCCAGCCGCCAACCGTCGTGCGCCCTCGGCAGGGCCCGTCTCTTCGCCATTGACGAACACCTTGCCTCGCTCGAGCGCCGACATCGCGCGCGCGCGAGAGCCGGCGCGGTCACCGGCAGCAAGAAACTTGTCCAGCCGAACACCGGCGTCTGCGGCATCAACGGTCCATGCCGAATCAGGCGTGCGAGGTCGACTGCTCACATCAGCAATTCTGGCAAGGATCGCAGGAACGTGTGAACAGCCGTAATGTCCGCATTTTCCGAGATGAACTCGAACGTCGACGGATTGAACGAGAGCAGCTTCGCACGACCCGCCGCGCGCACGTTGGCGAGCATGACCGGAAACTCGTCGATCAGCCCGAGCAGTGCGGCCCACGCCGGCATGTCCAATGTCGAGAGCACCTCGAACCCGTCTCGAGCTCGCCACGGCGCACCGGCGCGCCAGTGTCGGGTGAGCGTCTGCTGCAACCCATACAGGAGGATCTGGATTTCGCGGTCGCTGCAGTGCACCGCCGCGAGCGCACCAAGCAACTGTTCCGCAGCGCACATGCAGACCTCGTGATGAAGAACGCTCCATCCGGCTTGAAAGACCGACACAAGGTCGCGATCGACCAGGAAGTCGTCCGGCAGCGCGATCGGCAAGCGTTCGAGGCCCAGGTTGCACACCGCAGCGGCGCCATCGGAGGCCTCGAGCGGCGACAGTGGCCGCGCCTGGACCGAGCACCCAACCATCAGCACATTCGCCAGAAACGCGAGCTCCTCCGTCCGCCGCGCAAACGCGTCGTCATGCCCGTGCACGAACTGCATGTGCGCGTGAAGCCGTGCGCGATGGAACGGCGGCGCCTCATCGGGCTTCGCGAGTAACGCCCGCGGGCGCTCCGGCAGCGCGCCAGCATCGGCGAGCAGGTCGAGGACCGTCGCGACCGCTGACGCGGATTCGTCCAGCGTCGTGCGGTCCGCTGATTCGGAGGTCGATCTGGACTCCAGGGCCACGTGAAGGTGGCCCCTCCGGTTCAAGGGTGATTCGTGGTCCCCGCTGTTTCGCCTCGGTTCGTCACTCTTGCGGGCTGCCTCGAGATAGGCGGCAAAGATCGGATGAACCCGGGAGGCACCGTCGGTCGACGCTCGTGGGGCACGCGACTCTTCGAGGAAGGCGCGTGCCTGCGCCGGCGTCACGTATCCCTGGCGCTCGCGACGACCTTCCCTGCCGAGCGCCAGATCGAAGCGCGCCTGCTCGACGTCGCCGAGCAGATCGTGAAACCCGTCCGCCTCCGGCCTGGAGTTCGACATTCGCCGGCACCCACGCATCACGCGATGGAAGCGGCCGGGATGTGTGTCGTCGAGCGCCAGCAGCACGGCAACAATCGCATCCCACGATTCGGTCTGCCGTGCGACGACGAGATAGCCCCCAACCTCACAGTGACTGCCACGCTCCCGCGCCGCGGCGCGGATCTCGTCGTCTCCCTGTTCCACGGCTGGCCCGAAGACCACCGGGTCGAACACCGCGATGTGCGATGCGAGGCCCGCAATCACGAGGTCGACATCCATTTCCGCGAGCCGCTGCGCGGCCAGCGCCACGTCGGAATCGGCGAGGACCTCGAGCCAGTGACCGAACCGCGCCGCATCGAAAAGTTCGTCCGAACCCGCCTGCTCGGGACGCCACAGGTCGAGGTCGAAGACCGCCGACAACTGCTCGCTCGTGGCCAGCGACAGCAGTTCGCTGCAGTCCTCGAGTCCGACCTTCCGAATCACGCCGTGCAGGATCGCCGGCGGCAACTCACGGATGGCGCGTGCGAGCGCCGGCGTTTCCGAAACGCGGGCGATCACCGCCCGCAGATTGCGACCGTCGCCATGAGTGTCAGACATGGGTCGGCGATGATACCCGCGTCGAGACGAGAAGAAACAGTCTTGAAGATCGCGGGCGACCGATGGATACTGAATATGGGGAAGCGGTTCTCGCGTCTCGACACTCCCTGAACAACTCAGCAGCCGTTGCTCGCAGCGTCGGTGAAGGATTGGGCAATTGCGATCCCGACCATCGCCGAGATGCGATTCACCTCTCCAGCGTCGTTGCCGATAGATCAGTTGTGTGGCCCTGGCTGTGGGCGTCCCTCGCGGTGGCGTGCGGCGTCGGCTGGCTGCACACCTTTCGGCGTCTTCGAGCCCTTCGCGTCGGTGCCGCACCGATCACACCGCCGGCCGGTCCCGACTTCGATAGAGACGCCCACGCGCTCGCCGAGGACGTGGCGTCCTTCGGCATCTGGCAGACCATTCTCGACACCGACATCGTCAGCCTGACGGCGGGAGCCGCGCGCCTTTCCGGACTGCCGCCCGTGGCCACGCAAGCGAAGGTCGAGGCACTGCTGCTGCTCATCCACCCTGACGATCGCGATCTGGCCAACTACAGCGCCCTCAACGCCATCGCCGCTCGAACCGGTTTCGAATGCGAATACCGCGTGGCGCAGCCTGATGGCTCCTATCGATGGCACCGCAACCGTGGGAAGCTGATCGACGTGCCCGGCCTCCCTGCCCGGATGATGGGCGCCATCATCGACGTCCACGAGGAAAAGGTGATGCTGGAGCGGTTGGAGGACTACGCCGACCGTTCGACTCTCGCGGAAGACATCGCCGGCTTTGGCGTCTGGGAAGTGGACGTGCCGACGATGACGATGTCGCTGTCGGCAGGCGCGGCCGCGTTGAGCGGATTCGAGCGCGAGGCGCGACGGTGCACCGGCGTCGAAATCATGGAACGCGTGCACCCCGACGACCGCGCGATGGTCGGCATGGCGATCGAACGTGCCGTCCTCAAGGGCCAGTCGTACCGCGTCGAGTGTCGAGTCTCGCTGGCCACGGGCGAAGAACGCTGGATTCGCAGTCAGGGCCGCCCCAAGCAGGTCAACGGGGCCATGCGAATCACCGGCGCGATCATCGACATCACCCGGGAAAAACTGCTTCTCGATCAGCTCGACGAGTCGCGCGTCAAAGCCGAAGCGGCAGCGGAGGCGAAGAGCGAGTTCCTCGCCAACATGAGCCATGAAATCCGGACGCCGATGAATGGCGTCATCGGCATGACCGGCCTCCTGCTCGACACGCCGCTCACGCCCGAGCAGCGTGACTACGCGGAAACGGTCCGCAGTTCCGGCGACGCGCTGCTGACGATCGTCAACGACATTCTCGACTTCTCGAAGATCGAAGCGGGCAAGCTCGCGATCGATCCGTTTGCCTTCGATCTGCGCCGGCTGCTCGACGAAGTCGCCGACATGGTGGCGCCGAAGGCCAACGAGCGGCGCATCGAGCTGCTGGTCCGCTACGCACCGGACATGCCCAGTCACTTCGTGGCCGACGCCGATCGCATCCGGCAGGTGGTGGCGAACCTGGCGAGCAATGCCGTCAAGTTCACGCACGAGGGGCACGTCCTCATTTCGGCGGAGTGTGAATCGCAGAACGAATCCGGCGCCCTGGTCCGCATTGCCGTCAGCGACACCGGCATCGGCATTCCGCGCGAGAAGCTCGGGACCTTGTTCGAGAAGTTCTCACAGGCCGACACGTCGACGACACGGCGATACGGTGGGACCGGTCTTGGCCTGGCGATCTCGAAAAACCTCGTCGAGCTGATGGGTGGCTCGATTGACGTCGACAGTCGAGAAGGGCACGGCTCGACATTCGCCTTGCGTCTGCACCTGGCACTCGACGATCAGGCGAACATCGCGCCGGCTCCGGCGTCGGTGCTGAAGGGGCTCCGCGTCCTCATTGTCGACGACAACGACGTGAACCGTCGCGTGATTCACGAACAGATTTCGAGCTGGGGGATGCGCAACGGCAGCTACACGTCGGCGGAGCACACGCTGGACGCGCTGCACGCCGCGCATGCGGGCGGCGACCCGTACCACGTGGTCATCGCCGACTCGCAGATGCCCGGAATGGATGGCGTCGCACTGGCGTCGGCCATCAAGGCGTCTCCGGTTCTGCACGACACGCTCTATATCATGCTGACGTCCGCGGGTCAGTGGAAGGAGCATCAGTCGCTCGTCGGCTCGACCGTCGACGCCTGCCTCGTCAAACCGGTACGTCACACACGATTGATGAACGCCATCGTCACGCAGTGGGCTCGGCGGATCGACATCGTCGGTGAGGCGTCAGCTGAGCAACGGCCAGTGACGACGCCGGTGGCGAACGGTCAGTTTGCCGATCTCGGCGTGCGCGTGCTCGTCGTCGAGGACAACGCGGTCAATCAGAAGGTCGCGATGATGCTGTTGACGAAGCTCGGCGTGAGGGTCGACGTGGCCGGTCACGGGCGCGAAGCGATCGAGATGGTCACGATGCTCCCGTACGATCTGATCTTCATGGACTGCCAGATGCCGGAGATGAACGGCTTCGAGGCGGCCGCCGCGATCCGTCGTCTCGACGGTCCGAAGAGCCGGGTGCCGATCATCGCGATGACCGCCGATGTCGTTGCCGGGGTTCAAGAACGATGCAGCGCAGCGGGCATGGACGATTTCGTGCCCAAGCCGGTCGACGTTCCGTCGATCGCGGCGGCGCTGAAAACGTGGCTCGTCGATCGGCGTCGACTGGGCACGTCCCAACTCGCTTCCTGAGGGTCACCCCCACACTTCCTCCTGCAAGTTCTCACCGCCATTTCGCGCCTGTAGGGCCGAGGGGCCGGCTCGCCACGACGGTGGGCGTCCCGGGGAGGTGAGTCATGAAGTCCATGTTGCGCAGGCTGCGCAGCGCAGCCGCGGCAAGTCTCGTCACAGAGGACCGCCGCGTAGGGGTGTGGCGCCCGTTTGGCGACCGCCACGCCGTTCGGCCGCGCGATCGCCTTGCCGATCGTGAACCAGTCGATCGGCGCGCCCTGCGCGCGCAGCTGCTCGGCCTTGTAGTTGTAGACGGTCAGGGCCAGCGGCACCTCGCCCGACGCCACCAGCTGCGTCAGCAGCGTGTGCCCTTTGCGCGCGGAGATGCCATTGCTCGCGACGATCTCGCGGAAGAGTGAGTGCCGCGCTCTTCGCCGAGCTCGCCGATATGCTGGCTAGCCAGTCGGAATCCTCCTGCTCGATCCCGAGTCGTCCCTTCCAGCGCGGGTTGCGAAGTTCGTCCCACGTCTTCGGCAGGTCGTCCTTCTTCACCAGCCTGGTGTTGTAGGCCTGCACGAACACGTTCAACCGCGTGCCGACCCACTCGCCATGCGGAAGGATGGCGGGCGCAATCAGGTCGGCCTGATACGGACTCTTCACCTGTTGGAGGATCTGCTCGCGATGCAACGACTCCAGCTCGGGGCCATTGGTCTCGACGACGTCGACCGTGTGCCGGCCGGCGCGGCTTTCCTGAATCGCGCGCGTCAGCACTGCCTCGGAACCGGCGCGCCACACCGTTACGCGAACGCCGTACTTCGTCTGGAACACGTCGACGACCGAGCCGAGATCGTTCGTCTGCGCGGACGTGTAGATGGTGGCCCCACTTTCCCGCTTCGCACCGTCAGTGAGGCGTTGCAGGCGGTCCGACCCTCGTAGAGCGCCACGTCGGCGGCCGACGTCGTGCTCGGTGGCGCGCTCGCGGCGCAGCCAGCGACCAAGAGCGCAACAACACACATCGTGGTGGCGCGGACCTTGTTAGGTCCGCGGGCGTTGTCAGTGGTAGCGCGAACCTTGTCCTGGGCCCATAAGCTCGTGGCGGTCGGGTCGTACTCCCGCTGACGCCGTCATGGTCGTGGTCGTGATCGGCTTCACCGTCCTCGTGCGTGTGCATCGGGTCCATCCCGAGGAGGTGATCCTGCAGCGTGTGCGGTCGCTTGGCCGGGGACTCGTCACTCATGTGAAGACGCCGGGGTGAGAGAATCCTCCTCTCAAAGGTCGCCCGAATGGCTTCACGCCCGCTGAAGACGGCACTCGTGACGCGTGGATACACGCAGGCGCTGAAGGACGGCACCGTCGCGCCGCGCGGCTTCGCCCTCGACGTCGAAGAGGTCCCGGTGATCATCCAGGCGTTCCGCCGCATGGTTCGGGGACTCGAGTTCGACGTGTGCGAGATGGCGCTGACCACCTACGTCTGCGCGCGCGCACACGGGAAGCGCTTCACCGCCATTCCCGTCTTCCCGATGCGCGCGTTCCATCACAGCGCCATCGTGCGCAACACGGCGAGTGGAATCCAGCGGCCGGCCGATCTGGAGGGTCACAGGGTCGGCGTGAATCGCGGTTACACGGTCACGACGGGCGTATGGGCGCGCGGCATCCTGCAGCATCACTACGGCGTGGACCTGAACCGAATCACCTGGGTCCTATCGGGCGACGAGCACGTGACCGAGTGGAAGCGACCATCGAACGTGGTGCCGATGGGCGATGGGCGACCGATGGAAGATCGCCTCGTGTCTGGAGAGATTCCCGCGGCGATCAACGTTCAGATCGACTCCCCGCACGTGAAACCGCTGATTCCGAACCCGACGGAAGCCGCGTTCGACGCGCTGCGGACGCACGGCTTGTATCCGATCAATCACACCGTCGTCGTGAAGGACGAACTGCTGGACGCACACCCGGACCTGGCGTCTGCGCTATTCGAGGCGTTCGCCGAGGCCAAGCGGCAGTACATGAACCGGATTGACGATCCGCTGCTGCTACGTGTGAAAGAGGCGATCGGCGATCCGCTGCCGTATGGCATCGACTCCAATCGCCACATGATCGAGACGCTCGTGCAATATGCCTTCGAGCAAGGCATCATTTCGCGCCGCTTCGCGGCCGAAGAACTGTTCGCCGCCGGTACGCATCGCATGAACGCGTAACATCGGCCCGACGCAAGCAGCCGATCGGCCCTCAGGCCGGTTCTCCTTTCACCTGTCGTCCACTTCGAACGTCGTCTGCGTACGCGGCGATCGCGTCCAGCGCGATGCGGGCCACATTTGCGTACCGCTCCACATCGTCATCGAGCGCGCGAGCGAGGTAGCCGATCGCATTGCCGACCACACGGATCCGGCCGTCGAGCCACGGTCCACCACCAAGACCGCCGAGCACCGGAATCGAAACGGCTTGCACGACTGCGGGACCAGCGATCGGGCCCGAGTGCGTGAAGTTGAGCATAACGGCGCCGGCGCTCTCGAGGCGTTTCGCCGCGACGACCCAGCGCTCGACGTCAGGGTCTGTCGTCGTGTCCGGCTTCAGCTGGACATCATTCATAGGGTTCGCCTTCAGGCGGACCGCCGCACCGAGCTGCGCCCACACACGCACGCCCGCATCCGTCAACGCCTGCACGACGTCCGGCGAATCGGCGAGTCCGTCGACCTTCACCACGTCCGTGCCGCCTTCGTCCACGAGCCGACGCGCAGCTCGAATCACAATGTCGACGCCCTCGTCGAGAACACGACCGGGGAAATCGCAGCTCACCAGCGCGCGAGTGACGCCGCGACGCACGGCGGTGCACGCCAGCACCATCTGATCGAGCGTGACGTCATGTTCGCTGTCGAGCCCCCACATGTTCGGACCGACGGAATCGCCGACCGACACGATGTCGACACCGCTGCGGTCGACGATCTGCGCCATCTGAAAGTCGTACAGGCCGACGGCGACGATCTTCTGGTGTTCGCGCTTCATTTGCTGGAGCGCGTCCAGCGTGACTTTCTGTGTCGAGGGAGCCACTGTTTATCGAAACGACCGCAGGATGTCCTCGACGTAGTCGTCGCCCTCTGCAACGACGACCATGAGCGACCACGGTCGCAGCTGCGCGAGCGTCCGCGACAGGTCCTGCTCCGCGACCGCGCCAGCGCGGACCACAATCGCGTGCGTCATCACGCGATGCTCGCTGCACGCTCGCCCGATCGTCGCCGCCGCATCTGCATCGGCGCCCGCTGATATGAGCATGACCACGAGATCCGCGCCGGGCACGTCGTCGGCGAGTCGTGCGACGTCTGCCGCGGTGGCGGTGTCCAGATCGATGACCTTGATGTTGCGTCCGGTGGGCTGGGCGGGAATCCGGAACCGCGCCTCCGCCGCCGAATTCATGCGCGCCGATTCGGTCAGCATCTAATCTCCGCGTTCACTTCGGTCGACCATGGCGCGGTCTAGACCGTAGCGGGCGCGACACCCGGCTGTGCGATCAGCGCCTCACGCGCGGCATCCGTGAATGGCTGATCCGCGGGCAGCAGGACGGATGCGGAACGGACCCGCTGATGCTCGAGATCGACGCCGGGCGGCACGACTCCTGACTGCTCCAGAGCCTTGACCGCCCGCAGCAGCCGCTGCCTCGCCATGATGATGCCGCTGTCGGTCGAGACGAGCGTCTCCTTCGTTCGATCGACGATCGGGCCCATGCTTTCCTGCAGCGACGCATCCTGCATGGCGAACCCTTCGATGCCGCTGTAGGTTCTCCCCTCGCGCTGCGCCACCCGGTCCATCAGGTAGTCGTTGTCCTTGTTGGCGAGGGGACGATACGTGCCAGGCACGTACTTCACATGGATCCCTTTTCCGTCGCGCATCGCCGCCACTTCTCCATCGGTCAACGGACGCGTCGGATGGTAGTCATAACTCCACGTCCAGCAATTCTCGTCGTCGATCGGGATCCAGAAGTGACCGTGAACCGGGTGGCCACCACGTGGCGGAATCATCGTGAACGACGGCATCACCCACTGCGTGATGCGCCAGTAGTACTGGCCGTTCTCGGCATTGCGGCGCGCGCCGATGTACAGCCCACCAGGACTCTCGACCACCTCGAACACCGGCCGAAGGTCTTTCATGTTGTATTGGTTCGCGCGCGTGCCCTTGAACAACGGATCGGTCTTGAGATCGCCGCGATGCAGGAACGAGACGTGACTCGAATCGATGCCGCCCTCCATCGCCTGCAGCCAGTTGCATTCCTGAGTCCGCTTCGACATGAACGAATGCGAAGAAGGCACGTTGGCGAACTCATACTCGGGGATCGGTGGCTGATTTGCGGGCGGGCCCATATAGGTCCATAGCACGCCGCCACGTTCGACGAGCGGATACGACTTCAGCTTCACCTTCTTCGCAAACGCGGAGTGCTCGGGTTCATTCGGCATGTCGACGCACTGTCCGGTGACGTCGTACTTCCAGCCGTGATACGGACAGCGAAGACCGCATTCCTCGTTGCGTCCGAACCACAACGACACCCCGCGATGCGCGCAGAACTCGTCCATCAGCCCGTACCGCCCGTCCGAGTCGCGAAACGCGATCAGACGTTCGGACAGCAGCTTGACGCGCACGGGTGGACAGTCGTTCTCGGGCAGTTCTTCCGTCAGCAGCGCCGGAATCCAGTAGCTGCGGAACAACCGCCCCATCGGCGTGTCCGGCCCAGTTTGCGTCAGCAGATCGTTCTGTTCTTGTCGGAGCATCGACTGTCGTTCGCGGACCATGAAGGTCCGCGCCGCATCATCCGGGAACTATCCCGTAGCCGCGTCGATATGTCTAGCCTTTCATTCCGCGACTCACTGTGTTCGATAGTGAAGCCAACCGCGGCGGGTGGCGCCGGATGGGGCCGCCCCGCCCGCCGCGCAGGCGCCTTCCCGTTGGTCGTCTTTCTTGGCGCCGAGGACGGGTGGGGCAACCCGGCGGCAGGACCCGCCGCGCTGCGAGTTAGAGCTTCGAGCGATAGTGGTCCCACGTCTTCCTGAAGAGACTCGCCGACCACAGATTCTCGCCGCAGGCCTTCTGCTCGTCCTCGCTGAAGACGTACGGGGCACCGATCTGCATCGCCATGTACTGCCGGTGTGCGTTTTCCTCAAGATATGCGGCGAGCGCGAACGCCTCGATGAGGTCGCTGCCGACTATGACGGCGCCATGCGACTTGAGCAGAACGGCTCTCCCATCGCCGAGCGTCGATACCAGTTTCTCGCCCATCGCCTTCGTGTTCACCGACAGCGGTGAGTCGAGGACGGGGATGTCGCCGAGTAGAACCCCCTGCGCGTACACAGGTCGGTAATTCACACCCGTCATCGTCAGCAGCGTCGACCATTGGGGATGCAGGTGCAGCACCGCGTTCACGTCCGACCGCGCGCGGTAGATCTCGGAATGGATGTGGAACTCCAGCGGCGGCTTCGCGGCGCCCTCCAGCACGCTGCCCTGCAGATCGACGGTGACGATATCGTCTACCGTCAGCGAGCCTCGTACGGATGCACCGGAGTTGATATGAAACGACGCGACATCGCGACGGACGCTTCCGTGGCCGCTGTGATCGATGAACCCGGCGCGCTCGAGCATCCGGATCGCGTCGACGAGCTCTTGGCGCATGCGTCTATTCCGTGCCGCCTAAAGGCGGCCCCTACGTACACCAGTCTGCTTTCGACTTACCTCCACGGCAACACCGATACGTGCACCGCGCCTGGCGCTCCCTCGCCGCCAACCGATTTGATCGCGTAATCGACCTCCGAAAGTCCGAAGCGATGCGTCGTCATCAGCTCCAGCGGAAAACGACGCTCGGCAAGGTGTTGGAGCGCGAGCTCCACGGCTCGATAGGAATGACCGCGCGCGCTCTTGAGCGTCATGCCCTTGCGCGTCAGCCGCCCGATTGGAAAGTCGTGGAACGTCGCGTTACCTTCTCCCTGCACCACCATGGTGCCGCCGCGCCGTTTGGTCGCCTCGATCCCAAGTAGGACCGCCGCTCTGCCCGCGTCGCTGGTGCAGTCGACCACGACGTCGACACCGCGGCCGTCCGTCACATTGAGAATGCGCTCGAGCACGTTGCCTCCATCGACGTCGATGGTGTGATCCGCGCCGAGCTGCGTGGCCACTTCGAGACGACGCGTGTCCTTCGACGTCCCCGTGACGATGACGCGCGCCGCGCCCGCCTGCTTTGCCGCCATCGCGCAACAGAGCCCTTGTTGCCCGGGCCCTTGAACGAGCACGGTGGACGCGTAGCCTACGCCGCCGTCCATCAGCGTCCACTGAATGCCGTTGGACATCGGCGTGGCGATGCCGGCTTCTTCAGGCGACAGACGCGAAGGCACACGGTGCAGCACGGCGTTCAGCGGAAGGTAGACGTAGTGACTGAAGCCGCCCCAGAGAGACGGCGCGATGTCCATGGCCGTGTAGCCGTAGCGGATCGCCGTGGGATCGTAGAACCATTCGGTCGCGGCGCAGTGACGGTACTCACCCATGTGATCCCACTCACAGTGCCCGCACGGCAGATAGTGCTCGAGGAAGACCAGGTCTCCTTCCGTGAATCCCTTATGGCGCGCGAACAGCGTGCCGACCTTCGCGAGATACCCGACGTTCTCGTGGCCCATGATGAGCGGCGCACCACGCAGCGGCAGCTTGTATTGGCTGACGTCGGTACCGCACACTCCCGCGACTTCCATCTTGAGCAACGCCGCATCGTCCCCAATCTCCGGCAGGTCCACTTCGCGAAGTTCGGTTGTGGAAGGGCCGATCTTGACGGCGGCCAGCGATTTTTCAGGCAACGTGTGCCATCTCCTTCCGATGTGGAACGCGGAATTCACTTGTGTTCAATCGCCAGGCGAGTGGGTGGGGCCGCCCCGCCCGCCGCGCAGGCGCCTCCCCGTTGCAGGTCTCTCTCGGCGCCGAGGACGGGTGGGGCAACCCGGCGCCAGGACCCGCTCGCGTATATCGAACACTTGAGAATTCGGGTCTAAGCGCAGCTTGCGCGCGAACACCTGCGGAGCCATGATATGCGCCACTTGCAGGGAGGTGAAGCGTTCGGCGCGCGTCCGGCGTCACTCCTGTTGTCGCGGCGGCGGTCTCAGTCCTCTTCTGGACTCCAGCCAATCGGCTGAACGCCCAGTCCCCTTCGACTTCGCTCAGGGCAGGCGACGTCGTCGCACTCACCGGCACCGTGAGCTCCGTCGAGGAAGGCCCGATGGAAGGGGTCCTCGTCAGCGCGAAGCGAGCCGGATCGACCATTACCCTCACCGTCGTCAGCGACGCGGAGGGACGCTATCGCTTCCCGCGCGCACGTCTCGAGCCAGGGTCATACGCCGTACGCTGACCGTCCAGAATCGCGGGCTCCCAACTCCTAATTGGTCGATACGGGCGGCCCCAGCGGCGCGCGCTCCACGATCTCGATTCGCGTGCCCCAGGGATCCGTGATGTAGGTGATCGTGCTGCCGGTGGGACTCTTGCGAACCGGTTCGTCGAGTTTGATACCCTCCGCCTGGAGCTTCTTGACGAATGCTGCATGGTCCTTCACGTCGAACCCGATGTGATCGAGAACACGTCCTCGGGTCGGCACCTGTTTCGTGTCGGCCGCGGCGAACCGCATCTGCACGCCCGGGAGGTTCACGACCGGCGCGTTGTTGCGCGTGCCCGGTTTGCCGCCGAAGGTCTTCACATACCAGGTCTGCGCCTTGGGAATGTCGGCTTCGGCGAGCGACAAGTGGACATGTTCATGGCGAATCGGCATCGGCTGCATCTTGTCTTCCAGGATTTCCATGCGTACGCCATCGGGTGTCACGACGAACGCCTGGTCCAGCCGGTTGTTGTTGCCCGGGAGCACATCCACGCCCTTCGCCTTCCACTCGGCGACCCGTTTCTGGACGTTGTCGACGATGAAGCCAACATGGTTCACCACGGAGCCCACCGTGCCGCCGTCACCCTTCTCCTCGCCGAGGACCAGATTGATGTAGAGGCCGGGAAACATGATCAACGGATTTCCACCGGGCATGTACAACGTGCCGCCCATGGCAAGAAAGAGTTTCTTGTCCGCCTCCACATCCTTCGCGGCGATGTGCCAATGGCCCATCGTGACCCCGACCTCGTTGAAGGGGGCCGGCTGCGCCACCGCTCGGCCCGCGGTCAGCGTCGAAGCCAACAGAAGCGCGACGAGCACCTTCGTCTTCATGGATGCCTCCTCTATCGAGCCGCATGCCAGTTGACCAACGGGTGTGAACGAACCGCCGGGACGTAATTATTCACTGACGCCGCGGCGTTTCCGTAAGCTCAATCGCGTGAGTCAATGGTCTGGATCCGGCCAATTCAAACCAATGAACGCCCTCTCGGACAAGGTCAAGCTTGAGCTGATACGTGCCGGGATGCGGCGCCATAGGGACTCGCAACGTGATCTCGCAACGACCACCCGGGAGAAGAGGGGCTGGTAATTCGTGGCGACTATGGTCTCGGTTGATGACGCTGCCGTCGCTAGCCAATAACTGTACGCCCAACCTCACCTGCTCTCTCAATGTCGCTGTATTCCAGACCGTGGTCCCGGTATTGGCGATTCGAACGCGCATCGAAGTCTCTGCGCCGGCAGCGGCGATTGACGGGGCCGCAGCGATTTCCAACTCGGCCTGATCGACCACCTTCTCCGGTTTAACAAACGAAGTGCGATGTGCTGTCAGAACCGGATGCTGCTCGATCGTCGGCTGCAGTTCGCGCAGTAATCGAATGGCAAATGCCTCCTCGAAGAGTATCGTCTTCTTTCCCAACCCAGCGAATTCCAACGCAGCTCTCCACAGCTTCGCGAGAGCACGGAAAGGTCGTTTGCTGGCCGTGAACCTGGTCCAGTCCTGCCACTGCATCCGATTGAGCTCGAACAATGGAATGACGTGGCAAATGGGGTGAAGGCGGACGTCAGCGAAGCCAGCCTCGAGACAGGAGTTCATGAATTCGTGAATCACGATTTCCTGCTCGAGCACTCCGTAATTGCTGGAAGCGGCGATCGAGGTTGGATTTGCAGCGTGCCCCAGTCCTGGTTCCGAGAAGAATACGACCCCGTCTGGCGCCATCACGCGCTTGATCTCGCGAAGTGCATCTACGGTGTTCGGCACATGGTGAAAGGCATTGAGGCAGCATGCCTTTCGAAAGCTGTTGTCGGCAAATGGCAGGCGCTCCATATCACCGACCGCCAAGCCTCGCGTCGATCCCAAGCGAGTGGCGCCCAGCCGGAGCATATCCAATGAGATGTCGACGGCGACCGTTCCCACGCCGCATCGACGCAACCAGTCGGAGACCCAACAGGATCCTGCGCCGAGATCGAGGACAACGTCGGAAGGCGTGGGGACCAGGACGCGCAACAGAACGGCGAAATCCATCAAGAGCTGCGCGTGTTCGTCGGTCGCACTCTGGCCTGCCGGAGGGAATGGCTTGGAGGCTTCCCAATCTCCACCACCTGAACGGCGCAGGTACTCTTTCTCGGCCTGCTTGGAGTCACGGAAGGTATCAAGTGGCATGATTCGCGGTGCACCTTGTCTACGGCAGCCCCGTGTTCTCTGACCACGCCTCGAGTTCGGCGACCGTCCAGTAATAGTCATTGCGCGCACGGGGATGGCGCAGCCGCACATATCGGGCCTCGCGCGGCGTGAAGGGGATGATTATGCGCAGGGTGTCGGGGTTGTCGATCCCGCCGCGTATCGTCTGCGCGACCAGTGTACCGGTCCACGCCGGCGCCCACGTCGTCCGATCGGTTGACGTCTCCACGATCATCTCGGGCGGAAACTGATCGTGATACCGGCCAATCCCATTGACCACCGCGCCGACCATCGTCGGATTGCCAAAATCGATTTCCAGGCTCTGTTCGTCGACAGTCGGCCCGCAGACCCAGCGCGTGACGTGATCGTTGTCGAGAGCGAGCCGTAACGCGTCGGCGCCGCATGCGCTCGCGATGTTGCGAATCGGCAGCCTCGAACCTGATTCGCGTCCCGCCTCGGCGCGACCGCGTGGAGGGAGGCGATAGTGAATCCAGTCGGTCTGCTTCGCAATGAGCTGCACGCCTGGCTGCTTCTCGACGAGGGCGATCAGACGAGGCGCGCGCGTGGGAGCCAGCACCTCGAGCTCAGTGCGCGCCTGAAACGGCAGGAACGCGCTGTCCTCTTCGAAGCGGACTGAGTAGTTCAGCGCCGAGTAGTAGTTCGGATGGTAGCCGCTGTAGCCGTTGATTGACGTCCAGCCGCCAATCGCCGCCCAGTACGTCGCTGGAATATCTTCGACGTCGCCAGTCGGTAACACCATGACCACGCGATTGGCCAATGTCGACGGTGGCAGCACGGAAGCCGGAGCGGGCCCCACAGGCATCGCACCGATCCACCCATCAGTGATGATGCCGACCGCGATCAATCCCAGCACGATGGGCTGAGCGACTCGCCGGTTGATCGTCGAAAGATGCGCGATGGCGACGCCGGCGAGCACCGACAGGGACAGCGCCGCCAAACCCCAGAAACGCGCGGGCACACGCAGTTCGTCGAACCCGGGAAGAACTGCCAGCAGGGCATATGGGCCTGGGATCGTCGTCTGAAGGCCGAAGACGGTCAACGCCGGACCCAGGGCGAAAAGCCACATGGTTACCGCAGATGTCACATAGAACCAGAGCACTCCCGGGCCGCCTGAAGGCGGCCCCCACGACTGGCTCGAAACTCCCGGGCCGCCTGAACTCGACCCCCACGACGGGCTCGATACTCCGGGGCCGCCTGAAGGCGACCCCCACGACTCGCTCGATACTCCGGGGCCGCCTGAACTCGACCCCCACGACTGGCTCGAAACTCCCGGGCCGCCTGAAGGCGGCCCCCACGACTTGCTCGATACTCCCGGGCCGCCTGAAGGCGGCCCCCACGACTGGCTCGAAACTCCCGGGCCGTTTGAACTCGACCCCCACGACTCGCTCGATACTCCCGGGCCGCCTGAAGGCGGTCCCCACAATTCCGTTGAGCGTGGAGCGTCTTCTCCATCGGAAGAACGCCGACGACGCAGCGCGATGATCGTGCCGACGACGCACACGGCGATCAACACGGTCCCCGGGAACAGCTCCGTCTCCGGCGTTCTGCACGCCACGCGCAGCCACGACCAGAACGTGAGCAGCTCGTTCGCACAGAACACGCCCGCGACATCGGCGCTGTAGAGTCGAATCTCCTCCGGATTGCGAACGAATCCGTTTCGCGCGTGGACCTGCAGGTATCCGTAGAGGACAGGCGCCAGCGCCAGCGCGGCAATCGCCACGGTCACGGCAACACGCCAGAACGCCTGCCAGTCACGACGTGCGACGACGAACCACAATACCCACAACCCAACGAAGACTGAGAAGAAGAACAGGTAATACCCGTTCGAGGCGCCCTGCAACGCCCACGCGGCGCCGAACAGCACGAGCCAGCGGACACGACGTGTCTCGACATACGCGTGCAGACCGAGCAGTGCCAACGGCGCCCAGAACGTCGCCAGCATCTGGATGTGAGGCGACTGCGGTACCCGATACGGAGCAAAGGCGTACGCGAGCCCGGCGATGAATGCGCCCGATGCGCTACGCGTCAGCCGCCAGACGAGCGCGTAGGTCGCGATCGCGCTCAACGGATAGGTGAGCAACGCCACCAGGTTGTAACTCACCAGCGCGCTGCCGGTGATCCATTCGAGCGGCGTCGCGATCGCGCTCAATCCGAGCAGATGCTCGGAGTACGCCATCACGTCGGGCGTCGGGTAGTAGATCGGAAACTGCCACCACGCCTGGGTCAACGGCACGTGGTTCGTCGTCCAGTGGAGGATCGCGGTGTTCAGCAGCGGATCGCCCGAGTCGTGCAGCGCCGTCGTGGCGGGATGCCGCAACACGTTCCACCCGATCACCACAGTCATCGCCAGGTAGACGGCGACAACGATGACGATCAGGCGCCCCGACAGCTTCACTTGGGAACGCCGGTGTTGGACGACCACACTTCCAGTTCGCTCATCACCCAGTAGTCCTGGCCTGCGGGATGCCGCAGTCGGAGGTATCGCGTCATTCGAGGAGCATAGGGAACGACGACCCGAATCGACTTTGGATCGTCGAGCCCGCCACGAATCGTCTGCCCGGCGAGACTCCCCTGCCACGCCGGCGTCCACGTCGTCCGGTCAAGGGATGTCTCGACGATGAAGTCGCGTGGGAATTGATCGGCGTAGCGATCGATGCGGTCGACGACCGCTCCCGTCATGACGTCGCGGCCCAGGTCGACGTCGATGGTCTGCTCGGATGTCGACGGATCGCACGCCCACACCGTGCTGACATCGCCATCGGTCGCCAGCGGCAATGCATTCGCATTACAGGATCCGTGCACCGCCGCGACCGCGACACGATTGCCGGCACTGCGCCCCTCGTCCACCCGCCCGCTCCGTGGCAGCAGGTAATGACTGAACTCGCTCAGTGTCGCGATCCGCTGCACTCCACGTTGGTCCTCGACGAACTGCACCAGCGATCCGTCTTCCTTGTTCGACACCACCACGTCCACGTCGGTCAGGTTGCGGAACGGATCGAACACGGTTGCGTCGTGGGCCATGATGCCGGAGGCGAGCGCCGCGTAGTAATTCGGCCCGTAACCGCTGTAACCATTGATCGAACGCCAGCCACCGACGACAGCTTCGTACGTGGCCGGCATATCGACAACGTCGCGGACCGGCAGCCGCAGCACAACGTGCCCGGCAAGCGTCGCCGGCGCGAACGGCACCGTCTCGATCGGGACTGTGGGCATCGGGTTCACCCACCCATCCGCGAGAACGATCACGGCGAGCGCGGCCGTCAGCATTGCCCTCGTGATCCGCCGCCTCGGATCGACGACCTCCGCAACGACGAGACCCGCCACGACCCCAAGGCACAGGATCGTGATCATCCAGAACCGCGCAGGCACGCGAAGACCGGCCATGCCCGGCATAGCCATCAGCAGCGCGAACGGGCCAACCGCGTGCGTGTTGGTTCCCATGCTCATGATGGTTGGACCCAGCGCGAGCACCCAGGTCAGGAACGCCGCAAACACATAAAACGCAAGCAGCGGACGCCGACTGGCCACCGAACGCAGCCTGGGCGACAGCGCAATCGACAGCGCCGTTGCCGGCAGTGCGACCAACAACACTTTGCGGAGTGACGACACCGACAGATGCAATGGACCGAGGTCCAGGCGCCATCCGCCAAAGAGCAGAATGCTCGCGACCATCAGCCAGTACACGATCGCGACGACGCCGACGACACGCGATGCAAGTCCCCACAATCCTGCCGGCGCAGCGGCGTCACTCGATCGCCTGGTCGCGAAGATGAGCGCGACGCCAACGACGAACAGCGCTGCGATCCCGACGCCGGGGAACAGCTCCCCTTCCGCCTTGCAGTAGACACGAACCCAGCCCCAGAACGTCAGCAACTCCGGCGCACACAACACGGCGCCCACGTCGGCGCTGAACGATTGGATCTCCTCGACGCTGCGTACGAATCCGTGGCGGGCGTGAACGATCACGTAGGTGTAGAGGATCGGCAACAGTGCCACCCCGCCAACGGCGGTCGCGATCACGATTCGCCGCAACGCGGCCCAGTCACGGTGAGCGACCACGAACCACGCACTCCACAACGCGATGAGCAGCGAGAAAAACACGAGCGCGTAGCCGTTGGCGGCGGCCTGCAGTGCCCAGCTCGCCGCATACACGACGAGCCATCGGGTCCGCCGCGTGTCCACGAACGCATGCAGTCCGAGAAGGGCAAGCGGCGACCAGAACAACGCCAGCATCTGAATGTGCGGCGCCTGCGAGATTCGATACGGCGCAAAGCCGAACGCGAGCCCGGCGATGAACGCGGCGGCGCTGCTCCGGGTCAACCGCCACACCAGCGCGTACATTGCCGCGGCAGAGAGCGGAAACGTCAGCAGCGCCATCAGATTGTGTGTGACGATCGCGCTGCCGGTCACCCACGCGAGCGGCGTGGAGATGACGCTGATGCCGAGCAGATGCTCCGAGAACGCCAGTGTGTCGGGTGTCGGGTAGAAGATCGGAAACCGCCACCACTCACTGGTCAGCGGCAGGTGTGTGGCGTTCCACTGCAGGATCGCCGCGGTCAGCAGCGGATCGCCGGTGTCGTGCATCGCGGCGGTGGAAACATGCGCGAGCACGTCACGTCCGATTGCCGCAGTGGCCGCCAGGTAGACGACGACGCTCGCCCAGAAAGGCAGCCAGATGCGCCTGTCGACTCCGCTCAGGGCAGGCGCGTGCACGCGACTCGGCGGTTGGACATCGAAGATCCGTATGGTAGCCGAGCGAGCGGCGCGTTCGACAGCTAAACGGTCGCGATCGGTCAGTGCGGTCTCAGCACCACCTTCACGCAGCCATCCTTCTTGTCCCTGAACGTTTTGTACATCGCGGGCGCGTCGTCCAGCGATGCGCGATGCGTGATCACGAACGATGGATCGATGTCGCCGTTCTCGATGTGACGCAGGAGCTTCGGCAGATACCTGTGCACGTGCGTCTGACCCGTCTTGATGGTCAGCCCTTTGTTCATCGCCGCGCCGAAGGGCACCTTGTCGAGCCATCCGCCGTACACGCCTGGCACCGAGACGGTGCCCCCCTTTCGACACGCGTGCAGCGCCGACCGCAGCGCGCTGATGCGATCGGTCGACAACATCGCCATCGTCTTGATCTTGTCGTAGTAGTAATCGAGATGCGGCCCGTGAGCTTCCATGCCGACCGCATCGATGCACGCATCCGGCCCGAGCCCGCCCGTCATGTCGCGGAGCGTGGAGAAAAGATCGGAATCCATCGAGTCGAGCGTCTCGGCACCGCCCGCTTCCGCCATGCGCCGCCGCTCAGGCACGGTGTCGATGGCGATCACGCGTCCGGCTCCGAGCAGGAACGCGCAGCGGATCGCAAACTGCCCGACCGGTCCACACCCCCAGACCGCGATGGTGTCACCGGCTTGGATGCCGCAGTTCTCCGCTGCCATGTAACCGGTCGGAAAAATGTCGGTCAGGAACAACACCTGCTCGTCGGAGAGCGCGTCGGGCACCTTGAACGGTCCGACGTCCGCAAACGGAACGCGAACGTACTCGGCTTGTCCTCCCGCATACCCGCCGAGCATGTGCGAGTAGCCGAACAGCCCGGACGCGGTATACCCGTACAGCTTTTCCGCCATCCACGCGTTCGGATTCGAATTGTCGCAGCACGACCAGAGACCGTGCGTGCAGAAGAAGCAGTTCCCACACGCGATCGGGAACGGGACGATGACGCGATCGCCCTTTTTCAAATTGTCGACCCGCGAGCCGACATCCACGACCTCGCCCATGAATTCGTGGCCGAGGATGTCTCCGGATTCCATCGTCGGAATGAAACCGTCGAGCAGGTGCAGATCCGATCCGCAGATGGCCGTCGAAGTAACGCGGACGACGGCATCACGAGGGTTCAGGATCGCCGGATCGGGCACGTGCTCGACGCGGACGATGTTCGGAGACTCCCAGCAGACGGCTCGCATCACCGGGCTCCGAACTTGCGGCGTCCCGTTGGCTGTCCGTCCGTGGTCGGAATCTCACCCGTTTCCATCAGCTGCTTGAAGCGACGCAGGTCCTCGCGCACCGTCTGACTCGGCTCTTCGCCGAACAGGCGCGCCACGGCTGCGCCCAACCGTCCAGCGGGCGGGTTGTACTGCAAATGGACGCGAACGCGAGTGCCGTGCTCGGTATCATCGAAGTGGACGGACCCAGCGGTCGAGATCGTCGATCCTTCGAGCGACTGCCAGCCAATCACGCTGTTTTCGACTTCATTGATGATGCGCGCGTCCCATTCGACAGGCACGCCGGCAGGGCCCCTCGCGACCCAGTGCGAGATGCCTTCCTCGCGCACCGCCACCGACTCGAGATGCTGCATGAAACTCGGCAGGTTTTCGAAGTTGCGCCAGAAACGAAAGACGTCGGCGATCGGCTTGTTGATCGTCACCGATTCTTCGACGTGAATGCCGCGTGCGCCGCCGAGCTTCTGGCGCGTGTCCGAGCCGCGATCGGCAACGACGCCGGTGCCTCGGGCATAACTCTGTTCTTTCGCTGTGCTGACGCCGAGCGCTTCATAAAGATGGCAATGCCCGGTTCCTCCGCGGTACAGCAACGCGGCACCGGCGAGTGCGGCCACGCCACCGGAGGTGTCGCGACGCTTCAACGCGTACGCGGCGAGTATGCCTCCGCCGAGCATCGACAGCCACCGCTCGACGCTTCCGACGTTGAGCGACGATGGCTGCCACCGATCGACGGCGTATTGTGATTGCTGTTTGAACGCTGTAAGGGCCACCTGAGCCTCCTGTGTTCTTTCGTCCGTATGCACCGCATGTGAGCATGAGACGTACCGTGCGATACGCTTGGCAATCACATGAGGCTCGGGTCATCTGCGGCGGAATCACAACTGCCGCGGCGGTTGGGTTTCTGGCCATCGGTCGGGGTCGTGATCGGCGTCACGATCGGATCGGGCATCTTCCGGACACCTGCCACAATCGCGACTCGAGTACCAGACCCGTCGCTCATGCTGACGGTGTGGGTGATCGGCGGCGTGATCTCGCTGTGCGGTGCGCTGTCGGTGGCGGAGCTTGCCGCGGCGCTTCCGCAGACCGGCGGCTGGTACGTCTTCGTCCGCGAGTCGTGGGGACGCCTCGCTGGATTCCTGTTCGGCTGGTCCGAGCTCGTTCTCATCCGGGCGTCGGCCGGCGGCGCGGTGGCGACGGTATTCGCCGAATACTTGTTGCGGTCGCTCGGCTGGGCCACGCCCTCCACGCGCAGCGTCCAATTTGTCGCGGCGACGGCGATCGTCGTGGCCGGCCTCATCAACATCCGCGGCGTGCGTCTGGGTGCCTGGCTGGCCGGACTCTCCACAATCGGGAAATGTGCGGCGCTGATGATCCTCGGCGTGGCGTCGTTTCTCCTCGGCAGCGGCGCTGGCGGATCGATGGCGCATTTCGACGCGGCCGCGCCGGTCGATCCCGGTCTCTTCGGCCTGGCGCTGATCTCGGTTCTGTGGGCCTATGACGGGTTCGCAGATGTATCGTTCAACGCCGGTGAGGTGATCGAGCCTCAGCGCGCGCTTCCACGTGCCATCGTGTTCGGAACGATCACCATCGTCGCGATCTACCTCCTGGCGAACAGCGCCTATCTGTACGTGCATCCCATCGAGCGCGTGGCGCAATCGCCATTGGTCGCGGCCGACACGATGGGCGCCATCTTCGGGCGTGTCGGCGTGGCCGCCGTATCGGTTGTCGTGACCATTTCAACGATGGGCGGTCTCGTGGGGATCATGCTGGGACCACCGCGTGTGTTCTTCGCGATGGCCGATGATGGCCTGTTCTTCCGATCGATCGCGCGGGTGCATCCACGCTATCAAACCCCTCATATCGCGATCGGCGTCGCGATGGCGCTCGGCGTGGCGTTCGTCCTGACGCGAACGTTCGAACAGCTCGCCGACACATTCGTCCTGGCGATCTGGCCGTTCTACGGTCTCGCCGTCGCGGGGATTTATCGGCTGCGCGCGACGCAACCGAACTTACCGCGCCCCTATCGAGTGCCGGGCTACCCGATCGTGCCCGCGATCTTCCTGATCGGCGTTGCGTATCTCGTTGTCAGCGCACTCGTCGCCGATCCTGTGTGGACCAGTGTAACGTTCGCAATCGTGCTCGCCGGTGTTCCGGTGTACTACGCGGCATTTGGACGCGGCCGCCGCGAACGTTAGACGCGGTAAACGTGATGACGGAACGACAGCGAGTCGTGATCGCAGGCGGGACCGGATTTCTCGGGACCAACCTCGCGCAGTATCTGAGCAGGCGTGGTGCAGACGTTGTCGTCCTGGGCCGGCGTGCGCTCACTGACACGACGCCCTGGCGAGTGGTCCAGTGGGACGCACGGACGCCGGGCGACTGGGTGCGTGACCTCGACGGGGCCGACGCGCTCGTGAATCTGGTCGGCCGATCGGTCGACTGCATCAAGACGCCTGACCACTGCGACGAGATTCTTCGGTCACGCGTCGAAGCCACTGAAGTCCTCGGCCGTGCGCTGCAGCAGGTCGAGAGCATTCCGCGTGTCTGGGTGCAAATGGGCACCGCGCATCGATACGGTGATCCTCCGGACGTTATTTGCGATGAGGATTCGGCGTTCGGCTACGGGCTTGCGCCGTTCGTCGCGCAGGCGTGGGAGGAGACATTGGCTCGCGTCGCTCCTCCTCACATCCGCAAGGTCGTCCTCCGGACCAGCTTCGTTCTGGGACGGACGGGTGGCGCCCTGCGCACGCTCGCAAGCCTGACTCGCGTCGGCCTCGGCGGAAAGGTCGGCCACGGGCGTCAGGGAATCAGCTGGATCCACGAACAGGACATGAATCGCCTCTTCGAGCGCGCGATCACCGATGATTCGATGAACGGAGCCTACCTGGCAACGGCGCCAAACCCCGTGTCCAACGCGGAGTTCATGCGAGAGTTGCGACACGCGCTCGGTGTGTCCATTGGGCTGCCGGCGACCGAGTGGATGGTCCGCATCGCCGCACCGCTGATCTTGCGAACCGACCCCGAGCTCGCGCTCTACGGGCGCTACTGTGTCTCGCGTCGATTGCGTGAGGAAGGATTCGATTTCCTGTTCCCGACATCAGGTCAGCGCTGCGCGATCTCTACTCTCGAACCGCCTGAACCGGTCGCCAACCACCCAGAGTTACCAAACCGATTATGACCAGGACGACTGCAGAAAAGGTCATCCAGCACCTGCTCGAGGCCTCAGCAACGCTGAACGAGACGGTGCGAGTGATGCAGGAGGAAGCCGAACCTGCCTTCATCGACTATCGCCGGCGGACTGGGCAGATCATGGGCGCAATCTATCTCGACCTCATCAAGCCCATTGCCAAAGACTTTCCGGATCTCGATCCTGCCAATCAGGAACAGCAGCCAACATCCTGACGTGCGACCGATCCGTCCAGAATTGTCGCCTCCGCGCAAGCTGTTTCGCGGACCATAAAGGTCCGCGCCGCACGTATCACACGCGAGCGACTTCACCGGCCAGCGAAGTCACGATGGCGCCGACAGCGTCAGGGAGCGTTCCACCGGCCCGCGCGAAGCGCGCGGCGTTGCACCGACCGGCGCGAAGCGCGCGGCATTGCACCAACCGGCGCAGGTGGCATTGCACCAACAGCGTAAGAGAGCGTTGCACCGACCAGCGAAGTGACCGCTCAGAACGCGCGCGACTGACAGCCATCCACCACGACGGATGTGCCGCTGATCCAACTGGCACGCGGCGAGGCCAGGAAGGTGACGACGTCTGCGACTTCCTCGGGGCGGCCGAAACGGCCGAACGGCAGCTCGCGTTTGACAAACTCCGCGATGGCGACGGGATCGGCCTGCTGCCGTTTCCACCAGGAGCCGCCCTCGAACAGGATCGATCCCGGCGACACACTGTTCACGCGAATGTTCGCTGGCGCCAGCTCCAAGGCGAGTGATTTCGCGAGGCTGATCTCGGCCGCCTTGATCGCGTTGTAGGTCATGCGTCCGCCAGCCTCGCGGCCGAAGATCGACGCAATGATGATGATCGAGCCGCCGCCGCGGGCGCGCAGGTGCGGCACCGTCAGGCGCGAAGCACGCACGGCCGGGAGCAGCGTCTGCTCGAACGCTTCCTGCCACTCCGCATCGGTCGTGTCGACCACCCCGGCGCCGCGCCCGAGGCCGACATTGTTCACGAGCACGTCAACGCCGCCGAACCGGCGCACGGTTTCGTCGACGATCTGCTCGATGCCTTCCGAGCGACTGACATCTGCTGCGACGGCAAGGACGCGATCGGGACCAGCGATGTCGCCGATGTCACGCGCCGCGGCGAGCAGTCGCGCTTCGGTCCGCGCGCACAGCGTGACGAAGCAGCCTTCCGCCGCCAACGCCCGAGCGCTCGCGTAGCCAAGACCACGACTCGAACCGGTCACAATCGCCACTTTGTCCCGAAGCTGCAGATCCATCGCTGAGATGATATCTGAGCCATTCGATCGGGCATCTGGCGTGCAATGGAAGCCGTCGTGCACCTGTCAACTCCCAACGTCTGCCGCAAGACCAACGCCCAACTCCCAACGCCATTGGGAGTTGGCCGAGCGAAGTGGTTTGGGAGTTGGGAGTTTACGAGGAGCGACAGAGATGAGATGGCAGGGGCGAGCGGGTAGCAGCAACGTGGAAGATCGGCGGGGAATGGGTATGACGTTGCCCGTAGGTGGTGGCATCGGCGGCCTCGTGTTGCTGCTGTTGTTCTCGGCACTCACGGGGACCAATCCGCTCGATCTCATCAGTAGCGAGCCAGCGGATTCATCCGTCGGCACCAGTGGCGAGCGAAGCGATGACCCGCAGACGCAGTTCGTTTCCGTGGTGCTTCGCGATACAGAGGACACCTGGGGCGAAGTCTTTCGCGAGCGCGGCAACACCTACCAGCCGCCGACGCTCGTCTTGTTCAATCAGGCGACGCAGACCGGATGTGGCGTTGGAGAGGCGGTCATGGGGCCCTTCTACTGCCCGGCCGATCGCAAGGTGTATCTCGACCTCTCATTCTTCCGCGAGCTGAACGATCGATTCGCCGCGCCTGGCGATTTCGCACAAGCCTACGTGGTCGCCCACGAAGTAGGCCATCACGTTCAGACACTGACCGGCGTCTCCGATCGGGTAAACGGCCTGCGGGAGCGCGCCGGCAGAGGCCAGGCCAACGCGCTCTCCGTGCGCATGGAACTTCAGGCCGACTGCTACGCCGGTGTGTGGGGACATTACGCCGCGCGGCGCGGGCTGCTCGAGCCCGGCGACGCCGAAGAAGGTCTGCGTGCCGCGGCGGCGATCGGCGACGACACGCTGCAGCGCCAGACGCAAGGGCGCGTCGTGCCGGAGTCGTTCACGCACGGCTCGTCGGAGCAGCGGGTCTCCTGGTTGAGAACGGGCCTCGATAGCGGCAACATCGACAGCTGCAACACATTCGCGAGCGGGACACGGTAGGGCGAGCCTTGTCAGGCTCACCCTCGCGGACCATGACGGTCCGCGCCGCATCCCAAGCGCGACACCCGCAAGAACCGCTTTACCCATCATTGAACGCCGCCGGATCCATGCTGCACACGTGACGGGCGGGGGAATTCGCACGAGTCACGCATCGACCTGTGGCGCCGGCATCCGTGCACAGACGGGAAACGCGTGCACGAGCACGAGCCCGGGGAAGGACACGATATAGAATTACTTCACAGATCAAAGATGACGCGCCGCCGGGCCAATCAGTTGAATCCGGGCGCGACTGAGGGGTTCAACTGATGCTGATCGGCATTCCTGCCGAGCGACACCCGGGTGAGATGCGTGTGGCCGCCACACCGGAAACGGTGAAGAAGCTGACGACGGGCGGTCGCCATCACGTGATTGTGGAAGACGGCGCCGGCGTCAATGCCGCGATTCCCAACGATGCGTTCGTCGCCGCTGGCGCGACGCTCGCGACCGCCGCCGACATCTACGGCAAAGCCGACATCGTGCTCAAGGTGCTCCGTCCCGAAGGCGCGGAGCTCTCGTCGTTGCGGCGAAGCAGCATCCTCATCGGCCTGCTCGCCCCGCACGAAGGCGTCGACTCCCTGGCGCACACCGGAATTACCGCGTTCGCCATGGAGCTCCTGCCGCGCATCACACGCGCACAGACGATGGACGTGCTGTCGTCGCAGGCGAACATCGCCGGCTACAAAGCCGTCATCGCTGCGGCGCACGAATACGGGCGCTTCATGCCGATGCTGATGACGGCTGCCGGTACGGTCAAGGCGGCGCGCGTCCTGATTCTTGGCGCCGGCGTCGCCGGACTTCAGGCGATCGCCACCGCCAAACGCCTCGGCGCGGTCATCGAAGCCTTCGACGTCAGGCCCGCCGTCAAGGAGCAGGTCGAGTCGCTTGGCGCGAAGTTCGTCGAGGTGGCGCTGTCGGAACAGGAAAAGCTCGCAGCTGAAACCGCAGGCGGCTACGCACGTGAAATGAGCGAGGACTACAAACGCCGTCAGGCCGCGCTCATCGCCGAACGCGCGAAGGCCGCCGACATCGTCATTACTACCGCGCTCATTCCCGGCCGTCCCGCTCCGCTGCTACTGCCCGAGGACACGGTCGCGGGCATGAAGCCGGGATCGGTGATCGTCGACCTCGCCGGCCGTCAGGGCGGCAACTGTGCACTGAGCGAGGTCGATCGCTCGGTCACGAAATATGGCGTCACGGTGCTCGCTCCCGCCAACCTGCCGTCGACCATGGCCGCCGATGCCAGCGCGTTGTACGCGAGGAACCTGTTGAATTTCGTC
>Ga0081539_10002168_pt1 | contig 28855 bp, 27 predicted proteins | sample TabmetS4T2R2_FD_71023 | JGI IMG/M metagenome (GOLD analysis project Ga0081539, IMG submission 71023) | Tabebuia heterophylla rhizosphere microbial communities from the University of Puerto Rico - S4T2R2 | ecosystem: Host-associated > Plants > Roots > Rhizosphere ... | reverse complement strand
AGGGGCCCGAGGGGGAGCTGCACGCCCACGACTACCGGATCGACGTGGTCGTCGGCCGGGCCGAGCTCGACGACCGCGGGATGGTCTGCGACCTGGACGCCCTGCGGGCCGCCCTGCGGGCGATCGTGGCCCGGATCGAGGGCCGCGACCTGGAGGAGATCCGCCCGCCGGCGGCCGAGGGAGTCACCGTCGAGGTCCTGGCCCGCTGGACCCACCAGGAGCTGGTCCCGGCCCTCCGCCAGGCGGGCGGGGACACCCTCGGCGTCCGGGTGTGGGAGTCGGACGCCGACTTCGGCGGCTATTCCGGCCCGGTGGCCTGACCGTCGGCGGCCTCGCGCAGGGCGCCGAAGAACAGGGCCGCCGACTGGGCCCAGGTCGGCCGGCCGGCGGCCCGCTCGGCGGCCGCCGCCGCCATCGCCCGTCGCAGGGCGTCGTCGCCGGCCAGGCGGGCCAGGGCGGCGGCCAGGCCGTCGACGTCGCCGGGGTCGGCCAGCAGCCCTTCGCGGCCGTGGCTGGCCAGATGGGGGAGGTTGCCGGCCCGCCAGCCGACCACCGGCAGGCCGGCGGCCATGGCCTCACCCCACACCGTCCCGTACGGCTCCCGCAGGCTGGGCAGGACGAACACGTCGGCGGCCAGGTAGAGGGCGGCCACCTCGTCGGCGGGCAGGGGGCCGTGGACGACCACCCGGCCGGCCAGGTCGGGCCGGGCCAGCCGGGCCCGGACCCGGTCGCCGTAGCCGGGGTCGGCCTGGTCGTCCCCGGCCAGGTGCAGGGTGGCCAGGCCGTCGGGGAGCCGGGCGGTCGCCTCCAGCAGCTCCAGCAGGCCCTTGCGCTCCACCCAGTTGCCCACGCACAGGCACGCGGCGCGCCGTCCCCGGCGCAGGTCGGGCGGCGGGCCGAATGGGGCGGGGGGCAGGTCGCGGCCTGGCGGCACGACTCGTAGCCGCCCCGGCGGGTAGCCCTGGCGGACGAGCTCGTCCCCGAGGGCCTGGCTGGCCACTACCAGCAGCCGGGCCCGGCGCCAGGCGAGGCGGTCCAGGGGGGCCTGCACGCCCTGCCGGAGCCGCCCGTGGTCGATCCCGCCCGGCGGCTGGTGCAGGCTGCCCACGACCGGCGCCCCCCGGCCCCGAGCCAGCCATGGGCCAAGGAAGGCGGCGGCGATGCTGTCCAGGGCGACCACGTCCGCGCCCCGGGCCTGCCGCAGGACCCGTGGGCCAGCCAGTGCCGGCAGGGGGAACGGGCGGTCGGGGAAGGAGACGAAGCGGACGCCGGCGCGGCAGCCCGGGGCCAGCTCGGCCATGCGGCGGTGGTAGCGGTAGCCGCCGGTCAGGCGGCCGGGGTCACCGAGGGTGACCAGGGAGACGGTGAGGATGGGGGTCATCCACGTGGCTCCGAGGTCGCCACCTCCACCGCGGCGGTGAGGGTGTCGACCACCGGGGCGCCGGTGGCCTCGAGGACGTGCCGATGGTGGGTGCCGCCGTCATACAGCACGCAGCCGGCGCCGACCGCCCGGGCCGCCGCCAGGTCGTCGAGGGCGTCCCCGACCAGCAGGGCCGCCGCGGCCTCGATGCCGAGGGCGGCCAGGTGCTCCACCAGATGGTCGGTCTTGGCGCCGCCGCCGGGCACCCGCAGCCCGTCCACCCGGACGAAGAAGCCGCCGATCCCGAGCCGCTCGACCAGCCGCACCAGGTCCTGGTGGCGCCACATCGACAGCAGCGACTGGCTGAGGCCGGCCGCCTTGGCGGCGGCCAGTGCCGCCCGCGCGTCGGGGGCGAGCTTGAGCTCCTCGACCCGGGCGCCGTAACTGTCGTGGTAGGCCGCGTCCAGGGCCCGCCACTCGCCCGGGTCGATGGGTCGGCCGGCCACCTGCTCGTAGAACCGCTGCACGGGCCGGGTGAACCAGGTGCGGAAGGCGTCGGAGTCGATCGCGGGCAGGGCCAGCTTGGCCAGCGCGTCGTTGATCGCCTCCACCACCGCCGTATGGTCGTCGACCAGGGTGCCGTTCCAGTCCCAGACCAGGTGGCGGACGGCGCCGGAGTGCCCCATGCCGGCCAGTGTAGGGCGCCGTCACCCGCCGGTGATCTCGTCCACGCAGGCGACCAGCTGGCGCAGGTTGCGGACCTCGAAGACCTGGTCGCAGTGGGGGGCGTAGGTGCGCACGATCGAGTCGGTGGTGTCCCAGTCGGGCCGGGGCTCGGGGTTGAGCCAGTAGAGGTGGCGGACCCGGCCGGCCAGGCGGCGGAGGGGGTCAAGGCCCGGGTCGCGGTAGTTGTTGCGGGCGTCGCCCATGACGAGCAGGGTGCTGCGGGCGTCGAGGTCGGCGCCGTAGCGCTCCTCGAAGGTGGCGAACACGTTGCCGTAGTTGGAGTGGCCGTCGGCCCAGACGACGTTGGCCCGGGTGAACAGCCGCTGCAGGTCGAGGACGTCGCCGGCCTCGTCGAGCATGGCGCTCACCTCGTCGACGCCGTCCACGAACGCGAACGAGCGCAGCTTGGAGAACTCCTGGCTCATGGCGTGCAGCAGCGCCAGCGTGAACTTGGCGAACTCGATCACCGACCCGGAGACGTCCGCCAGGACGTACAGGTCGGGTTTTGACGCCTTGCGGGCCCTGAAGGCCGGGTGGACCGGGACCCCGCCGTAGGCCAGGGAATGGCGCAGGGTGCGGCGCACGTCGAGGCGGCCGCGGCGGCGCCGGCGCCGCCGCTTGGCCATCCGGGCGGCCAGCTTACGGGCCAGCGGCCGGATCGCCTGCCGGAGCTCGCGGAGCTGGCTGGCGTTGGCGTCGAGGATGTCGAGCTCCTCCAGCTGGCGGTCCCGGTAGCGCTCGGCCGCCTGCTCGGCCCCGTGGGCGGCCGACAGCCGGTGGCGGACCTGCTCGGCGATCAGGCGGCGGAAGTCGTCGATGCCGGCCCGCAGCTCCTCCCGGTCGAGGGCCTCGGCATCCGGGCCGGGGTCGCCGGCCGCCTGCAGGAGCCGGTAGAGGTCCAGCTGCCGCAGGATCCGGTACATGTAGTACCGCTCGGAGCTGTGGCGCTGGGTCTCCATGCCGCCGTGGCGGTCCACGGCCAGGCCGGCCAGGGCCCGCAGCGCCCCCTCGTCGTCGTTGCGCAACGCCTCCAGCAGCGCCTCCAGCAGGTCGCCGGAGGGGACCTCGGCCGGCACGGCCTGGCGGTCGGCGTCGCCGCCGGCGGGCGGGGACGCCGGGCCGGGACGGCCGGCCGCACCAGGCGCCGGCCGCAGCGGGAACTGGACGTCGAACAGCAGCTCGAAGGCGGCCAGGTCCTCGGCCCGCTTGACCAGGGTGGCGGCCAGGGCCGAGCGGAACTGGCGACGGTCGGCGGCGTCGATGTGGCGCAGGCTCTCCACGGCGTCCACCACCTCGACCATGGACACGGGGACGCCGGCGGCCCGGAGGCGGTCGAAGAGGCCGTGCAGCGAGGCGACCAGCGAGGTCGGCGCCTCGTTCCCCCCGCCCGCGGCCGTTGCATCCGCCATCGCGGCATTGTACGTTGCGCGAACAAATATTCGGAGAACGAACAGCGAGGATCGGATGCTCCAGCCGCGGCCGACCCGTGCCCCGGTGGGGCGGCTCCTGCGTCTCAGCCTCGTCCTCAACCCCGTCTTCCCCCGGGAACGGCTGGTCGAGGTCGCCCGCATGGGGGACCGGGCCGGGATCGGCGCCCTCTGGGTCGGCGACGTCCATCCGCTGGACCGGCGGCCGGCCACGACCGACGCGTTTCTGGCCGTCTCGGAGGTCGCGCCGGTGGCCCGCCGCGCCCAGGTCGGCCTGATGCTGACCCCGGACCCCGGGTCGGCCGGCGACGTGGCCCGCATGACCGCGGCGCTCCACGACGAGCTGGACGGCCGCCTCGAGGTCGGGCTGCGCCTGGGGCGGCTCGGCCCGATCGCCCTCGAGGGATACGTGGCCGCCCTGCGCCGGCTGTGGTCGGAGTCCGCGCGGTCGGCGCCGCCGGTCTCGCTCCAGACCGAGCTCGGGCCCTCGCTGGCCCCGGCCGTCCGGGCGGCCGACGACGCCGTGGTCGTGGCCGGGACGCTCGAGGAGGTCGAGACGCTGGCCCAGGAGGCCCGGGCCGCCTGCGCGGCCGCAGGCCGATCCCCGGACACCCTCGGCCTGGCCGCCGAGCTGCCGGTGTCGATCGGCCGGACCACGGCCGAGGCCTGGGCCCGCTGGGAGTCCGACGAGACCCTGGCCGGGCTCGGGCCGCCGGCCGAGGTGGCCGTCTTCGGCACCCTCGAGCAGGGCCACGAGCAGGTCATCCGCCTGGCCCACGCCGGCATCACCGACCTGCGCTGCCTACCGCCGGACGCGGTCGACGTCCACGACGTGATCGCCCAGCTCACCGCCCTCAGCATCGGCACTTTGGACCGCCTGGCCCCGGGCAGCCCCCGCTCGCGCGCCCCCGAGCCGCCCAAGGGCTGGGGCGGCCGGCCCCGGTTCCCGACCCCCTGAGGCCGCCGCGCGGTCCGGTCAGCGGATGGTCAGGCGCTCGCCGACCAGCTTGGCCGCCCGCAGCAGGTGGGGGAGGAACTCGCCCTCCATCTCCTCGACCGTCACCCGGCCGGCGTGGGTGGACACGTTCATGGCCGCCAGCACGTTGCCGCGCAGGTCGCGGATGGGGGCGGCGATGGAGCGGACCCCCATCTCCAGCTCCTGGTCGACCAGGGCCCAGCCGCGGCAGCGGATCCGGTCCAGCAGCCCGCGAAGCTCGGCCTCGTCCACCACCGTCCTGGCCGTCAGCCGCTCGCGACGGGAGGTCCGGAAGTAGACGGCCAGCTCCTCGTGGGGAAGGTGGGCCATCAGGACCCGCCCCATCGAGGTCGCGTGGGCCGGCAGCCGCGACCCGACGCTGAGGGCGATCGCCATCACCCGCTTGGACGGCACCCGGGCCACGTAGACGATCTCCGGCCCGTCCAGGATCGAGGCCGAGCACGACTCGCCGGTCCGCTCGGCCAGCTCCTCCATGTAGGGCTCGGCCACCTCCCACAGGTCGAGCGACGACAGGTAGGCGTAGCCGATCGACAGCAGCTTGGCCGTGGGGGCGAATCGCCGGCCGTTGCTCTTGACGTAGCCGAGGTGCTCCAGGGTGAGCAGGATGCGGCGGGCCGTGGCCCGGGTGAGGCCGGCCAGCTCGGCCGCCTCGCTGAGGGTCAGGCTGGGGTGCTCGCGGGAGAACAGGCACATGACCGCCAGCCCCCGTTCCAGGGACTGGACGACGTTGCTCTCCGGGCCCCGCTGGGCCCTGACCCCGCTGCTTGACACCCGGTTACCCCGATGAGAGCCTGTGCTTCTAGCGCACGTTTGTACGCATTGCGAACAAGCGGGGCCAGCATACCACCCCCCGGGAGGAGCGTGTCGCCCGATGACGCGGAGGTTCGAGACCAAGTTCGGCTCCCTGGACCACTACGAGAAGGGCGCGGTCGAGGTCATCGACGACGACCCCAAGCACTACACCTTCTCCAACGTGTTCGAGGTGGCGTCGCGGTCGCGGCCGTACGAGAAGGTCGCCGTCGGCCAGAACCGCCAGTACGTGCTCGAGGCCGTCCGGGCCGAGGGGACCAGCGGCTGGCGGACCGCCTCCCACGACGAGTTCGCGCTCGTCATGGACGGCGAGGTCGAGGTCCGGCTGCGCCAGCTCGGCGAGGGCCAGCGGGCGCCGGCCGAGGTCGAGGGCTCGATCGCCGTCGACGGCGACCCCGAGGGCGCCCCCATGGGCCTGGTCAGGGCCGGGCGCGGCCACATGACCCTGCTCCCGGCCGGGGCCGCCTACCAGTTCCACGCCGACCGCCCCAGCGTCATCCTGATGCAGACGATCGCGGGCCGGGACACCGTCTACAAGTGGGCCGACATCATCCAGACGTCATAGGCGCCGCCGCCGGGCCGGCAGGGAGGAACACCGATGGCCACCACCGAGACCGAGTCCAGCGTCCAGACGACCGAGCGCAACCCCGAGGGCTACCTCGGCTTCTGGCTGGGCGAGTTCGAGTTCAGCCGCGACGACTACTTCGTGTACATCAACTGGCCCACCGGCCGGCACGTGATGAGCGCCGACACCTTCCTCAAGGCACTCCAGCGCGACGTGGCCTGGGAGTTCTTCTACGGCATCGTCAACTTCGACGGGGTCATCGGCACGGTCAACCACTACGGCGACGTCGACCTGTTCGCCGGCCGCTACAACGACGGCTGGCGCAAGGCCGAGCTCGACCACCTCGAGAACTTCCCGACGGCCCAGATCAAGGCCACCTTCGTGGCCATGCTGGACGACTGGACCAACCAGGGCTTCGACCCGTTCGCCTCCCCGGACGAGACCGGCACCGCCTTCGGGCCCAAGAACGGCTCCAACAAGGCGGCCATCACCCGCCACCGGGTCACCGCCCAGCGGATGGTCGGGGTCCCGGGCGACGAGGGCCTGCGCAGCGACGACACCGGCCACCCGATCAACCGCCACTTCCACGACGTGCCCCAGGACGAGCCCGAGATCCACGCCGAGCCCGGCTTCGAGGGCGACGTGGCCGCGTTCAACCTGTTCGCCTACCTGTCGCGCTCGGACGTCACCTGGAACCCGTCGGTGGTGGCGGCCTGCAAGGACAGCCTGGCCTGCCCGACGACCGAGGAGTACATCCTCCCGATCATCCACGGCAACGACCGGGTGGAATGGTTCGTCCAGCTCAGCGACAAGATCATCTGGGACGTGGAGGACCGCGACACCGGCACCGTCCGGGCCAAGGTGGTCATGAAGGCCGGCGACGTCTGCGCCATGCCGGCCGACATCCGCCACCAGGGCTACTCGCCCAAGCGGTCGATGCTGCTGGTCTGGGAGAACGCCGACGCCGAGCTGCCCGAGCTCATCTCCTCGGGCAAGCTGCCCACCTACCCCGTGGACCTGTAGCCCCACCGGGGTCCGCCGGATGCGGGACAAGCTCTTCATCGGCGGGGAGTTCGTCGACGGGGTCGAGCAGGCCACCTTCGAGGTCCTGAACCCGCACGACCTGTCCAGGCTGGCCGAGGTGGCCGAGGCCCGGCCGGCCGACGTCGACCGGGCCGTGGACGCGGCCGCGGCGGCGTTCGGTGCCTGGAGCCGGACCGCGGCCAGCGAACGGGGGCGGCTGCTGCTGCGGCTGGCCGACGCCATCGAGGCCAACGCGGCCGAGCTGGCCCGGCTGGAGACGCTGGACACCGGCCACCCGATCGCCCACTCGACCATGCTCGACGTCCCCCGGACGGCCGCCACCTTCCGCTACTTCGGCGGCATGGCCGACAAGTACGAGGGGACCGTGGTCCCGGTCGAGACCGGCTTCCTCAACTACGTGGTCCGCAGGCCGGTCGGGGTGATCGGCCAGATCGTCCCCTGGAACTTCCCGCTGATGTTCACCAGCTGGAAGCTGGGCCCGGCCCTGGCCGCCGGCAACACCGTGGTCATGAAGCCGGCCGAGCTGACCCCGCTGACCACCCTTCGGGTGGCCGAGCTGATCGCCGAGACCGGCTTCCCGGCCGGAGTGGTCAACGTCGTCCCCGGGTTCGGCCACGTCGCCGGGGCCCGCCTGGCCGAGCACCCCGGGGTGGCCAAGCTGTCGTTCACCGGCTCGACCGAGGTCGGCCGCCTGGTCGTGCGGGCCTCGGCCGGCAACCTCAAGCGGCTCCAGCTGGAGCTGGGCGGCAAGGGGGCCAACATCGTCTTCGACGACGCCGACCTGGCCGCGGCCGTCCAGGGCAGCGCCTTCGCCATCTTCCACAACCAAGGCCAGGCCTGCATCGCCGGCTCGCGGCTCATCCTGCACCGGCGGATCGCCGAGGAGTTCCTGGACCGCTTCCTGGCCCTGGCCCGCTCCATCCGCCTCGGCGACCCGCTGGACCCGGCCACCGAGATGGGCCCGCTCACCTCCCCCGAGCACCGCGAGCGGGTGCTCGCCTACGTCAAGGTGGCCGTGGACGAGGGCGCCGAGGTCCTCACCGGCGGCCGCGCCCCCGACGACCCCGCCCTGGCCCGGGGCTGCTACGTCGAGCCGACGGTCGTCCGGGCCCGGCCCGAGCTGCGGGTCAACCGCGAGGAGGTCTTCGGGCCGTTCGTCACCGTGGCCACCTTCGACGGCGACGACGAGGCCGTGGCCATGGCCAACGCCACCGCCTACGGGCTCGGCGGCGGCCTGTGGACCCGCGACCTGCGGCGCGCCCACCGGGTCGCCGACGCCATCCGCAGCGGCATGGTCTGGGTCAACAGCTACAAGCGGGTCCACCCCGGCTCGCCGTTCGGCGGGGTGGGGGAGTCCGGCTACGGCCGCGAGATGGGCTTCGAGGCCATGCACGGCTACACCGACCCCAAGTCGGTCTGGGTCAACGTCGACGCGACCCTGCCGCCGTTCTACCAGCGCGACCAGTAGGTGATAGGTGACCGGACCGGCAAGGAGGGCTGGGATGGCGATCACCAAGCAGACGATGACCGACGAGCAGCGCAAGTCGGTGGCCCTTGAGTACCTCAAGGCGTTCGACAACGCGGGGGTGACCTCGACGGGCGGCAGCATCCTCGACCTGTTCGCCGACGACGCCCAGGTCTATTTCCCCAAGTGGGGGCTGGCCACCGGCAAGGAGCAGATCGGCAAGCTGTTCACCGACGTCGGGGGGACGCTCAGGGGCATCACCCACGACTACGCGGGGTTCAACTGGGTCCTGTCGGGCACCGACACCCTGGCCGTCGAGGGCACCAGCTCCGGCGAGCACCAGGACGGCAGCTGGCGGGCCGGGATGCCGGACTGGGGCGCCGGCCGCTGGTGCGACGTGTTCGAGATCCGCGACTTCCTCATCCAGCGCTGCTTCATCTACCTCGATCCCGATTACGCCAGCCGCGACACCGCCCGCTATCCCTGGCTGGCCGCCGAGGAGCCGCAGCGATGACCCCCGACGACCTGCTCCGCAGCGGACGGGTCGACCGCCGCCGGTTCCTGCGCCTGACCGGCGCCACCGGCGCCGCCGTCGGCCTCTCGGGCCTGCTCGCCGCCTGCAAGAACGATGAGCAGAGCGGCGGCGGGACCGGCGGCGGCGCCCAGGGGCGGGCCATCAAGTTCGGCTACGTCAGCCCCCAGACCGGTCCCCTGGCCGGCTTCGGCGAGGCCGACACCTTCATCCTCGACGGCGTCCGGGCGGCGCTCAAGGACGGCCTGCAGATCGGCGGCACCGCCCACGCGGTCGAGATCCTGGTCAAGGACAGCCAGTCCGACCCCAACCGGGCTGCCACCGTGGCCGGCGACCTCATCACCGGGTCGGAGGTCGACCTGATCCTGGCCACCGGCACCCCGGAGACCACCAACCCGGTGGCCGACCAGGCCGAGGCCAACGGCGTGCCCGCCATCACCAGCGTCGCCCCCTGGCAGCCGTACTTCTTCGGCCGCAAGGGTGACCCCGAGAAGCCGTTCAAGTGGACCTACCACTTCTTCTGGGGGCTGGAGGACATCATCCAGGTGTTCACCAACCTCTGGGCCGAGGTCCCGACCAACAAGGTGGTCGGGGCCCTGTGGCCCAACGACGGCGACGGCAACGCCTGGGGCGACCCCGAGCAGGGCTTCCCGCCCGCCCTCGAGAAGGCCGGCTACAAGGTCGTGGACCCCGGCCGCTACCAGAACCAGACCGACGACTTCTCCTCCCAGATCTCCAAGTTCAAGGCCGCCGACGCCGAGATCGTGACCGGCGTGCCCATCCCCCCCGACTTCACCACCTTCTGGAAGCAGGCCGCCCAGCAGGGCTTCCGGCCCAAGATCGCCTCGGTCGGCAAGGCCCTGCTCTTCCCGAGCTCGGTCGACGCCCTCGGCGATCTCGGCCAGGGCCTCTCCACCGAGGTCTGGTGGACCCCCAGCCACCCGTTCTCCTCCTCGCTCACCCGGGCCAGCGCCAAGCAGCTGGCCGACGACTACACCAAGGCCACCGGCAAGCCATGGACCCAGCCCATCGGGTTCGTCCACGCCCTGTTCGAGGTGGCCGCCGACGCCCTCAAGCGGGCCGGGGGCCCGGACGACAAGCAGGCCGTCGCCGACGCCATCAAGGCCACCAAGCTGGACACGATCGTCGGGCCGCTCGACTGGTCGGCCGGCCCGGTGCCCAACGTGGCCAAGACCCTGCTGGTCGGCGGGCAGTGGCGGCGGGGGAGCGACGGCGCCTACGAGCTGGTCATCGTCAACAACAAGACCGCCCCCCAGATCCCGGCCGCCGGCACCCTCGAGCCGATCGCCGCGAGCTGACCGTGCCCGTCCTGGCCATGGAGGAGGTGCGCCTTCGCTTCGGGGCCCTCCAGGTCGTCGACGACCTCAGCGTCCAGCTCGAGGAGGGCGAGGCCGTGGGCGTGGTCGGCCCCAACGGGGCCGGCAAGACCACCATGCTCAACCTCCTGGCCGGCCAGCTGCGGCCGGACTCGGGCCGGGTCCGCTTCGACGGCCGGGACGTCACCGCCCTGGGCGCCCGGCGGCGCTGCCAGCTCGGGATCGCCCGCACCTACCAGATCCCGCAGCCGTTCCCGGGCATGACCCTGTTCGAGAACGCCCTCGTCGGCGCCACCTTCGGCAGCCCCGGCCGCGCCGACGCCGAGGCGGCGGCCGCGGCCGTGGCCGGCCTGGAGCGGACCGGGCTGCTCGACCGGGCCAACCGCCAGGCCGGGTCCCTCACCCTGCTGGAGCGCAAGCGCCTGGAGCTTGCCCGGGCCCTGGCCACCGGCCCGCGGGTGCTGCTGCTGGACGAGATCGCCGGCGGGCTCACCGAGCCCGAGGTCCATGAGCTCGTGGCCGTGGTCGGCGAGCTGCGGTCGGCCGGGGTGTCGATCCTGTGGATCGAGCACATCGTGCATGCCCTGGTGCGCGTGGTCGACCGGCTGGTCGCGGTCGACTTCGGCCGCAAGCTGATCGAGGGCCGGCCCGAGGCGGTGCTGGCCAGCCCCGAGGTCCGCGACGTCTACCTGGGCGCGGAGGCGGTCGGGTGAGCGCCGGCCGGCCCCTGCTGGAAGTCGCCGGGCTCGACGCCTGGTACGGCGATTTCCAGGCCCTGTTCGACGTCTCGGTGTCGGTGGCCGGTGGCGAGGTGGTGGCCATCATCGGCGCCAACGGCGCCGGCAAGTCGACCCTGCTGCGCACCGTGGCCGGCCTCCTGCCCCGGACGGCCGGGGCGGTGCGCTTCGACGGCGCCGACCTGGCCGGGGTGCCCGCCCACCGGCGGGTCGCCCTCGGCATCTCGCTCGTCCCTGAGGGCCGGCGGATCTTCCCCAGCCTCTCGGTCGAGGAGAACCTGCTCGTTGGCGCCCAGGCCCGGCGGCCCGGGCCCTGGAGCGTGCCGGCCGTGCTCGAGCTGTTCCCGCTGCTGGCCGGCAAGCGGCGCCGCGGGGGTGGCCAGCTGTCGGGCGGGGAGCAGCAGGCGCTGGCCATCGGCCGCGGGCTGATGGCCAACCCCCGCCTGCTCCTGCTCGACGAGGTCTCCCTCGGGCTGGCCCCGATCGTGGTCCGAAGGATCTACGAGGCCCTGCCGGCGATCCGAGCCGCCGGCACCACCGTGGTCGTGATCGAGCAGGACATCGGCCAGGCCCTACGGGCCGCCGACCGGGTCTACTGCCTGCTCGAGGGGCGGGTCGCCCTGGAGGGCGCGCCGGCCTCCCTGGACCGCGACCGGATCGCCGCCGCCTACTTCGGGGTGCGGGCATGACCACGGCCAACAACCTGGTCCAGGGGCTGCTCCTGGGCGGGCTGTACGCCATGTTCGCCACCGGGCTCAGTCTCATGTTCGGGGTCATGCGTCTGGTCAACCTGGCCCACGGCGACTTCGCTATCCTGGCCGCGTTCCTGGCCCTGGTGATGGTCGACGGCACCGGGCTGAACCCGCTCCTGACACTGGCCGTGGCCGTGCCGGCCATGTTCGTCCTCGGCTACCTGCTGCAGCGGGGGCTGCTGAACTTCGCCGTCGGCGGCGACGGCCTGGCCCCGGTGCTGGTCACCTTCGGCCTCTCGATCATCCTCCAGAACCTGCTCCTGGAGCTGTTCTCGGCCGACAGCCGGGGCCTGGACGCCGGCGCCATCGAGGACACCAGCCTCGCCCTCGGCCGCCTGAATGTCGGCTGGTTCCCGCTGCTGACCCTGGTCACCGGGGCGGCCGTGCTCGGCGGGCTGCAGCTGCTGCTCGCCCGGACCCGGCTCGGCCGGGCCCTGCGGGCCACCTCCGACGACCCCGAGGCGGCCGAGCTCGTCGGGGTCGACCACCGCCACGCCTTCGCCATGGCCACCGGCCTTGCCCTGGCCACGGTAGCCATCGCCGGGATCTTCCTGGGCATCCGGACCACCTTCTCGCCCGCACTCGGCCCGACGCGGCTGATCTTCGCCTTCGAGGCCGTGATCATCGGCGGCCTCGGGTCGCTGTGGGGGACCCTGGCCGGCGGCATGGTCCTGGGGGTGGCCCAGACCCTTGGCGCCCAGGTGTCGCCCGGCTGGGGGGTGCTCACCGGCCACCTGGTGTTCCTGGCCGTGCTCGCCTTCCGCCCCTCGGGGCTGTTCGGGAAGCCGGTGACCACGTGACCACCCTCGACCCCCGCGCCGGGGCGGGGCTGGTGGCGGTGGCCGTGCTCGGGACCGCGCCCCTGTGGGCCCGGACCAGCGTGCTCCGGACCCTGATCGGCTTCTTCACCCTTCTGGCGCTGGCCACCATGTGGAACCTGCTCGCCGGCTACGCCGGCCTGGTCTCGATCGGCCAGCAGGCGTACATCGGCGTCGGCGCCTACGGCCTCTGGTGGCTGTCGGACAGCGCCGGCCTGGACCCGTTCGCCGCCGTCCCGGTGGCCGCGGTGGCCGCGGCGGTGCTCTCGGTGCCGGTGGCCGTGCTCGCCTTCCGGCTGCGCGGCGGCTACTTCGCCATCGGCACCTGGGTCATCGCCGAGGTGCTGCGACTGCTGGTGGTCAACGTCTCCCAGCTCGGCGGGGGGACGGGGGTGACGGTGACCGCCGCCTCCGCCTACGACCGCCAGACCCGCGTCTACCTGACCTACTGGCTGGCCTTCGCCGTCGGGGTCGGGGCGGTCGCCCTCGCCTACCTGCTGCTGCGCCGCCGCCTGGGCCTGGCCCTGGTGGCCAACCGCGACTCGGAGACCGCGGCCCGCAGCCTTGGGGTGGACGTGTACCGGGTCAAGCTGGTGGTGTACGTGGTGGCCGCGTTCGGCTGCGCCCTGGCCGGGGCGGTGATCTACCTCAACCTGCTCCGCATCCAGCCCGACGCCGCCTTCAGCGTGAGCTGGAGCGCGTACATGATCTTCATCGTGGTGATCGGCGGGGTCGGGACCATCGAGGGCCCGATCGTGGGGACGGTGCTGTTCGTGGTCGTCCAGGAGACCCTCGCCCAGTACGGGGCCTGGTACCTGATCCTGCTCGGGCTGCTGGCGGTGGCCGTCGCCCTCCGGGCCCGCCACGGCCTGTGGGGGCTGGTCGCCGACCGGACCGGCATCTCGCTGTTCCCGGTGCGCCGCCGCCTCCGGCTGCCACCGGCCCCGGCCGCGGGAGGGAGTCCATGACCTACCGGTTCGCCAGCGTGGAGGAGGTCACCGACCGCCTGCGGGGCACCGGGTACCTGGCCGACCCGATGATCGCCAACGTCATCTGGCTGGCCGACCGGCTCCAGAAGCCGGTCCTGGCCGAAGGCCCGGCCGGCACCGGCAAGACCGAGCTGGCCAAGGCGGTCGCCGCCGCCACCGGGGCCCGGCTGATCCGGCTCCAGTGCTACGAGGGGCTGGACGAGGCCAAGGCCTTGTACGAGTGGAACTACTCCAAGCAGCTGCTGCGGATCGAGGCCGACCGGGCCGTGCGGGGCAGCCCCAGCTGGTCCGAGGTCGAGGCCGACATCTTCTCCGAGCCGTTCCTGCTCACCCGTCCCCTGCTGGAGGCGGTCCGGGCCACCGACCCGGTGGTGCTGCTGATCGACGAGGTCGACCGGGTCGAGGTCGAGACCGAGGCCCTGTTGCTGGAGGTCCTGTCCGACTTCCAGGTGTCCATCCCCGAGCTCGGCACCATCACCGGCACCCGCCGGCCGTTCGTCCTGCTGACCTCCAACGCCACCCGGGAGCTGTCCGAGGCCCTGCGGCGGCGCTGCCTGTACCTGCACCTCGACTACCCGGGCCTGGAGCGCGAGCGCGACATCATCCGGGCCCGGGTGCCCGACATCGACGAGGTGCTGGCCGTCCAGATGGCCGGCGTCCTGCGGGCCATCCGCCAGCTCGAGCTGAAGAAGGCGCCGTCGATCTCGGAGACCCTCGACTGGGCCCGGACCCTGGTGCACCTTGAGATCGACCGCCTCGACCCCGACATCGTCGCCGACACCCTGCACCTGCTGCTCAAGCACGAACGTGACATCGCCAGGGCCCGGTCCGAGGTGGCCACCCTGGCGTCCCGGGCCCGGCGCTGACGAAAGGGGCATGACATGGGCGCCCACGAGGACACCGTCCGCATCCTGGAGACCGAGCTCGGACAGGTCGAGCGGGCCTTCCGGGGCCTGTCGGCCGAGCAGTGGCGGAGCCCGACCAAGCTCCAGCCGCTGGACGAGACCCAGATCCCCTGGACCCTGTTCGAGCTGGCCGGCCACTTCGACATCTCCATCGGCCTGACGGTGATGCTGATGGCCGAGCCCCAGGACGGCCAGGTCGGCCGGGACCGGGTCAGCTTCTTCATCTTCCCCCGCTCCGAGGTCGCCCCGGTCGTCTACGACTACGCCTACACCATGGTCGAGGGGAAGACCCCGGAGCAGATGCCCGACGTGCTCGCCGCCACCTTCGCCAAGACGGTGGAGGGCGCCCGCTCCATGGCCCCGGACACGGTCGGGCCGGGCTACTACGCCCTCATGCGGCTGGACGAGTTCGTGGCCAGCCGGGTCGTCGAGGCGGTGGTCCACGGCCTGGACCTGACCGACGCCCTGGGCCGCGAGCCGATGTGCACGCCCGAGGGCGTGGCGGTGACCGCCACCATCCTCGACGACCTGCTGGCCCGCCGCACCGTCCCGGGTCGCCCGGCCGACCTGGCCGGCGACGACCTCGCCTGGGTCCGGGCGGCCTCGGGCCGCGGCCCGGCCCACCCCGATCCCAGGCTGCCACTGATTGGCTGACGAGCGGAACGAGCCGGCTTGGAAAGGCTGCGCAACTTGCTCTGTTGAGCTGTAGGGAGCAAAGATCTCAACAACGCAAGTCAGTTGTTCACCCAGGACAGCCCCGGGGTGCCCGACAGCGTGGAGTTCGACGACTTCTTCGGTGAGGCGCTTGCCGCCGCCGACGGGTAGGGGAGGGCCGGCCATGGACCGGGAGGGTCAGACGACCGCCGCGGGAACGCCGCTCGCCGAGCAGCTCGGCCGTGTCGGGCTGTGGACCAGCAAGCTCGACCTCCAGCCGGCCGACCAGCTCCGGAGCATGCTCGCCGAGCTGGAGGCGCTGGGCTGGGGTTCAGTGTGGTCCTGGGAGGTCTTCGGCCGGGAGGCGCTGACCAACGCCGGGCTGCTGCTCGGCGCCACCCGGCGGATGGTGATCGGCACCGGGATCGCCAACATCTGGGCGCGTGACCCGGTCGCCATGGCCGCCGCCCAGCGCACCCTGGCCGAGGCCTATCCGGGCCGCTTTGTGCTCGGCCTCGGCGTCAGCCACGCCCCGATCGTGGACGCCCGCGGTCACCGTTATGTGCGGCCGCTGGAGCGGATGCGCGGCTACCTGGACGCCATGGACGCCGCCCCCTGGCAGGGCCCACCGCTGCAGGAGGAGCCGGTGCGGGTGCTGGCCGCCCTTGGCCCTCGCATGCTGGAGCTGGCCGCGCAACGGTCGGCCGGCGCCCTGACCTACAACGCCGCGCCGGAGGCGACTGCCTGGGCGCGGTCGATCCTTGGCAGCGGGCCGCTGCTGGCCGTCGAACAGGCCGTGGTGGTGGAGGCGGACCCGGCCGAGGCCCGCCGGGTCGCCCGGGAGCTCCTCGCCTTCTACCTGACCCTGCCCAACTATGTGCGGGCCTGGGATCGGGCGGGGTTCGGGCCCGGGGACCTCGCCGATGGGGGGAGCGACCGGCTTGTCGACGCGGTGGTGGCCTGGGGGAGCCCGGAAGAGATCGCCGACCGGGTGGACGCCCAGCTGGAGGCCGGCGCCGACCACGTCTGCCTCCAGGTCCTCGACCCGGACCCTAGCGCCCTCCCCATGGCGGCCTGTCGAGCCCTCGCCCCGGTCTTGCTCGAGCGCTGAGGAGCCGACCATATGAAGGCGATCGTCCAGGACCGCTTCGGCTCCCCGGACGTGCTCCAGCTCCGCGAGGTGGAGGAGCCGCGGGCCGGCGACGGCGAGGTCGTGGTGGCTGTCCGGGCGGCGTCGGTCAACCCGGCCGACTGGTACGCGATGACCGGGATGCCCTGGGTGGCCCGCGCGCAGATGGGGCTGCGCGGGCCCCGGAGCGGCCGGGTGGGGATCGACCTGGCCGGTGCGGTGGCCGCCGTGGGCGCCGGCGTCACCCGCTTCTCGCCGGGCGACGAGGTGTTCGGGACCGGCGACGGCACCCTGGCCGAGTACGTGGCCGTCGCCGAGGACACGCTGGCCCGCAAGCCGGCCAGGCTGTCGTTCGAGCAGGCGGCGGCCGTGCCGGTGGCCGCCCTCACCGCCCTCCAGGGGCTCCGCGACAAGGGCCGCCTCCGGCCGGGCCAGCGGGTGCTGGTCAACGGGGCGTCGGGCGGGGTCGGCACCTTCGCCGTCCAGCTCGCCAAGGCGCTTGGCGCCGAGGTGACCGCCGTCTGCAGCACCAGGAACGTGGAGACGGCCCGCTTGCTGGGCGCCGGCCGGGTCGTCGACTACACCCAGGAGGACTTCACCGCCACCGACCGGCGCTACGACCTGCTGCTGGACGTCGCCGGGAGCCGGCCGTGGTCGGCCTGCCGGCGGATCCTCGAGCCGCAGGGGAGGCTGGTCATGGTGGGCGCCCCCAAGGGCAGCCGGCTGCTGGGGCCGCTCGGGCACATCGCCGGAGTCCGCCTGGCCTCGCTGGGGCCAGCCAGAAGGTCGTCTTCTTCATCTCCAGGTCGACCGGCGAGGACCTGACGGCCCTGGCCGACCTGGTCCAGCGCGGAGCGGTGACCCCCTGCGTGGAGCGAACCTATCCCCTCGCCGAGGCCGCCCACGCCTTCCGGTACCTGGGCGAGGGCCACGCCCGGGGCAAGCTGCTCGTCACCGTGTGAGAGCGGCCCGCTCAGCACGGGCGCGGGTCCCAGGGCCGGAACGCTCCCTGCCGGGGCGCTCGGGCTCGCCGCGGCCCAGCGCCTCGTTCCCCACCGGTCCGATCCGGGCCTCCACCGGGGGCCTGCGACTGCCGGCATCCTGCTCGGCCATGTTCGCCCTCGCTCCGGCCCCGGTCGGCGGCGGGGCCCTGACGGCCGTCCCTGGTGCAGGTCGCCGAGTACGACCCCGATCTGCGAGCCGCCGTACATGTCGCCCTCGTGCACGATCCCGGTCACCGGCCCGACCGCCGCGTGCCGCCGGTCGGCCATCAGCCTGGCCAGGCTGGCCGCGAGCTCCTGGTCGTCGGCCAGCAGCCGGCCAAGCTGGACGCGCAACTGGGCCTGGAGATCCTCGTTCGCGGGGGCCGCGGCCAGCTCCAGCATGGCCGTGGTGGCTGGCTGGTCGGCTTCGAACGCCAGCGGCCGTAGAATCACCGCCGACCCCACAGCCAGGGACGGTGACCATGGCGACAGCGGCGACCCCCGCCACCAGCGAGCGGTTCCGGCTGGGCGAGGGCCCGGTGTGGGACGGCCTCCGGGACCGGCTGCTGTGGGTGGACATCGAGGACGGGGCCGTGCTCGAGGGCGCGCTCGACGGCGGCGCGATCACCGTCACGGACCGGATCGGGTTCGACACCATGGTCGGGGCGGTGACCGTCGCCGCCGACGGCACCCTGCTCGTGGCCGCCCAGGAGCACCTCATCGTGCAGCACCCGGACGGGACGCGCGAGGACGGCCCGCGGGTCGTGCCGGCGGGGGAGGCCAGGCGGTGCAACGACGGCAAGCCCGACCCGGCCGGGCGGTTCCTGGTGGGCACGCTGTCGCTCGGGGGCCCGTCCGAGCGGGAGGTGCTGGACCGCCTGGAGGCCGACGGGCGGCTGACCGTGCTGGACGACGACCTGGCCCTGTCCAACGGCCTGGCGTGGTCGGCCGACGGGCGCCGGATGTTCAGCGTCGACACCCTGCGGCGTACGGTCTCGGTGCGGGACTACGACGTGGACTCGGGGGCGGTGGGGCCGCGGCGGGTGCACCTGCGGCTCGAGGGCGGGTTCCCGGACGGGATCGCCATGGACGCCGCCGGCCACCTGTGGGTTGCGGTCTGGGGCGGGGGTGAGGTGCGGCGCTACGCCCCCGACGGGACCCTGGTCGACCGGGTCGCGACCGGCGCCCCCCACACCACCAGCGTCGCCTTCGCCGGCGAGGACCTGCGCACCCTGGTGGTCACAACGGCGACCTCCGAGCTCGGCGACGAGCAGCTGCGGGCCCATCCCGACTCGGGCCGGGTGCTCACCGTCCCGGTCGACGCCCCCGGCCTCCCGGTGGCGCCCTGGCACGGGCCCGCCGGCTCGGCCGCTCCGCCGGTCGCCTGACGCTGCAATCGTATTCATGCTAGCCTCGCGGTCATGCCAACCAGCAAGCGCGGCCCGGGATCGACCGTGACCATGCGGGACATCGCGGCCGTGGCCCAGGTGTCCCAGAGCACGGTGTCGCGGGTGCTCAGCGGCGCCGCGACCAGCGTGCCGATCGCCCCCGAGACGCGGGAGCGGGTGCTGCGGGCGTCGCGCGAGCTCGGCTACCGGCCCAACCCGCTCGCCCGGGGACTGCGGGGGGCGTCGACCAACCTGATCGGCGCCGTGGTCAGGGACTTCAGCGACCCCTTCTTCGCCGGGGCGATCGAGGCCCTGGTGCTCGAGTCGATGGCCCACGGCTACAACGTGGTCCTCGGCCACGCCCACGGCGGCCTGGACGAGGTCGTCTCCCTGACCTCGGTGCTCGAGACCCGCCACACCGACGCCATCGTCCTGCTGGGCGACATGCAGGCCCAGCCGCGGCTCCTGGCCGATCTCAGATCCTCGAGCGTGCCGGTGGTCGGGCTCTGGCAGGGGACGAGCCCGCTCGAGTTCCCGACCGCCGACACCGACGACCGGGCCGGGATCCGGGCCGGGCTGGAGCATCTGGAGTCCCTCGGGCACCGGCGGATCGCCTTCCTCAGCGTCGACCTGCCGGTCGAGTACCGGGTCCGGGAGGACGCCTACGTCGACTTCATGGACGACCGGTTCGGGGGCGTGCCCCCCGGCTACCTGGAGCGGTGCCCCAACACCCTGGCCGGCGGGGACGCCGCCCTGCGGCGGCTGCTGGCCCTGCCCGAGCCGCCCACGGCGGTGGCGACCTCCACCGACCTGGCCGCCGTCGGGGCCCTGCACGCCGCCCACAGCCTCGGGGCCACGGTGCCCGACCGGCTGTCGGTGGTCGGCTACGACGACATCCTGATCGCCAGTCACACCGTGCCGGCGCTCACCACCCTGCGGATGCCGATCGCCGAGATCGTGGCCCACGCGGTCGCCCTGGCCGTCGCCCTGGCCCGGGAGCCCGACGCGCCCCGCGGGCCCAGCCTCGAGGTGTTCAAGCCCACCCTGATCGTCCGGGAGTCGACCGCGGCCCCGGCGACCGGCCGCGACCGCTGACCCGCGACCGCGCGACCGGTCAGCGGGGGATCCACACCCGCATCGCCTCGGCCCCCCGGTTGGCCCAGGCGAAGTAGGGGACGGCCCCGGCCGACAGCCCGGCGGCGGCGTCGCCGGCCGGGCTGGGGCCGCCGGCCGGGGCCGGGCCGGCCACGGGCCCGCGGACCACCGGGACCGCGACCCCGACGATGCCGTCGCCCACGTCCGGCCGCGGGACCGTGGCCGGCTCCCGCCGCGGGTCCAAGCGGAGCTCCTCGAGCTGGATGCCCGGCGGCAGGTCGGCCGACTCCAGGCAGTAGACCAGCGGGCCACGCTCGACGGCGACGCAGCCGCGGACGGCGTCGACCCGCGAGTCGGGCTCGGTGACCCGGACCGGCATCTCCAGCTCCAGGACGGCCACCTCCCCGGCCCGCCACGAGCGGGACAGCTCGGCGTAGCCGGCGCCCACCGCCCGTGGGCCCGCGCCGTCGGGTCCGCCGAGCACCGCCGACCGGCACCACCCGGGCACCCGCAGCGACAGCGTCCACGGGCTGCCGGGCGCCTCCACGACCTCGACCGTGACCCGGCCGTCCCACGGGTAGCCGGTGCGGACGGCCAGCAGGACGGTCCCGCCGGGCAGCCGCGCCCGGAGGTCGGCGCCGGCGTACTGGTGGAGCTGGATCCCGGTGGTGTCGCTGGTCGCCAGGTACTGCTCCAGAGCGCCCAGCGTCCGCATCAGGTTGGGCGGGCAGCAGGCGCACGGGTACCAGGGGGCACGCCCGCCGTGGCCGGGCGGCTCGTAGGCCCGGTCGGTCCGGCGCTGCAGGGGGTTGACGTAGAAGAAGCGGGTGCCGGCCAGCGACACCCCGGGCAGGACGCCGTTGTAGAGGACCCGCTCGACGGCGTCGGCGTAGCCGGCCTCGCCGGTCGCCAGCAGCAGCCGCCAGCCGAGCATGGCCCCGGCGATCGACGCGCAGGTCTCGGCGTAGGCCCGGTCGGGCGGGAGCTCGTAGGGATCACCGAAGGACTCGTCGCGGTGCCGGCTGCCCATCCCGCCCGTCAGGTAGGTCCGGGTCGCCACCAGGTCGCGCCAGCGCCGCTCCACCGCGTCCAGCAGGCCCTGGTCGCCGAGCTCGACGGCCACCTCCACGGCGCCGCAGTCCAGGTAGAGCTGGCGGACGGCGTGCCCGGCGACGGTGGCGGCCTCGCGGACCGGCTGGTGGTCCTGCCAGTATTCGGCGCCGAAGCGCCCCTCGCCGAGCAGCCCCTTGCCCCGCAGGTCGAGCATCCGGGCCGCCAGGGCCAGGTAGCGGGGCTCGCCCGTCACCCGGGTCAGCTCGACCAGGGCCATCTCGATGCCGGGGTGGCCGTCCACCCCCTCCCGTCCGGCGGGCCCGAACTCCCTGTCGATCCGGTCGGCGGCCCGGACGGCGACCTCGAGGAGCCGGTCGTCGCCGAGGGCCCGGTGCCAGGCCGCGGCCGCCTGGATCAGGTGGCCGGCACAGTAGAGCTCGTGGCCCCACGCCAGGTCCGTGTGGGGCGTCCCTCCGGTCACGGCCTGGACGTAGCTGTTGAGGTAGCCGTCGGGACGCTGGGCCGCGGCCACCAGCCCGATCGCCTCGTCGGCGGCCGCCTGAAGGGCCGGGTCCGGGGCCCGCCCCAGCTCCCAGCCCACCGCCTCCAGCCACTTGTAGACGTCGGAGTCCAGGAAGGGGAAGGTGGCCCCGGAGGAGTCGGCGGCGGCCCGGTAGCGGCCGCCGGCCCCGGCGGCCAGCCGGAGGTTGTCGAGCGTCCCGGACCGCTGCAGCTGGGCGAAGCCGTGGGGGAGGGTGTGCTCGCGGTTGACCCGCTGGCGGTCGGCCAGGAAGCCGCCGGCGAGCCTGGCCCCCGCGGGACCGAGCGGGGCCAGCCGCCAGGCCGCCGCGTGGGTGGACGGCCCGGGCCCGGCGCTCACTTCACCGCCCCGGTCATCAGCCCAGACACGTAGTACCGCTGCAGCAGCAGGTACACGAGGACGCAGGGGATGATCGAGATGGTGATGCCGGCCTGCAGCATGCCCCAGTCGGTGCCGCCGAGGCTGGTCTCGGTCCGGGCCGCGGCCAGGATCAGGGGGAGGGTGAAGCTCGAGCCCTTGCTCATCAGCACCAGGGCGCCGAGGAACTCGTTCCAGGACATGATGAAGGCGAACAGGGCCACGGTGACGATCGCCGGGACGGCCGAGGGGACGCAGATCCGGAGCAGGACCTGCCAGGAGGAGGCGCCGTCGGTGATGGCCGCCTCCTCCAGCTCCAGGGGGATGGCGCTGAAGGTGTTGCGCAGGATGTAGAGGCTGAACGGCAGCTGGATGGCGGTGTGGAGGATGGCCAGACCGACCAGGGTGTTGGTCAGCCCGACCCGGGCGAACATCAGGAACATGGGGGTGAGCAGCGCCTGGTAGGGAACGATCAGGGCCAGCAGCAGGAAGACGAACAGCACCTCCCGGCCCGGGATCGGGAACCGGGCCAGGGCGTAGGCCGCGGGCACGGTCAGCAGGAGGGTGAAGGCGATCGCCAGCAGGGCCGTGCCCAGGCTGTTGAGCAGGTAGGTGGGCAGCCCCTGCTGGTAGGTCCAGAGCCGCTGGTAGCTGTCCAGGCTCAGGGAGTGGGGCAGGTAGGTAGGGGGCGAGGCGGCCGCCTCGGCGGTCGGCTTCACCGAGGCCAGCACCGACACCGCCAGCGGCAGGAGCATGACCGTGGCGATGGCCACGGACACGGCGCCGAGCAGGTAGCGGCCCCGGCCGGCGCGCGGGCGCCGCCGCGCGGCCACGGCCGGGATCCTGGACAGCTCGACGGTGGCGCTCACGCGTGGCTCCGCCGGGTCAGGAGCAGCTGCACCACGGTGAACGCCAGGATGGTCAGGGCCAGGATCAGCGAAAGGGCCGCCCCGTAGCCGAGCCGCAGGTACGGGAACGAGTTCAGGTACACGTAGAACACCGAGGTGGCGGTCTCGTTCTGCGGCTGCCCGGCGGTCATGATGTAGAACTGGTCGAAGGCCAGCAGCGAGCCGATGACGCTGACCAGGGTCACCAGCAGCACCGTGCGCAGGGTCAGGGGCAGGATCACCCGGCTGACCCGCTGCCAGTAGCTGGCCCCGTCGACCAGGCTGGCCTCGGTGATCTCGGCCGGGATGGCCTGGATGGCCCCGACGAACAGGATCATCCCGAAGCCGATCACCTTCCAGACCACCGAGACGATGATGGCCAGCATCGACCGGTCGCCGTCCACGCCCAGCCACAGCACCGGATCCGAGATCACCCCGAGGTCCATCAGGGCCTTGTTGACCAGGCCGAACTCGGTGCTGAAGAGCCAGTACCAGAGCAGGCTGGACACCCCGAGGCCGATGACCACGGGCAGGAACACGCAGGTGCGGGTGAACCGGCGCAGGCGCGAGGGCCGGGAGGTCAGCAGGGCCAGCAGGTAGCCGCCGACGATCAGGACCGGGGTGATGATCAGCGTGTACTTGAGGGTGAACAGGAACGAGACCCAGAACTGGTCGTCGGCGAACGCCCGCCGGTAGTTGGCCAGGCCGATGAACCTGGGCGGGGTGAGCAGGGACCAGCTGTGCAGCGACATCCAGCCCATCTGGGCCAGCGGCCAGGCGGTGAAGACCAGGACGAACAGCAGCGCCGGGGCCAGGTAGGCGAGGCCGACCAGCCGGCTCCGCCGGCTCCGGTACACGGCGCTGTTTCGGCTACTGGTTGGCAATGGCCTTCATCGCCGTCTTGGCGTCGGCGATGACGGTGTCGAGGTTGTCGTCGCTGTAGTAGGCGCGCTGCAGCATCTTCAGCCACGGGCCCTGGGGCGAGTTGATCTGCTCGAAGAAGGTCAGGGTGTAGGGGGTGCGGCCGACCGTGAGGGCCTTGGCCACGTCCTGGACCAGCGGCTCGGCCTGGAAGTACTTGTTGTCGACCATGTCGGTGCGGGTGGTCAGGTTGAGGGCCTTGGCGTACACCTCGACCTGGACCTCGTCCGAGAGCAGGAACTTCATGAAGTTGACGGCGTCGTCGACCCGCTTGCTGCCCTTGGGCACCACCACCAGGTCGCCGCCGATGAACGAGGCCGACGAGCCCGGCTGCAGCCCCGGGAGCAGGCCGATGCCGAAGTCCATCTTCGGGTTCTGCTGGCGGGCCAGGGTGATGTTGAAGTTGCCGGTCCCCATCATGCCGACCTTGCCCGAGCCGAACTGCAGGTGGAAGGTCTCGCCGTTCTCGCTGCGGGCGCCCGGGGGGACGTTGCCGGCCTTGACCATGTCCCGGGTGAACTGCAGGACCTGCTTGACGCCGTCGCCGACCAGCGGCTCGTCGCCCGGCCCGGAGGCCTCGATCTTGGCCCCCGAGGCCCACATCAGCGGCCCCACGGTGAAGATGTTGCAGCCGGCGCAGTTGCCCGGCAGGTAGTAGCCCTTGATGCCGCCGCCGAGGGCGGTGATCTTGTCGGCGTACTCGCGCAGCTCGGCCAGGCTGGTCGGGGGCTTGTCGGGGTCGAGCCCGGCCCGCTTGAACAGGTCCTTGTTGTAGAAGAGGGCCGAGACGTCGGCGTACAGGGGGACGCCGTAGAGCCGGTCTTTGTAGGTCGCGACCGTCATGTGCCCCTTGCTGGCCGTCTTCAGCTCCGGCCAGGCGCCGATCCGGTCGGTGAGGTCGACGAGCTGCTGCGCGTCCTCGAACTGCGGGGCGTAGATGAGGTCCATGCCCATCAGGTCGGGGACCTCACCCGAGGCGATCCCCTGGGCGATCTTGCCCACCATCTCGGTGTGGGGGATGTAGGTCAGCTTGATCTTGCAGTTCGGGTTCTTCTCGTTCCAGGCCGCGACCAGCATGTCGACCATCTGCTTGTTGCCGCCCGAGCGCTCCCACATGGCCAGCTCGCCGGTGCTGGCGCAGCTCGTGGTGGCGGCCGGCGCCTGGGCGGCGGTCGACGGTTCATCGGACCCCTGGCTGCAGGCCGCGAGCAGCAGTGCCGCCGCTGCCAGCAGGACGGGCCACCTGAGACGGCTCCTCATCCCGCGCTCCTTCGGACGACGGTGGGTGCATACGATGGCATGCATTCGAATTCATGTCGAGGGCGGAGGTCAAGTCCGAGGGTGCGGTCAGGGGGACGCGATGGCGTCCGGGTCGTGGCGCTGGAGGAGGGCGACGCCGATGGCGGCCCGGCGGACCCGCTCGCGTGCCGAGGCCACGGCCAGGGCGGCCAGGTGCTCGCCGGAGGGGTAGAGGCCGGGGGCGTTGCGGACGGTGAACTTGAGGTGGACCGGGGCCGCCACCCGGACCAGCTCGGGCACCTCGTAGTAGCGGACGGCCCCGCCGAAGTCGTCGGCCCCCTCGACGTAGACGTCGACCGGCACGTCCACGGCCTGGCGGATGGCGGCGATCTGGGCCAGCGACAGGTCGATGGGGAGGTTGAGGGTGGTGGCGCCGAGGTCCTCGAACAGCCGGGCGCTGGCCGGGTTGGTGACCGGCAGGGAGATCGAGACCTTGATCTCGAGGTCGCGGGGCAGGTCGCCGGCGCGCTTCATCCGGCCCAGCACCCACAGCAGGCCGCCGTCGGCGACCAGGATGCTGCGGACCCCGAGCTCGCACCCCCGCAGGACGTCCTCGACCCCGTAGGCCAGCTGGTCGGCGCCGCGCAGGCTGCCGGCGACGACCCGCCCTGCCGGGGCGGTGGCCTGGACGCCGACGTCCCAGGCGGCCCTCGGCCCGGTGAACAGGCAGACCTCGACGTCCTGCTCGCGGCCGAGGGCGACCATCGCGGCGATCTCGTCGTCGGTGAGGAGCATCATCCCGCTGCCCTGGCTGATCCGGTGGACCCGCAGCCCGCGCTCCTTGGCCGCGTCGACCACGGCCCGGAACGGCTCGGGGCCCTCGACCGAGGGGATCTCGATCCGGTACTGGCCACCGTCGCCGAACCGCCCGGCCGAGCTGGGCAGCTCGCCCAGGTCCCGGTGGGGTAGGCCCAGGGCGGCCAGCCGCCGCCTGGCCTCGGCCGGCGGCCGGCGCTCCGGCTCGGCCGGGGGTCCGGTCATCGCCGGAGCGTGACAGATATCTGATGGGCGGGCAAGGCTTGCTGCGGAGATTGGCCCGGTTCTGGCGGCCAATCGGTGCATCTGGGCAAGAACTCATCTGATGAGTCTTGCCTCGGCTGCTGAGGTGCTGCATGCTCTGCTCGTGGAAGCTCCCGCGGACGATCTGGGCAGTCCCGCCGCCGCCGAGGCGGCGGCCAGCATCACGGAGACGGTGGTGCAGCGGCTGGAGGACCTGGTGCTCGTCGAGCTCGAGCCGGGGGCCGAGCTCCCCTCGGAGGCGGAGCTGGCGGCACGGTTCGAGGTCAGCCGGTTGACCGTCCGCGAGGCGGCGCGGTCGCTGCAGGCCCGCGGGCTGGTCGAGATCCGCCAGGGCCGGCGGACCATGGTCGCCCACCCCAACGCCGGGCCGATCGGCGGCTTCTTCACCGCCGCCGTGCGCCGCGACCCACGCCAGCTGCTCGACCTGCTGGAGGTCCGCCGGGCCCTGGAGGTGCACATCGCGTCGCTGGCCGCCGCCCAGGCGAGCCGCAGCGACGTGTCGGCCATGGAGCTCGCCCTGGCGGCCATGCGGGAGGCCGCCGACGACCCGATGGCCCTGCACGAGAGCGACATCGGCTTCCACGCCAGCGTGGCCGCGGCCGCCGGCAACCAGATGCTCCGCTTCCTCATCGAGGCCATGGAGGAGCCGCTGCGGGCCAGCCGGATGCGCAGCCTGCGTGGCCACCTGGCCCGCGGGGGGACCGTCCAGGACGTCATCGAGCAGCACGCCCGCATCCTGGAGCGGATCAAGGCCCGCGACCCCAGAGGCGCCGCCGCGGCCATGCTCGCCCACCTGGAGCAGACCGCCCGTGACCTGCGGGCCGCCTTCACCCTCGCCGGCCTGGACGCGGGGGAGTGAGGTCGCGGTGAAGGTCGTCGGGGTCGAGACGCTGGTGGTCGGCACGCCCTGGCGCGAGCTCACCTTCGTGGAGCTGGTCACCGACGAGGGGCTCCGGGGCGTCGGCGAGGCCCGCATCGTCAACAAGACCGACACCCTGCTGGCCTGCATCGACGAGCTGGCCGGGCGCTATGTGCTGGGCATGGACCCCTTCGACGTCGAGCGGCTGGCCTGGCAGGTCCACTGGGCCGAGTACGGCCGGGCCGGGGAGGTCACCCAGACCGCCCTGGCCACCTTCGACGTCGCCTGCCACGACCTCATCGGGCAGGCCACCGGCGTGCCGGTGTGGCAGCTGCTCGGCGGCCGCTTCCGCGACCGGGTGCCGGCCTACGCCAACGGCTGGTACCAGGGCGACCGCGACCCCGGGGTGGTCGCGCGGTTCGCCGGCGAGGTCGCCGGGCGCGGTTACCGGGGCCTCAAGATCGACCCGTTCGGCGCCGCCTCGGCCGAGCTCGGCCATGCCGACCTCGGGCTGGCGGTCGACATCATCGGCGCCGTCCGGGACGCCGTCGGGCCCGAGGTCGAGCTGATGGTGGAGATGCACGGCCGCTTCACGGCCGCCACCGCCGTCCGGGTGGCCAGGGCCATGGAGCCGTTCGGACCGGCCTGGATCGAGGAGCCGGTGCCGCCCTACAACCCGGCCGGGCTCCGCCAGGTCCGGGCCGCGACCTGGCTGCCCCTGGCCACCGGGGAGCGCCTGCACGTCCTGGCCGAGTTCCGGGAGCTGTTCGAGGTCGGCCTGGTCGACATCGTCCAGGCCGACCTGACCCACTTCGGCGGCTTCACCACCCTGCGCAAGCTGGCCGGCTGGGCGGCCGCCTACGAGCTGCTCATGGCCCCCCACAACGTCTGCGGTCCGGTGGGCACCGCCGCCAACCTGCACCTGGCCGTGGCCACCGGCAACTACAAGGTCCTGGAGCACTTCAACGACTTCGCCGACCCGTGGGTCAAGGACCTGGTCCACGGCGCCCCGACCGTCGACCCGGCCGACGGCTGCTTCGCGCTGCCGACCGGGCCCGGGCTCGGGGTCCGCCTGGACCGGGAGGCCGTCGCCCGGCACCCGCGGACCGGCGTCCACTTCAACCTGTTCGAGGACGGGTGGGAGCGACGCGATGCCCTGCCGCAGCGAACACCGCCGACGGGTCGGCCAGCACCCGCCTGACCACCGCCCCGGTGGCCCCCCGCACGGCCGCGTTCGGCCCCAGGCGGGAGGCGAGCACCCGGGCCGGCGACCAGCGCTGAGTGATGGCCCGCTCGGACAGCTCGGCGAGCAGCGGCTCCCGGAGCCACGGCTCCAGGGAGGCGTACAGCCCGCCCAGGACCACCGTGCCCGGGTCGACGACGTTGACCGTGGCCGACCTCGCCGGCGAAGCCCTCGACCCCGCGGAACAGCTCGCCCCCCGATCACGATGCCGGCGCCGACGCCGATCTCGCCCGATATGGGTCGACCAGGCTGGAGACGGTGGTCTTGGTGAGGCCGGTGGCGGCGGCGATGCCGGCCCGGGGCACCGGCTCGGCGGCGGCGATGCGCTGGGCGACCAGGGCGAGGTTGTGCTGGGGGAGCTCGTCTGCCTAGTTTGGCCACTGGACGGACAAATTCCGGGGAGCTGAGGCGTGTGGCTCGCGACCAGGAAGTTCTCGGGATCGGGATGGCCGGCTATGCCTTCATGGGGCGGGCCCACTCCCAGGCCTGGCGCAACGTGGCCAGCTTCTTCGAGCTGCCGTACCGCCCCCGTCTGGCCGCGATCTGTGGCCGGGACCCCGACGCGGTCGCCGCCGCGGCGGCCCGGCTCGGCTGGGCGGCAACCGAGACCGACTGGAAGCGCCTGGTCCATCGCGACGACGTCGACCTGGTCGACGCGTGCACGCCCGGGTCGAGCCACGCCGAGATCTCGATCGCCGCCCTGGAGGCCGGCAAGCACGTGCTGTGCGAGAAGCCGCTGGCCAACACCGTCGACGAGGCGCGGGCCATGGCGGCCGCGGCCGAGCGGGCGGCCGCCCGAGGCGTGCGGGCCATGGTCGGGTTCAACTTCCGCCGGGTCCCGGCCGTCGCCCTGGCCAGGGAGCTGGTGGGGGCCGGCCGCGTCGGCGCCATCCGCCACGTCCGCGCCGCCTACCTGGGCGCCCACCTCCTCGACCCCGAGTTCCCGCTGGTCTGGCGGCTCC
>Ga0081539_10002167_pt1 | contig 28857 bp, 26 predicted proteins | sample TabmetS4T2R2_FD_71023 | JGI IMG/M metagenome (GOLD analysis project Ga0081539, IMG submission 71023) | Tabebuia heterophylla rhizosphere microbial communities from the University of Puerto Rico - S4T2R2 | ecosystem: Host-associated > Plants > Roots > Rhizosphere ... | reverse complement strand
CCACCCCTCCCCCGGCCCCCCCCCCCCCGGGCCGCCCGCCAGTGGCGCGAGGAGCTGCTGGCCCGCACCGACCTCCAGCCGGCCCAGGTGGGCGAGTACTCGGGAGCCCGCAAGGAGATCGCCCCGGTCACCATCGCCACCTACCAGGTCCTGATCACCCGCCGCGGCGGCCGTCACACCCACCTGGACCTGCTGGGCCGCGAGGACTGGGGGCTGATCGTCTACGACGAGGTCCACCTGCTGCCGGCGCCGGTGTTCCGCATGACGGCCGAGATCCAGGCCCGCCGCCGCCTCGGGCTGACCGCCACCCTGGTCCGCGAGGACGGCCGCGAGGCCGACGTGTTCAGCCTGATCGGGCCCAAGCGCTACGACGTGCCCTGGCGCGACCTGGAGGCCCAGGGCTGGGTGGCGGCCGCGGACTGCGTCGAGGTCCGGGTCGACCTGACCGACGAAGAGCGGATGGACTACGCCCTGGCCGAGCCCGAGGAGCGCTACCGCCGGGCGGCCACCGCCCACTCCAAGCTCCCGGTGGTGGCCGGCCTGGCCGAGGCCCACCAGGCCGACCGGGTGCTGGTCATCGGCCAGTACCTCGATCAGCTCAAGGTCCTCGGCGACCTGCTGGACGCCCCGGTGATCACCGGCGACACCCCGGTCAAGGACCGCGAGACGCTGTTCGCCGCCTTCCGCAGCGGCGAGCTGGGCCGCCTGGTCGTCTCCAAGGTGGCCAACTTCTCCATCGACCTGCCCGAGGCGAACGTGGCCATCCAGGTCTCGGGCACCTTCGGCAGCCGCCAGGAGGAGGCCCAGCGCCTCGGCCGCATCCTGCGCCCCAAGGCCGACGGCGGCCGGGCCCGCTTCTACACCGTGGTCAGCCGCGACACCAACGACACCGACTACGCCCAGCGCCGCCAGCGGTTCCTGGCCGAGCAGGGCTACGCCTACCACCTGGTCGACGCCGCCGTGGTCCTCACTCGAACCTAGGCGCTGACGGCCCGCTCGTACTGAGGTAGCAGGCCGCTCCAACCATGGACATTGCGTTCGCGCCAGGCGGGGCCGTCGGGGCCGAGGCGCTCCCAGCCGCGGTGGACGATCGTGACGGCGGTGGCGTCGCCGGCGCCGATGAAGGAGATCTCGACCTCGGTGGCCCGGTCGCGGTCGGTCCCGAGGTGCCACAGGTAGGCCAGGCGGCGCGGCCGCTCCCAGGCCAGGACCTCGCCCCAGTCGTGCTCGACCCCCTGGGGTGTCCGCTCGAAGATCCGGCCGCCCGGATGGGACTCGAAGATCACCACCAGCCCCGGCGCCGACGACATGGAGTGGCTGCGCGGCCACCACATCGAGGTCCGGTTGGCCCAGGTGTCGAAGGCGTGTTCGGGCGAGCATGCGACCTCGAAGCGGATCTCGATCGGCTCGATCACGACCTGTCCTGTCCCCTCGGTTCGCGGGTGTTCTCGGCCACCAGCCGGAACCGGGCCGCGACCTCCCCCCAGACCTGCTCCACATACTCGCGCACGGCCGCGATCCCCTCGTCGTCGAGCCGGTACAGCCGGCGGGTGCCCTCGGCCCGATCGGCCACCAGCCCGGCCTCCTTGAGCAGGCGCAGGTGCCTCGACACGGCCGGCCGGCTGATCGGCAGTTCCCGGGCCAGCTCGCTGACCGACCGGTGGCCGGCGGCCAGCAGCTCGACGATCGCGCGGCGGTTGGGGTCGCCGAGGGCGTCGAAGGGGTCTCCGGGCAGGGCATGCAGCGGCATTGCCCTTAGGGTAACAGAACTGTTACGGTAACCCGTCGGTTACCGAATCGAGGAGGGGCACTCGAGATGAAGGCCTACGACGCCAGCGTGGAGATCCAGGCCAGCCCGGACACCATCTGGGGCATCCTGACCGACGCCCCCGGCTACCAGGCCTGGGACTCGGGCGTGGAGGGGTCGAGGGCCGCATCGCCCCGGGCGAGAAGATCACCGTGCGCTCGCGCGCCAACCCCGGCCGCGCCTTCCCGGTCAAGGTGACCGAGTTCGCACCTGGGCAGCGGATGACCTGGAGCGGCGGTATGCCGCTCGGGCTCTTCAAGGGCGTGCGCACCTTCACCCTGGCCCCTGGGACCGACGGCACGACCCGGTTCACCATGCGCGAGGAGTACACGGGCCCCCTGCTTCCCTTGATCTGGCGGTCCATGCCCGACCTGGGGCCGTCGTTCCGGCAGTTCGCCAGCGGGCTCAAGCAGCGCGCGGAACGCTGACCTCCGGCAATGCGAAGGGCCCCCACAGTTGGGGGCCCTTCGTCAGGGAAGCCCTACCTGGTCTGGCTCCGGTTGCGGCTCACGAACAGGACCAGGACGCCGCCGCCCACCAGGACGATGCCGGCCAGCAGCATCGGGCCCGAGCTGGCCCCGGTGAAGGGCAGGGCGCCCCCGCCCCCGGTGGTGCTGGTCGCCGCGCCGACGGCGGACTCGGTGGTGGTCGTCTCCGCCAGCGTGCTCGACGGGGCGACCGTGGCCTCGGTCTCGGTCGTGGTGGTCGTCTCCTCGAGCGTAGTCGTGGTGGTCGACTCCTCGCACTTGCCGGCGGGCGGGAGGTCGGCGCTGCCGGTGTCGCTCGACGCCTCGGCGTCCTTCCAATGGGCGACCGCGGTGAAGGTGATCGTGCCGGTGGTGCCGGCGGGCAGGTCGAAGTGGTCCGAGAACTGGTTGTGCTTGGGCGCGAAGTAGTGCTCGTCCGACTCGAGCTTGGTGACCTTGCCGTTGAGCTCGTAGGAGACGTCGACGGTCGCCTCGTGGTCCTTCTCCCAGGCAGCCACCGTGTAGTGGACCCGGACCTGGCCCTCGAGGCAGCGGGCGGTGACGGTGACGTTGGCGTGCCAGGCGAGCGCCGGCGAGGCCAGGACCGTGGCCAGGAGCAGGGCTCCCAGGCCGACGGCGGTGGCCGCACCGAGGCGGAGGCGGGTCCTCATGGCGATCGTGCTCCTTTCGCGTACAGCCGGGAGAAACGGCAACCGCCTGCGAACGGGGACGGGCCAGGCGCTTGCCGGGTGCCGGCAGAGGGGTGCTCAGGGGACGCAGGCACCAAAGGTGGCCAAACCATAGTCGAATCACCCGAATCAACCGCGTTGATCCGGCAACCACCGCAGCACGGGATGGTTGCGATCCGATAAAGGCGGCCGCCGGGCCGGGCCGCGCTTGACAGGTGGCGCGCGGAAGGGCACCCTCGCGCCTGCCATGCCGCACCGGAACGCCGCCCAGGGCTCCCTGGACCACGACCCCCGCCTCACCCCGAGGCCGAAGGGGTCCTGCGCGTGTCCCCGGGCCCGGCGTCCGGCTCCGCCCATCCGCTGAGGCGAGCCGCCTGCCCGGGCCGGTCCCCGAGTCCTCCACTCCGCCGGCGTTCAGCTGTTGCCGCACGGCCACCCGAGCGCCGGGGTCCATCCCAAAGGACGTACCGCATGCGCTCCGTCGACCCCGTCGACCTCACCATCCAACTCGCGAGCCGGTTCGGGCGCGTGACAGAACCCGCCCCGGTTGAGATGGGGCCCCTGACCGGGAGGGTACCCGACCGAGGCACGGGTGTCGTCGGGCTGTCCACAGCCCCCGGCGACCTCCCGTCGGACCTCCCCGCCGGCCTCTCGCGGCACCTCTCGGCCGGCCTCCCGCGGGACCTGTCCGCCGGCCTTCCGCGGGACCTCCCCGCCGGCGTCCCCCCGGACCGGCCGTGGTCGATCCCTCTGCTCGTCACCCCGGAGGCCGAGGCGTGGCTGCTTGGCTGGCCGGCCGAGTTCACCACGGCGCCGCACGCGCACCGTGGGACCGGCTCCGCCCTCACGGTCGTCGAGGGGTCGCTCAGCGAGGAGTGCCTCGACCCGACCATCTGGACCACCGGCCGCCGTACGACCTGGAAGGCGGGGGCCACCACTCTGTTCCCGGCCGGGCACGTGCACCTGCTGGGCGCGGCCGGCGACCGGCCCGCTGTGGCCGTGCACGCGTGGGCCAGCCCGGCCGGGTCAGCCGGCGGTCGTGCAGGCCGGACCGCGCGAGCTGGAGGTGGTCGTGCGGCTGGTGGACGGAGGGCGGGTGGTGGCCGTGGTCCCGCCGAGCCCGTCGGGGTTGAGCGTGGTCGTGGTCGGGGTCGGGGGTGCTGGGCTGGTCAACCGGCGAACGGCGCGGCGGATCTTCTCCACGTCGGGGATCGGGTAGCCGGCTGACCAGCCGGAGTTGTAGGTCGGCGGCGTGAACCCGATGGTCACCACCTTGACCGGCTGGTCGCCGGCCGCCTCGATCAGCGTCGGCAGCCGGTTGGCCGGGATGTCGGTGGCCACCGTGCGCTTGAGCACCTTGGCCAGGCGCGGGAACGCCGCCAGCAGCTCGGTCGGCTGGGTCTGCCTGGCCAGCGAGCCGATCACGCACCGCTGGCGCTGCATCCGGTCGTAGTCGCTGGTCGTCTCCCGCGAGCGGGAGTAGGCCAGGGCGGTGAACCCGTTGAGCTTCCGGAGTCCGGGCTGGATCTCGAACGCCGGCCGGGGGCCCGGGCGGCCCAGCCGGTCGATCTCGATGTCCAGCGGCTTGAGGTTGTTGACGGTGACCCCGCCGAGGGCGTCGACCACGTCCACGAACCCGAGCAGGTCGACCAGGGCGTAGTGGTCGATGGGCAGCCCGAGCAGCTCCTCGGCCGCCCCGGCCACGGCCGCGATGCCCGGCCGGCTGCTGTTTGGGAACAGGTCGGGCCGCTCGTCCTCGGCAAAGGCGTACAGCTCGTTGAGCAGCCGCGGGAAGCAGCGGCACCCGCCGAAGTAGTCGGCCGCCGGCCCGGGCGGCAACGGCACCCGGACCATGTTCCGGGGCAGGCCGAACAGGGTCACCTTGCCCGTGGCCAGCTCGTAGCTGGCCACGATCATGGTGTCGGTGCGCCGGCCGCGACGGCCCGGCCCGGCGTCGCCGCCCAGCAGCAGCACCGTGACCCGGCCAGGGATGGCCGTGACCAGGCCGGCGCCGTTGTGGTGCTGCTCGCGGTCCCGCGCCTGCCACTGCGGGTCCTCGCCCGCGAATACCGAGGTCAGCAGGTCATAGGCCTGGAGGTCGTAGTAGGCGGCGGCCGCGTGCGGGAACGCGGTCAGGGCCACCACGGTCACCAGCCCGACGGTCGCCGCCTGGCGCCAGCGCCCGCCGCTCGGGTAGGCCGGCGCCGGGCGCCGCTCCCGGGTCGCCAGCAGGTAGGCGTCGACCACGGCCACCACCCGGAACACCAGCAGCCCGACGTCGGCCACGAGCAGGGCGAGCAGGGCCCGCGGCTGCACCAGCATCCGCGAGACGGCGGTCGGCTCGGTCCAGAGCCCGACCCCGACGGCCAGGCACAGGGCGGTGACCACCAGCATGGCCGCGCCCCGGCGACGGTGCCCGAGATAGAGCTGGCCGGCCCCTGGCAGCAGGCAGGACAGCAGCGCCGCGATCAGCGGCCGTCCCCGCGGCTCGCGCGAGGGCGGGCGTGGCGGCCGCCGGCCCACGGGGGCGTCCGAACCCCACCAGACCGAGCTTGCGCCGTCGCCGCCCTTCGGCAGCACCTCCGGTTCGCGCACGCGCCTCCGCCCAGGTCGACGACCCCTCGGCGCTGCACGCCGCGCCGCGCAGAGAAGATCGTGTCAAGAGCGCACTAGCCTGAGTGGCCGGGTAACCAGTGTCGGCCAGAGGTAAGCATCCCACGCGAAGCGGAAATCCGCGCAACCGTGGGCATCGGCGCGTGCGGATCGGCCCTACTCGCGGGCGAGGGCGACCACCTGGTGGATGGCGTCGGGGTTGGCCAGCGCCCCTTCGCTGACTGCCTTCTCCAGCGGGACCCCGGACAGCACCCGCTTGACCGGGACCTCGAGCTTCTTGCCCGAGAGGGTCCGGGGGACCTCGGCGATGGCCTGGATGCGGTCCGGCACGTGACGAGGCGACAGCTCGCTCCGGACCGCGCCCCGGATGCGCCCCCGGAGGTCGTCGTCCAGGTCGATCCCGGGGCGCAGGACCACGAACAGCAGCAGCCGCCCCTCGCCGCCGGGGTCGCTGGCGTCCACGACCAGGCTGTCGGTGACCTCGTCCAGGCCCTCGACGACCCGGTAGAACTCGGCCGTCCCCATCCGGACCCCGCCCCGGTTGAGGGTCGAGTCCGAGCGGCCGCTGATGATGCAGGTGCCGCGCTCGGTGACCTCGATCCAGTCGCCGTGGCGCCAGACCCCCGGCCAGGTCGAGAAGTAGCTGTCGCGGTAGCGCTCGCCGTCGGCGTCGTTCCAGAGGAACAGCGGCATGCTAGGCAGCGGCTCGGTGACGACCAGCTCGCCCACCTGCCCGATCACCGGGCGGCCCTGCTCGTCGAAGCTCTCGACCTTGGCCCCGAGGGCCCGGCACTGGATCTCGCCTGCGTACACCGGCAGGAGCGGACAGGAGGTCACGAACGAGGTGCACACGTCGGTGCCACCGCTGGTCGACCCGACCAGCACGTCTGGGGTGACGTGCTCGTACAGCCAGGCGAAGCCCTCGGGGGGCAGGGGAGAGCCGGTCGACCCGATGGAGTGCAGGGCCGACAGGTCGACCTGGCCGGCCGGCTCGACTCCGGCCTTGATGCTCGCCAGCACGAAGGCGGCGCTGGTGCCGAAATAGGTCATCTGGCTGCGCTCGGCGAAGCGCCACAGCGCCCCCATGTCCGGGTGGCCGGGGCTGCCGTCGTACAGCACCACCGTCGCGCCCAGCAGCAGCCCGCCGACCAGGAAGTTCCACATCATCCAGCCGGTGGTGGTGAACCAGAAGAAGCGGTCGGCCGGGCCCAGGTCGAGCTGCAGGGAGATCGACTTGAGCAGCTCCAGGGCGATGCCGCCGTGGCCGTGGACGATCGCCTTGGGCAGCCCCGTGGTACCCGAGGAGTACAGCACCCACAGCGGATGGTCGAAGGCGACCGGCTCGAAGGCCAGGTCGGCCCCGGCGCCGTCGTCCAGCAGCCGTTCCCAGGTGAGGGTCCTGGCGGCGCGGCCGTCCGGGCCGTCCGCGGAGCCGGCGGGCGGTCCGTCCTCCTCCCGGCCCGGTCCGGTGACCAGGACGGTGGCCTCCAGGGTGGGGAGCCGGCGGCGGATCTGTTCCAGGGCGTCGCGGCGGTCGTGCCAGCGGCCGTTGTAGCGGTAGCCGTCCACCGCCACCAGCACCTTGGGCTCGATCTGGGCGAAGCGGTCGACCACGCTGGGGACGCCGAACTCGGGGGCGCAGCTCGACCAGACGGCACCGATGCTGGCCACCGCCAGCAGGGCGATCACCGTCTCGGGCACGTTGGGCAGGTAGGCGACCACTCGGTCCCCCTTGGCGACCCCGAGCTGCCGCAGCCCGGCCGCGGCCGCCGCCACCCGCCGCCCCAGCTCGGCGTAGGAGATCGTGCCCAGCTCGCCGGTCTCGTTGCCGTGCAGCAGGGCTGGGTGGTCGTCGCGGCGGCGCAGGGACAGCTCGGCGTGGTTGAGGGTCACGCCCGGGAACCACCGCGCCCCCGGCATCCGCCGCTCGGCCAGGGCCGGGGCCGGCGCAGGGGCTGCCCCCGGCCCGCCGACCTCGAAGAACTCCCACATCGAGGTCCAGAACCCGTCGAGGTCCTCCACCGACCAGTGCCACAGCTCGTCGTAGGACGCCAACCGCAGCCCACGCCGGTCGCCCAGCCATCGCAGGTAGCGGGTCATGTTCGCGCGCTCGACCCGTTCCGGGGATGGCGCCCACATCGGCTCGACCCCCACCAGCCGCCTCCTTCCCAGGCCGGTCCTGCTCTTCCGGTGACGCTACCACCGGCGCCGGGCCGGGAATGCCCGGGTAGGCGGCCGGCGTTCGGTGCCTGCAAGGCAGCCGTAATCATGTAAGCGGAGGCGAGATGGCGATCTCCACCCGGCAGCGGTGGCTCCGGCCCCCGCGGCTGCGGACCCTCGACGACCAGGGCGAGCGGCACGCCACCTGGCTCGAGCTCTTCTTCGACCTGGTGTTCGTCATCTCGATCGCCGAGCTCGTCCATAGCCTGGAGGACTACCGCAGCCCGACCGATTTCCTGGGCACGGCCGGCCTGTTCGTGGCCGTCTGGTGGGCCTGGGTCGGGTACACCGTCTACGCCGACCGGTTCGACACCGACGATCTCCTGCACCGGGTCCTTGTCCTGGCCGGGATGCTGGCGGTCATCGCCATGGCCCTCAGCGTCCACGACGCGCTGCACGGTGGCTCGGCCCGGTTCGCCCTGACCTTCGTGGCCGTCCGTGGGATTGTGCTGGTGCTCAACGCTCGCGCCCGGCGCCACGCCGCCCCGGCCCGGCCGCTGCTCAACCTGTTCCTGGTCGCGTTCTCGACCGGGGCCGCCCTCTGGCTGGTGTCGGTGTTCGTCCCCGAGCCGGCCCGCTACGTCCTGTGGGGCGTGGCCCTGGTCATCGAGCTGTCCGCCCCCTGGGTGGGTTACCGCCAGATCGCCAGGGCGCCGATCCACGCCAGCCACCTGGTCGAGCGCTTCGGGTTGTTCACCCTCATCGTGCTCGGCGAGTCGGTGATCTCGGTCGCCCAGGGCGCGGCCGACGTCGACTGGACGGCCGCCACCCTGGCCGCCGCCGTCGCCGGCTTCCTGATCGTGGCCGGCCTGTGGTGGCTCTACTTCGACCGCCTCGAGGAGGGCGCCGTCCGCAGCGTGCTGCGGGCGCTGGTCTGGAACTATGCCCACCTGCCGCTGCTGGCTGGGCTGGTCTCGGTCGCGGTCGGCACCGAGTACGCCATCCGCGAGGCGGCCACCGGAGCCCTGGACCGGACCACCACCCTGGCCCTCGGCGGCGGAACGGCCCTGTACCTCCTCTCCACCGCGGTGATCGGCCTTGCCGTCCGACGCGGCGCCGACCGGCGGCTGTGGCGGTGGCTCGGGGCGGCGGCGGTAAGCCTGGCCATCGGACTGGCCTGGCCGCTCGGGCTCCCGGTCGGGCTGCTGGTGGCCCTCGACCTGGTGCTGGCCGCCCTGGTCGCGGTCGAGGCGTTGTTTGGGGCGATGTTCCACGTGGAACAGGGCCGAGCGTGGCAGGCGCCGGGGCGGCCCGGTGCTTCGATGACGACTGCGGAGGCAGCGATGCGCTATCGGGTGACCTGGAACGTCGAGGTCGACGCCGACGACGAGGGGGAGGCGCGGACCGCCGCCCGCCAGTTCCTCCTCCAGAACGAGGACGAGGCGCTCAGCAAGGTCGTTGCCCTGGAGGACGGGTCCGCGCCCCCCGACATCCCCAAGGTCGACGCCGGCGGGACGCCCGCCATCTAGGACGCCGCCCCGCCGGGCCGCTCCCTCTACCGGCACTACTCGACCCGCTGGGCGGACCCGGCGGGTTCGGGACCAGCCGGCCGGAAAGGCTGGCCCGCTGCCCGGGCCGGACCTGGAACGGCGACTCGCCACGCCGATGAGCTGCCCCCAGAGCTGGTCGCCGTCGCCCTCCCGATCCAGAATTCCTCGTTGGGCTCGTTCGGGTTGACCAGGCGCGGCCGGTAGCGCCTGCCCCGCTCCGGTTCGCGGGCCTCGCTGACGGGGATCGATGTCCCGTCTGACCGCTCGTCTCCCCGCCGAGTGGCGCGTAATGCCGGAGGCCGTTGTGCGTTCCATCAGTTGAGGACGCGACCGGTCGGCGGCCCGCCTTCCGCGAGCGTCTTCCGCGACCGTCCGTGGCCTGGGATGGTGGCCTGCGCGGCTCCACATGGGGACGGAGTCCCGGCTGCCGGCCCAGGCGACACCCGAGGGCCCAGCAGGAGAGGCGATGGAGGACTACGAGGACGGACTCGAGCAGGCGGTGCCCGAGCCGGTGCCGGCGTCGCCCCCCGGCGGGGAGGTGCTCGACTCGGTGGTGCGCCCGGCCCTGGTCGCCGCGACCCGGCTGTTCCTGGTCGCCGGGGTCGCTCTCGTCCTGGTGAACGAGCACGGGGAGCTCCACGGAGCGGTCGCTGCCGGCGACCTCGCCCAGGCCCTGGAGGATGCCACCCCCCAGCTCTGGTCCGGCCCGTCCGCCGAGGTCCTGGCCGGCGGCGCCGTTGTGCGCACGGCCGACCTGGCCGGCGACGTCCGCTGGCCCGCCCTGGCCGGCCTGCGGTCGATGGACGGGATCAGCGGTCTGCTCTGCGTCCCGGTCGAGGGCCCGGCAGGCGCCTCCGGGACCCTCACCGCCGTCCGGCGCCCGGACCGGCCCTGGCAGGCCAGAGAGATCGACTCCCTGGTCACCTACGCCGGCGTGGTCGCCATCCTGCTCAGGGCGGCGACCGACGCCGAGCGCACCACCCAGATCATCCGCCAGCTTGACCACGCCCTTCACCACCGGGTCGTGATCGAGCAGGCCAAGGGCATCCTCATGGAACGTGAGCAGCTCGACCCATCCGGTGCCTTCGACCGCCTCCGCAAGGCCGCCCGGGCCGGCCGCCGCCGCGTCAGCGAGGTCGCCACCGAGGTCGTCGCCGGCCGCCCCCTTGCCCCACCCGGTCCTCCGAACGGCAACGGCGGGCACCTTCCGACATGATGGCCCACAACAGCGGTCCTGTATCCGGCGCCGCATGCAGCGCCGAGGCATCCGTGCAGCGCTTGGGCCGGCGCGCCGTCGCCGGCGGCCACGCAAACGCCGCAAGTCCGGATACTTGACCGGTGTTCGTGGGGGGCCCGGACCACGATCGAGGAGGACCCCATGGACGTGCTCTACACCGCCGAAGCCACCGCCACCGGCGGCCGCAAGAACGGTCACGCCTACTCCTCCGACGGCGCCATCGACGTCCAGATCAACCCCCCTAAGGAGGTCGGCGGCTCCGGCCAGGGCACCAACCCCGAGCAGCTGTTCGCCGCCGGCTACGCCGCCTGCTTCGACAACGCCATCGCCAGCGTGGCCCGGATCGACAAGGTCGACCCGGGCCCCACGTCGGTCACCGCCCTGGTCGGCCTGGCCAAGCATCCCGAGGGTGACGGCTTCGTGCTCGACGTCGAGCTGCGGGTCACCGTACCGAATCTGTCTCGCGAGGAGGCCGACGTCCTGGTCGCCAAGGCCCACCGCCGCTGCCCGTACTCCCGCGCGACCCGGGGGAACCTCGACGTCCGCTTGACGATCGTCTGAGTCGGGGCCGCCGGGCTCTGGTCGGGCCCGGCGATCAGGCCTCCTGGCCCGGAGCCTCCGGTTTGCCCCGCGGGGGTTCCCAGGGCAGGTCGAACCGGAACACCCGGAACGCCTCCCCGTACTGGAACGGCTGCTCAGCCGCGGCGAACTCGGCCATCTCCCGCACGAACCCGAGATTGTCGTGGAGGTCCTCGCCGATCTGGCTGACATGGCAGGCCAGGCTCTCGATCTTCTTGTCGAGGAACTCACCGATGTCCACAACCAGGTTCGGCTCGATGTTCATCATCAGCCAGACCCCGGTCAGCTTGACCGGCTCCAGCCCCTCCTCCAGCAACTCCGGATACGCCAGCCGCGTGTCCGACCCGGGGATCACCGCCGCCAGCGTCGCCTCCCCGGCAGCGCGATGATCCGGATGATTGATATAGCGGTTCGCGAAGTACCGAGTCGTCGGGTCGGTGGTCACCACCACCTCCGGCCGCACTCGCCGAATCAGCCGGACGATCTTCTCCCGAACCTCCAGGGTGGGTTCCAGCAGCCCGTCCTCATACCCAAGAAACTCAACCTGCTCGACCCCGACGACCTTGGCCGACGCCCGAGCCTCCGCCTCCCGGATCTCCGCCAACCGCCCCCGCGTCATCTCGGGGTCACTCGACCCCGCCGCCCCGTTCGTCACCAGCCCATACGCGACGTGAGCCCCCTCCTGCACCCACCTCGCCACAGTTCCCGCACACCCGAACTCAATGTCATCCGGATGCGCCGCCACCACCAACACCCGCTCCGGGGTCCAGTACTCCATCCCCATCCCCTAGTTCGACCTCACCTCAGCAACCCCAGCGCCCCACCCTTCTGGAGTATTCCGCGGTACGACAGGGGTTAGATGAACGGTCGCTCCCCAGCGGCTCACGCGTCCCATGTCCCCGCCACGTCTTCGGCTCTCATCACCCGGGGTGGTCGACCGTCTGGCGATGGCTCGTTCGTCCCAGCTCCAGAATCGCACGTCGCAGATGGGATCGTCCGAACGACTCATCTCCCACTTGATGAGTGGATCGTTTGTCCACAAGATCATCATTGCCGGTTGTAGGCGCTTCCCATCAGGCCTACCATCCGGCCCTCACCAAGAGGAAGACATGCCGAAGGAAGAGAGTCCAGGAGTCAGCCCATCGCCCAAGGGAACTAGTGTCAGCCCTCGAGTATGGCTCGCGCTCGGGACCCTTGTTGGGATCGGCTTACTAGTCGCTGTGGTTATAACGCGTCAGAGTGACAAGCTCCCTACCGCGACCACCAGCAATGCACTCGGTACGGCTTCCTCTGCGCAAACCACTACGACACTAGGTGAGCGAGACGAGCTTGTCGATCGTCTCAAGGAAATCCTGTCCAAGCGCGAAGAAGCGTATCGCGAGCGGAACATAAAGACGCTTCAAGAAATCTATACGAGCGATTGCCCCTGCTTGGAAAGTGACTCCAACGCGATTCATGAGTTGAGAAAGAAAGGCTACGTCTGGGTCGGCGGTGAAACGTCCATTAGGGTCCGGCGGTTGGAGCAAGTATCACCGCGTATGTGGACAATCGTTGCCGATTTCACGTCTGCACCCTTACGGATTGAGACAGAGTCAGGAAGATTGGTGCGGAGTGAACCTAGTGGCACTGACCTATTCCAATTCGTGCTGGCCATGCCAACAGGATCAGAAGAATGGCTCCTGGGCCGCGCCTCATCGTATCGGGGCGGTTGATGGCGCAATGAGGCGACGCCGTCATAGCCTCCTGTCCGTCACCATGGTTGCGTTGTCCCTGCTTATACTCGCCGACCAACCAACCGAATCTGCGCCCTGTGCAGAGAGTTCAGTGCGAGGCAACATTGAAGGCGAGGGCAACCGAGTTCGCTTGTCTTTGGGCGGATCCTCCAAGGGTTGTGCAAGGCCTATTTCGACACGGGAGATGCCACCACAGCCATACGTGACACACGAGGTTGCCTGCACTACTGATCGGCAGGCGGCCGCAGAGGGTCTCTGTTCGGCCACGCCTTGCCCCGACTTCGGCCGCTTCTTTGCATTCTCGACAATCCACTTCCCAGATGGCACTACTCAACCAGCTGGCTTTGAGTGTGTGCAGCTATCTGAAGCGACAGCTAGGCCAGGCCTTACCGTTGCTCAGGTGTTTGAGGCGGTGCGGAGGGTGAGATTGCCGGGTGGGGAGATTGGGGTTGAGCCTGGGGTGCGGGGGTTGGCGAACCTTCAGTCCTACTTCTGGGTTGAGGGGGTGGAGCAGGGGCCGGTCGATCTGCAGGTGGGTGGGTCGACGGTGCATGCGGAGTTTCGGGTGGTGGAGTACCGGTGGAGCTTTGGTGGGGGGGAGGCGGTGGTGACGGAGGGGCCGGGGAGGCCGGGGTTGGAGAGTGAGGTGAATACGGTCTTCCGGCGGCGGGGGGTGTATCCGGTTGAGGTGACGGTGGTCTGGGTGGCGGAGGCGTTTCTGGATGGGAGCAGGGTGGGGGAGGTGGATGACCTGGTGTCGCGGGCGGAGATGAGCTATCCGGTGGCGGAGCTGCGGACGGTGCTGACGGGGTGAGCGGTTCCTTGGCAGGGTTGCTTTGGGATAGCCTGCGGTGAACCAGTCCTGGTCAGGGCGTCCCTGTCGAAGGGTCGCTGGCTCGGGCGGGTTGGAGTTGTGGTCCTTCTGACCGGTGAAAGGACTGCTCGTGACGGCCATCATCGTTGTCGCGGTCGTGGTCGTGATGCTGCTGGTCGTCTCCGTGCTCATGTACAACGGGCTGGTCCGACGGCGGAACCAGGTCGACAACGCCTGGAGCCAGATCGACGTGCAACTCAAGTGGCGCTACGACCTGATCCCGAACCTGGTGGAGACGGTCAACGGCTACGCCGGGCATGAGCGGGGCACGCTCGAGGCGGTCACCGAGGCGCGGGCGGCCGCGATCAACGCCCAGGGGCCGGCGGACCAGGCGAACGCCGAGAACGTGCTCACCGGGGCCCTGAAGAGCCTGTTTGCGGTGGCGGAGTCCTATCCGGACCTGCGGGCGAGCCAGAACTTCCTGGAGCTGCAGCAGGAACTGTCGGCCACCGAGGACCGCGCCGCCTACGCGCGCCAGTACTACAACGACACCGTCCTGACCTATAACAACGCGGTCACCACGGTGCCGCAGAGCATCTTCGCGGCCATCTTCAAGTTCCGGACCCGCGAGTACTTCCAGGCCGGCGGGGAGGAGCGGGGACCGGTCCCGGTCCAGTTCTAGCCCCCGCCACGGCGGCCGAGCGCCGGGTCCGGCGACAGGGCCCGTCAGCGGAGGCGGGGGTCGTCCTCGTCGAAGCCGAGGCGAGCCCGGCGGGCGCGCTCGGCCTCTTCCCGGTCTGCGGAGGAGATGGCGTCGTCCTCGGGGTGGTCCTGGCCGACGCCGACCAGGCGCTCCAGGCGACGGCGGGCGCGCTCGAGAGGCGACCGCTCCTCGGGTTGCGCGGCTGCTGTGCGGGCAATGCGCTCGCGTTCGGCCGCCAGCTTGGCCTCGCGCCAGCGGTCGCTTGACCTGGTGGGGCGGTCGGCGGGGTCGGGCTCGTCGAAGCTCCCGGCGGGGGCGGGGGCGGGGGCGGGGGCAGGGGCCCATTGAGGTTCGTCGTGGTCCGGGGGCGCTTCCTCGCTGCGGAGGCCCTCCGGGTCGTCGCTGTCCTTGTCGACGGTGGTCGGGACGGGGCCGGGGGAGGCCGCGGTCGATCCGGGGAGGCCGGGGTCGACCGGCGCGGTTCGGGAGAGGTCGGGGTCGGGGGCGTCCTGGGGGTGGTCGGGCGGCCCCCCGAACTCGCCGGGGGCGATCAGTGTGGCGTCGTCTGGGCCGCCGGTCCCCGCCTCAGAGGGAACCCGCCCGGGACCCTCTGCGGTCCCCAGTTCCCCTGAGACCGTCCCGGATCCTTCCTCACTCCCCGTGGAGGTGGGTGGTGCTTCACTCCCCATAGAGGTGGGTGGTGCTTCGCTCCCCATAGAGGTGGGTGGTGGTTCACTGCCCATGGAGGTGGGTGGTGGTTCACTCGCGATGAAGGTGGGTGGTGCTTCACTCGTCATGGGGGCGGGTGGTGCTTCACTCGTCATGGGGGCGGGTCGTCCACTCGCCGTGGTCTCGGGGTCCTCCCCAACTCCCGACGCTTCGGGAGGCGTCTCCGGCCCCTCAGCCGTTTCCAGGTCCTCTATGGTGCCTGGTTCCTCCGGGACCGATGCAGATCCCTCGGTGGTCTCCGGTCCTCCGGGAGCCGGATCGGATCCCGCGGTGGTCCCCGGTTCCTCCGGAACGGCCTCTACCTCCTCTGCGGTGCTCGCGTCGACTGGCACGGGCCCCGGGCCCTCCACCGCCGGCTCGTAGTCGACCCCGTAGTGGGCGAACAGCCTGGCCTCTTCGTCCGGGGTGAGCTCGTCGTGGGGATCGACGCGCGGCGAGTCCCTGATGTGGCGCCTCGCGTACGGGACCTGGAGGCCGTCGGCGATCTCGGTGGCGTGGACGAGGGGGACGAAGGTCTGGGTGGTGCCGAAGAGGCCGGTCTCGACCAGAGCCCAGGTGGGGTGGCCGGTCTCCCGGTCGAGGTAGAACTCGCTGATCGTGCCCACCGTCGTGCCGTCTCGGTCGACGATCGCGAGCGCCCGCCAGCGTTCGAGGGTCGCCGGGTCGAAGGCCGCCATGATCGTCCTCCTCGCATTCGCCATCGCGCCGGTGGGGCGGCGCCCACCATCACTGCCCGCCGAGCGGTTCCGCCTAACCGGGCAAAGCCGCAGGACAGAAGGAGGATACCGGGCCGGCGGGCTCAGTCGGGAGCCGACTGCTCCAGCTCCAGGCCGCGGGTCTCGGGCAGGCGGGCGAACAGCACCGAGGCCAGGATCACCGGGGCGCAGACCAGCACGGCGGCGGTCGCGAAGCTGTCCAGGGCGTCGGTGAGGAGGCCGAATGCGACCAGGCCGGCCACGGCGCCGACGACCCCGGCGGCGACCAGCCAGCCGGCGGCGGTGGCCCGGGCGCTGGTCGGGAACAGCTCGGCCCCCAGGGCGCCGAACGACGGCGCGTACGCCGAGGCGACCAGGATCCCGAGGAGGTAGCCGGCGGCCACAGCGGTCCGCGAACCGCTGTAGGTCAGCATCCCGGCCAGCGCGACCATGGACTGGGCGCCGGCGGCGGTGACGCGCCGGCCCAACCGGTCGGCCGCCCACCGCCCGACCACCAGCCCGACCAGCCCGACCGGCCCGGCGGCCAGGACCATGGCGGCGGTCGACGAGCGGGCCATCCCGAGCGCGTTCTCGGCGTAGACGAACAGGAAGGTGTTCACCGGGCCGGTGACGAACGCGATCGCGAAGGCGAGCGCGGCCAGCAGCCACAGCCGGGGGCGCAGGTCGGCCCGGACTCTGCCGAGGACGGCTGGGCGGGACGCGGCCAGCTCCGGGTCCTGGGCGGCCCGGACGCGCTGGTACCGGTCCGGCTCCTCGAGCCAGCGGGCCAGCAGGGGGGTGGCGGCCAGGGGCACCAGGGCGAGGGCGAACAGGCCGCGGAACCCCAGTCCCTCGCCCGCGACCCCGCGGACCAGGGCGGTCAGCCCGGCGCCGACGCCGTAGCCGGCCGCGAGCAGGCCGATCGCCTTGGCCCGGTCGCGGCTGTCGGTCTCCTCGGCCGCCACCACCCCGGCGATGGCGTTGGTGGCCGACAGCATGGGCCGCCCGAGGGCGAACAGGGCCACGAACCACCAGTACCCGGGGCTCAGGGCGGCCAGGGCGGTCATGGCCAGGCCGCCGGTCACGCAGCCGAGCAGGAGCCGCCGGCGTCCGTAGCGGTCGGCCAGGGCGGCCAGGGGCAGGCTGGCCAGCGAGGCCAGGCGGACGATGGCCAGGCCGACCCCGAGCGTGGTGCCCGACAGCCCCACCCGGGCCACCGTCGAGGTGCCCTCGCCGGCCTGGCCGAAGGCGCGGGCCACGTCGCCGAGGGCGGTGGTGGCCCCGAACTGGGCGAACCCGGCCGCCACCGAGGCCGCGGCAACGGCCAGGATGGCTGGGTGGCGCCAGCCGTGGAGCCGGACCCGGCGAGCGGGGGAGGCGCCGGCACCGGCGTCGCCAGGCGGCGACGGCCCGGGCGCGCCGGTCGAGGTCACGTCGCGGGAGGCCTTGGTTGGTCGGGTTGCCGTCCAGGCACTCTAGCGCCGGCGACGCGGGCGGCGGGCCGCCGTCCACAATCGGTTCGGGGGTTCGTGACAGGGTTTGCCCGGTACGGACGCGTTACCACCTCTCCAGGTTCAGCTTCACCGCCTGCATCCAGCGCCGGTTCCAGGAAGGTGTACATGGCCACTCGCCGCCGGTTCTCCCGTCGTGTCTCCGCCCTCCTCCTCGTCCTCTCCGTCCTGGGCGCGCTGCTCGCTGCCGCCGCCCCGGCTCCGGCCTCGGTGGCCGCCGCCGCCGCGGCACCGCCGTCCGAGCAGCCGGCGATCCTGTTCGCCTCCGACGGCATGCGGCCCGACCTGGGTCGACCGGTTCGCGGCCAGCGGGGCCATGCCCAACCTGCGTGAGCTCAAGCGTCGCGGGGTCCAGGGCCGCAACGGCCTCACCCAGAGCTTCCCGCCCAACACCGGGGTGGGCTGGTACTCGCTGGCCACCGGGGCCTTCCCGAGCAAGCACGGCTCGACCAACAACACCTTCCCACCAGACCGGCACCGACTTCTCCCGCGCGACCAGCTTCTCGCGGTCATCAGCTACGTCCCCGAGCTCAAGGCCAAGGGCGTCGAGGCGATGGTGCTGCTGATCCACGAGGGCGGGACCCAGGACCGGTTCCTCTTCGGCACCATCTCCCCGCGGATCAGCGACATCACCCGGGCCCTCGACCCCGAGGTCGACGTGGTCATGTCCGGGCACTCCCACACCGCGCTGAACTCGCGGGTCGACGGGCGCCTGGTCGTGCAGGCGTCGTCGTTCGGGCGCGCGTTCGAGGACGTCCGCCTCACCCTGGACCGCAAGATCCGCGACGTCGTGGCCGACTCGGCCGACCTTCAAGGCGTCTGGACCTACAACCCGCCCGACATCGCCGACCCTGCGCACGCGGTGGAGGGCGACCCGGCCGTCCAGGCGATCGTCGACGCGGCCGGTGAGTCGCCCCTCGGCAACCTGATCGCCGACGCCCAGCGGGCCAACATGGGCACCCAATTCGCGTTCATGAACCCTGGCGGTATCCGCGGCAGGATCCAGGCGGCGAGGTCACCTGGGGCGAGCTGTTCGCCGTCCAGCCGTTCGCCAACGACCTGGTGAAGATGGACCTGACCGGCGCCCAGATCTGGACCCTGCTCGGCCAGCAGCTCCAGACGCCGTCCAACCGGATCCTGGAGATCTCCGGGCTCCACGACCGCTACCACCTGACCTCGCCGACCACCCGGGTGATCGACGCGGTGTTCGCCGGCCCACCGGGCGACGACTCCCAGCCGGTCCCCAACGACGCCAGCACCACCTACACGGTCACGGTCAACTCGTTCCTGGCCGGCGGTGGCGACGGCTTCACCATCCTCCGCGACGGCACCAACCGGGTCGTCGGCCCCGTCGACCTCGACGCCCTGGTCGAGTACATCGAGGGCCTCCCGACCCCGTTCACCAGCCAGATCGAGGGCCGGATCGTGCTCACGCAGTAGCTGGACGCGACGAGAGCCTCGCCGCCGGGTGGAAGCGCGCCGGGGCGAGGCCTTCGTCGCTGTGGGTCAAGGGAGGCGAAGGAACCAGCTGACGGAGGCGGCGGCGCCGGCGAGGAGGAGGATGGCGGCGCCGGCCATGAAGTACGAGGTGAGCTCGCGCTTCTCCTCGACGTAGGTGAGGCGGGTGCCGAGGTCGCGGTAGACGGCGGTGAGCTGCTCGCTGGTGGGGGCGGTGAAGGCCTGGCCGCCGCTGATCTCGGCGACCTGCTCGAGCTCGGGCGGGGGCTGGGAGGCAAGGGCGACGGTGAAGACCGGGACCTTCTCGTCGCGGGCCTGCTGGGCGGCGGCGGCCGGGGCGATGCCGCTGCGGCTCTCGCCGTCGGTGAGGAGGAGGATGGCGGTCGGGGGGCGCTCGTTGTTGACCGCGTTGCGGGGGCGGCTGGCCTGGAGGGCGCGGACGACCGCGTCGCCGACGGCCGTGCCCTGGCGGAGGGGGGCGGTCCGCAGGGCGTTGCGGATCACCTCTTTGTCGGTGGTCGGAAGGGCCTCGACGCTGGGCGCCCCGGCGAAGGTGATCAGCCCGACCTGGAACCGGTCGGGGATCTCCTGGAGGAAGGCGTCGGCCGCCGCCCGCGCCGCCTGGATGCGGGTGGGTGACACGTCGGTGTTGAGCATGGACTGCGAGGCGTCCATGACCAGCATGATGGTGGCCTGGTCGCGGGGCACCTGGGCGGTGGCCTCGGGCCGGGCCAGGGCCAGCAGGAGCACGGTGGCGGCCAGCAGGTAGAGGATGACCGGGACGACCCGCCGCCAGCCCGGCCGGGCGGTGACCACGTTGGGCAGCAGCGCCGGGTTGCCGAACACCCCCGCCCGCTGAACGCGGCGGCGCTCGCCTCGCATCCAGACGACCAGGATGAGCGGCACCAGCAGCACCGCCCAGAGCAGCTCGGGCCAGCGGAAGCTCATGCTGGTTGTTCTCGGGCGAGGTCGATGCGGGGTGGGGGGATGGCGGCCAGGACGGCGGTGAGGAGGCTGTCGGGGGTGACTTGTTCGGCCAGGGCCTGGTAGGTCAGGACCAGGCGGTGGCGGAGGACGTCGCGGGCGAGTTCTTGGACGTCTTGGGGCAGGGCATAGGCGCGGCCCCGGAGCACGGCCAGCGCTCGGGCGGCGGCGACCAGGTTGATCGAGCCGCGGGGGCTGGCCCCATAGGCGATGTACCCCTGGAGGTCGGCGAGGTTGTAGGTGGCGGGGTGGCGGGTGGCGTCACACAGCGCGACGGCGTACTCGGCGACCAGCCGGTCGACATAGACCTGGTGGGTGTGGGCCTGCAGGGCCGCCAGCTGCTCCAGGCTGAGGATCGGGCTGATCTGGGGGGGGTCGGCCAGGCTGCGGGCGACGATGGTCATCTCTTCGGAGAAGTTGGGGTAGTCGACCACCACCTTCATCAAGAAGCGGTCGACCTGGGCTTCGGGGAGGGGGTAGGTGCCGTCGGATTCGATCGGGTTCTGGGTGGCCAGGACCAGGAAGGGTTCGGGGACCTGGTGGCTGTGTTTGCCGATGGTGACCTGGTGTTCCTGCATCACCTCCAGCAGGGCGGATTGGACCTTGGCGGGGGCGCGGTTGATCTCGTCGGCCAGCAGGAAGTTGCAGAACACCGGGCCGAGTTCGGTGTCGAAGCTGGCGGTGTCGGGCCGCCAGATGCGGGTCCCGACCAGGTCGGAGGGGACCAGGTCGGGGGTGAACTGGATGCGCTGGAACGAGCCCCCCAGGACCTGGGCCAAGGTGGCGATGGTGCGGGTCTTGGCCAGCCCGGGCACGCCCTCCAGCAGCAGGTGGCCGCCGGACAGCAACGCCACCAGGACCCGCTCCAGCATGCCTTCCTGGCCGACAATCACCCGCTTGATCTCAAACAACGCCGCCTCGAGCTGCTGGCGGGCGACGGGGGCTTCGGCGACCGAAGCCAGATGGGATGGTTGCTCGGTCACCTCGGCGGGCTCCTCGGGGCGAAGGGGTCGGCCACTCCGAGGGCGGCCGGTTTTTCCACCTTAGCGTTCCCCGCGAGATACGGCACTACCTGGGAACTGTCGGGGGCCCCCAAGGCCCCGAGGCCGGAGCGGACTCCGGCCTCGTCCCACCATGCAGGCCTCGGGCGTCGCCGCCGCAGCGGCCGGGCGGCTCGCCTCGTGGAGTGCCAGCGGCCCCGTCCGCCGCGAAGGCCTTGGTTGTACCTGCCGTCCCTGAGAGAACGATGAGTTTCTATTAGGACACTCTTAAGAATGATGTCCCGAACCGGTCACCCGGCTGACGCCGAGCAGCTCGCCCTGGCGGAGCCGGGCACGCTCGGGCGGTCCCTGGACCACCGGGAGGGTGACCACGAAGGTCGTACCGTGGCCGACGACCGAGTCGACCGTGATCGTCCCGTCGTGGGCCTGGACGACCCACCGGGTGATGGCCAGCCCGAGGCCCGACCCGGCCATGCCGCGCACGCTGGGGGCGCGCCAGAACCGGTCGAACACGTGGTCCAGGTGGCCCTCGGCGATGCCGATGCCGGTGTCGCGGACGGCCAGCTCGGCCCGGCCGTTCCCGGCCCGCAGGCGCAGGTCGACCTTGCCGGCCCGGGTGTACTTGAGGGCGTTGTCGACCAGGTTCCAGACCGCGCGGCGCAGGTCGTCGCGCTCGCCCGACACCCACACCTCGGGCAGCGGGCCGAGGACGACCTCGACCCCGGCGGCGGCCGACCGCAGGGCGTCGCGGTGCACGTCGGCCAGCATGTGGTCGAGCCGGAAGGTCCGCCGGGCCGGCCGGACCGCGGCCGCCTCCAGCCGGGCCAGGGCCAGCAGGTCCCCGACCAGCGACTCCATCCGCCGCAGCTCGGTGAGCACGTCACGCAGGGCCTCGACCCGGTCCTCGCTCCGGGCGCCAGGGACCCGGGCCAGGAACTCGACGTTGGTCCGGATCGCGGTCAGCGGGGTCCGGAGCTCATGCGAGGCGTCGGCCACGAACCGGCGCTGGGACTCGAGCGTGGTCTTGAGGCCGAGGTTGGCCTCCTCCAGCTCGGTCAGCATCTGGTTGAACGACAGCGACAGCCGGCCGAGCTCGTCGTGGGGGTCGCCGTCGATCGGCATGCGGTGGGAGAAGTCGCGCTCGTCGCCGATCCGCTGGGCGGTGGCCCGCATCCTGGCCAGGGGCCGGAGCAGGGCCGCGGCCAGGCCGAGGCCGATCAGGGCGGCGACCACCAGCACGGCCAGCCCGCCGGCGATCAGGATGGTTCGCAGCAGCCGCAGTGACCGCTCGACCCCGGCCAGGCTCCGGGCCACGGTCACCTTGCCCTCCAGGGTGACCTTCGCCCGCGGCTGGTCGGGGGCGGCCGGGCGGTTGCGGGGGACGGCCTTGCTGGCCTCGAACCGGGTGGCGTACACGGCCAGGGGCAGGCCGAGGTCGTTGGCTCCCGGCCGGACGTTGACCACCTGGCCGGGGGGCACGCTCGGCAGGTCGATCCCGCTGAGGGCGTCTTCGGGGTGCTTGGCCTCGATCTCCAGCCGCAGCTGCTTCCCGACCCGGGTCTCGACCACGATGTAGGTGTCGTTCTGCTGGTCGTTGGTCCACTGGTTGAGGGTGTCGCGGACCTGGTTCGCGGCCGTGTCGTAGTCGCTGGCCAGGACCTGGGCGAGCTGGTTGCTCTGGCGCTGCACCGACCCGTAGAACTCGTGGTGGAGGTTGCGGTCGACGTAGGCGTAGACCCAGACCCCGAACCCGGACAGGGCCAGGGTGAGCAGGACCAGGTAGGCCAGGGTGAGCCGAGCCCGGAAGCTCATGCGGCCCACCCGCTCACCGCCCGCCCTCCGGGTCCTCGCGCAGGACGTAGCCGACCCCGCGGACGGTGTGGATGACCCGTGGCTCGCCCTCTGCCTCGAGCTTGCGTCGCAGGTAGCCGACGTAGACCTCGAGCACGTTGGAGTCGCGGCCGAAGTCGTAGTCCCAGACCCGCTCGAGGATGGTCGAGCGGGTCAGGACCTGGCGCGGGTGCTCAAGGAACAGGGCCAGCAGGTCGAACTCCTGGCGGGTCAGGGAGATGGTCCGCTCGCCCCGCCAGACCTCGTGGGTCGAGCGGTCCATGCGCAGGTCGCCGAAGCGCAGCTCGGCCGACCCCGAGCCGTTACGGCCCCGCCGCAGGAGCGCCTTCACCCGGACCAGCAGCTCCTCGAAGGCGAACGGCTTGACCAGGTAGTCGTCGGCCCCGGCCTCGAACCCGGCCACCCGCTCGGGCACTTCGCTGCGGGCGGTCAGCATGAGGACGGCCACCTCGCCGGCCTGGCGGAGACGCCGGCAGACCTCCAGGCCGTCGATGCCGGGCAGCAGCACGTCCAGGATGACCAGGTCGGGTGGGTGGTCCAGGGCCCGGCCGAGGGCCTCCTCGCCGGAGGCGGCGACCTCGACCTCGAACCCCTCGTATGCCAGCGGACGGCGAAGGGCCGCTGCCAGCAGGGGGTCGTCGTCGACGACCAGGATGTGTGCGCCCATGCACTACCGCCGATGGACCGGCCGCCGTCGGGGCGGCGCTCGTTCCTTACTGCCTTCAGCCCATTCTGCCTGCTCGACGCGCCAGTTGCCTAGCTCGGGGCGTCAACAGGACGCTCGCGCCGTGCGTCGGTCACGGGCTTGTCCGGCCGGAGGCCTTTGAACGAAGCGGCCCGCAGCTTGTCGTCCTGGGTCCACTTCAGGTATTCGACCTCGCAGACCAGCTCTGGGCGGACGAAGCGGGCACCGCGGGGTCGCGGGGTGCCCTCGAAGCCCTCGAACATCGGCCTGGGGACCTGGAGCTCCTGGAGCCGTTCCAGCAGGTCGGCCAGGAAGGCGTGGGTGAACCCGGTGCCGACGTTGCCGGCGTAGCGCAGCCGGCCGTCGTCGTACACGGCCAGCAGCAGCGACCCGAGGGTGGCGGCCCGCCCACCCTTGCCGGGGGTCCAGCCCACGATCGCGCAGTCCTGCAGGCACAGGGCCTTGATCTTGCGCCAATCGTGGGAGCGGATCCCCGGCCGGTAGGGGCTGGCCGCCCGCTTGGCCACGATCCCCTCCAGCGCCAGCTCACTGACCTGCTCGAAGAACCGCCTGCCGGCGCCCTCGACGACCTGGGAGAGGCGGATGTCCCTGGTCTCGACCAGCACCTCGTTCAGCCGGGCCCGCCGCTCGACCAGCGGCAGGTCGAGCAGGGGCTGCCCGTCGAGCCAGAGGAGATCGAAGGCCAGGAACTGGACCGGCACCCGGCCCTTGTTGCGGGCCAGCTCCTCGGGGGTGCGGTGGAACCGGTCCTGCATCCGCTCGAACGACGGGCGGCCGTCGCGGTCCAGGGCCACGATCTCCCCGTCGACCACGGCGTTGCGGGCGGCCAGCTGGCGGTGCATGTCGATCAGCTCGGGGAACTGGGCGGTCATGTCCCGCCTGGTCCGAGACGTGAGGCGGGTCGCCGAGCCCAGGTTGGCCAGGCAGCGGTGGCCGTCCCACTTGACCTCGAACAGCCACTCGTCGTCGTCGAACGCCCCGGCGGTGAGCACGGCCATCATCGGCTCGTAGGTCGGCGGCGGCGCCGGCTGGGGCAGGGACACCTTCCCGGCCAGGATGACCAGCCAGTCCCGGTCCCGGGTCCGGAACAGGTGATACTCGGCCCCCTGGTACCGGGTGCCGTGGAGCCGCACGGTCATCTTGCCCTCGGCCACCTCCAGCGGCTCGTAGCTGCCGAGGTCGAACAGCCGCACCTCCCCGCCGCCGTACTCCCCGGAGGGGATCGACCCGCTGAAGGTCAGGTAGTCCAGCGGATGGTCCTCGGTGTTGACCGCCAGATGGCGCACCCCCGGCTCCTCCGGCAGCCGCTTGGGCACGGCGAAGGAGACAAGCACGCCGTCCTGTTCGAACCGCACGTCGTGATGCAGCCGCCGCGCGTGGTGCTGCTGGATGGTGAACCGCCGCCCCTCCTGGAGCGGGGCGATCTCCGTGAGCCCGGCGGGGTGGGGTTCGGCCGTGGCGGCGACCCTCCCGGTCGGGGCCCGATCCACCGGCGGGTGAGAGTTCGGCGTGCCCGAGGGTTCCGGGGTGCGGGCGAAGTCACGCTTGGCGACGTAGTCGTCGAGGTTAGCCCGGGAGGGGGGGCGGGTCGTGCGCTTGGGGGGGAACCGCGACCGACCGCGCTCCTCCGGGGCGCCGGGAGTGAGGCCCAACGCCTCCATGGCCGCCGACAGCGACTGCTTGTCCTCCAGGACCGGGGCGAACCGGTCGCCTTCGGCGAACCGGTCCCAGACGTTGTCGATGCGGAAGTCCTCGGGTTCGAGGTCGTCGTCGAGCTCCTCCCAGTCGAGCGGGGTCGAGACCGGGGCCCGGGCGAGGGGGCGCAGGGAGTAGACGCTGGCGATGTTGGCCCCGGACCGGTTCATCTGGTGGTCGATGAAGACCTTGCCGGCGCGGTCGGCGACCGGCCAGGCCATGGTGGCCTTCTCGGGGTAGGCGCGGACGACCAGCCGGCCGACCCGCTCCACGAACTCGCGGGTGTCGCTGTGGGTGTGGGTGCCGTCCAGGGGAACGAACACCTGCATGCCGGTCGCCCCCGAGGTCTTGGGGTAGCCGCGCAGGCCGAGGCCGTCCAGGACCACCTTGATCAGCTTGGCAACCGTCCGGACGTCCTCATAGGTGTAGGGCTCGAACGGGTCGAGGTCGAAGAAGGCGTAGTCGGGCCGGTCAAGGGAGCCGGCCCGTGCGTGCAGCGGGTGCATCTCGATGCAGCCCAGGTTGACCACGTACAGCAGGCTGGCCAGGTCCTGGGCGAGCACGAACTCGACGACCCGGGAGTCCTCCTCGGTGGGGACGGCGGCGGTGGGCAGCCACTCGGGGGCGTGGGCCGGGACCTGCTTCTCGTAGAAGGGCTCGCCGGCGAGGCCGTTGGGCATCCGCTTCATGGTCAGCGGCCGGTCATGGAGGTGCGGCAGGACCAGCTCGGCCACGTTCCAGTAGTAGGCGAGCAGGTCGCCCTTGGTGATGCCGTCGTCCGGCCAGTACACCTTGTCCAGGTTCGACACCCGTAGCTCGCGGCCGCCCGCCTCCAGCCGCCAGGCGTCAGCGGACCGGGTGGCCGGCAGTGGCGAGGGAAACCGCAGGTGAGCGCGTTTGGGGCGAGCCAAGGACGGCCAGTCCTCCTTTAGTTGCGTTGCTCGCCAGCGTACAGTTGTCCCTGGTCCGTGACCGTCGCCTTCCGACGTGCCCGCCGCTCGCGGAGTGTTCCGACGTCATAAGGAGGCCTGGCTTCGTGAAGACGATCTGGAAGGGGGCGATCTCCTTCGGGCTGGTCACCATCCCCGTCCGGGTGTATGGGGCCACCGAAGCGAAGAGCCTCCGCTTCCACCAGCTGCACGAGCCCGACGGTGGACGGATCCGGTACAAGCGGGTGTGCTCGGTCGACGGCGAGGAGGTCGACTACGCCGAGATCGTCAAGGGGTACGAGTACGAGAAGGACCATTACGTGACCCTGACCGACGAGGAGCTCGACTCGCTGCCGGTCAGCACGGCCAAGGCGATCGAGATCGAGCGGTTCGTCGAGGCCGAGGAGATCGACCCCATCTACTTCCAGAAGGCCTACTACCTGGTGCCCGAGGGCACCGGGGTCAAGGCCTACCACCTGCTGCGCGAGGCCATGGCCGACGACGGCAAGGTGGCCCTGGCCAAGGTCGCCTTCCGCGACAAGGAGCACCTGGCCACCCTGCGGCTCCGCGACAACGTGTTCGTGCTGGAGACGATGTTCTGGCCGGACGAGATCCGCACGCCCAAGTTCGACGTCCTGGACGAGTCGGTCGAGGTGCGGCCCCAGGAGATCCGCATGGCCCGCAGCCTGATCGACAGCCTCACCGACGCCTTCACGCCCGAGGAGTTCACCGACGACTACCGGGCGGCGCTCGAGGAGCTGGTCCAGAAGAAGGTCCAGGGCGAGGAGATCACCTACACGGAGGAGGCCGAACCGTCCAAGGTGGTCGACCTGATGGAGGCGCTGAAGGCGAGCGTCGAGGCGGCCAAGGCCGGCAAGCCGGCCGCGGAGCGCAGGACGACGACCGCCAGGCGGCGCAAGAAGGCCGCCGGCGAGTAGGCCGGCGGGCGGGCGGCACGAGGAGCAGGCGCCCCGGTCCGGGGCGTCGCTTGCGGGGGTGACGTGGGGGTCGACCTCGGCCCGTCGACGGCGTTCCGGGACGCGGCCGCGTCCATGCTGGACGGCCTGCCGGCCCGGACCGGCCTGGGCACCTGGATGCTGCTGCGCCTGCGCGCCGACGGCGGGTCGTCGGTGCTGGCCGTCCGCGACCGCACCTACGGCATCGAGGCCGACCAGGACCTGGCCGACGCCGAGCTGCCGGTGCGGGCCCTGGTCGACGGCCGCGGGCCCCGGGTCGCCCCGGTCGCGGCCGAGGTGCCGGCCTACGCCGGCGCCTCGCCGGGCGGGGGCGTGCCCGTCGGGGCCCTGGCCGGCGTGCCCGTGCTCGCCCCCGACGGGTCGGTGTTCGGCTGCCTGTGCGGGGTCGACCCGGCCGGCGGGCGGCCCGAGCTGGCCGCCGAGCTGCCCACCATCGAGCTGCTGGGGCGGCTGCTGGCCGTCCTGCTGGTCCAGGAGCTCGAGCGCCAGGAGCTCCGGCGGCGCGTCGAGCTGGCCGAGGTGGACGCCCTCACCGACCCGCTCACCGGGGTCGGCAACCGCCGCGCCTGGGACCGGCTGCTGGAGGCCGAGGAGGCCCGCTGCCGGCGCTACGGCTCGGTCGCGTCCCTGGTCGCGGTCGACCTGGACGAGCTCAAGCGGGTCAACGACCGCCAGGGGCATGCCGCCGGCGACCGGCTGCTGTGCCGGGCCGCCCAGGTGATCGACTCGACCCGGCGGGCCGCCGACGTGGTCGCCCGCCTCGGCGGCGACGAGTTCGGGGTGCTGGCCGTCGAATGCGACGAGCCGGCGGCCAAGGTCCTGGCCGACCGCCTGCGGGGCGCCCTGGAGGTCGCCGGCATCCGCGCCTCGGTCGGCCACGCCACCCGCCAGCCCACCGGCACCCTGGCCCAGGCCTGGTCGGTCGCGGACGCCGAGATGTACGCCCACAAGCGCCGGGCCACCCGCGCCTAGCGTTCGGGCGACTGCTCCCGGCTGCGGGTTCCCCCCGACCCGGCCGATCCCAGCCGGGCCAGGAGCCCGGCCAGCAGGGCGGTGCGGGGGACCACGCTGTCGAGGTCCAGCCACTCGTCGGGCCCGTGGGCCTCGCCGCCCACCGGGGCCAGGCCGTCGATCGTGGGCAGCCCGGCGGCCGCGGTGGTGTTGGCGTCCCCGGCCCCGCCGGTGGCCGCCTCGCCGACCTCGAACCCGAGGTCGCGGGCGACCGCCTGGGCCTCGGCGACCAGCGCGGCCACGGCCGGGGTGCGCTCCATGGGCGGGTGCCGGTGGGCCGGCAGCAGCTCGGCCCGGGCACCCTCGACCGTGGCCGCGGCGACGATCCGCCCGACCTCGTCCATGGCCCGGTCGAAGGCGGCCGTGGTGGCCGCCCTGACCTCGACCTGCAGGACCGCCCGGTCGGCGACCACGTTGGTCCGGTTGCCGCCCCGCAGCACCCCGACGTTGCAGGTCACCCCCGGCCAGCGGCCGTTCAGGGCCTGGAGGGCGACCGTCTTGTGGGCCGCCTCCAGGACCGCGTTGACCCCCTCGGCCGGCCGCACCCCGGCGTGGACGGCCTTGCCCCGCACCTCGATGGTGAACGCCGAGATGCCCTTGCGGGCCGAGACCAGGGCGCCGCTGGTCCGGGCCGCCTCCAGCCCCACGGCGACGTCGTGCTCGCCGGCCAGGGCCTCGATCAGGGGGCGGCTGAACGGCGAGCCGATCTCCTCGTCGGGCGAGCAGACCAGGGTGATGGCGGCGAAGTCGTCGAAGCCGGCCTGGTCGCAGAGGACCTCGACCGCCTCGAACCCGCACACCACCCCGGCCTTGTCGTCGGTGACCCCGGGCCCGTAGGCGCGCCCGTCCCGGGCCCGGAACGGGCGCGCGGCGGCCGCCCCCTCGTCGAACACCGTGTCCATGTGGGCCAGCAGCAGCAGGCGCCGCCCGCCCTCGGCCACCGGACGACGACCCGGAC
>Ga0081539_10002166_pt1 | contig 28866 bp, 29 predicted proteins | sample TabmetS4T2R2_FD_71023 | JGI IMG/M metagenome (GOLD analysis project Ga0081539, IMG submission 71023) | Tabebuia heterophylla rhizosphere microbial communities from the University of Puerto Rico - S4T2R2 | ecosystem: Host-associated > Plants > Roots > Rhizosphere ... | reverse complement strand
CGCGGCCGCGAAGGTCGAGGGAGTCCGCACGATCGAGATCAGGGACTTCGTCCCGTATGCCGACATCGATCCGATCTTCTTCGCGAAGACCTACTTCATCGGTCCCGACGAGGGCGCGGAGAAGGTGTACTCGCTCCTCGTCCGCGCGATGGAGGGCTCGGAGCTCGCGGGAATCGCGAAGTTCGTGATGCGCGACAAGCAGCACCTCGGCTGCCTGCGCGTGCGCGACGGGGCGCTCACCCTCGAGCAGCTGTACTTCGCCGACGAGATCCGCCCGATCGGCGAGATCAAGCCGAGGAAGGCGCGCGTCGAGAAGCGCGAGCTCGACATGGCGCAGTCCCTGATCGAGAACTTCGCCACCGAGTGGGATCCCACCCGGTACGAGGACACGTACCGCGACGAGCTCTGCGCCGTGATCAAGGCGAAGCGAAAGGGCAAGGACGTCCACGAGGCGGCCGAGGTCGAGGAGCCCGAGGAGGCGATCGACCTGATGGAGGCGCTACGCCAGAGCGTCGAGCGCACGAAGTCCGGGCGCCGGACGACGCGGAAGACGACGCGCTCCCGCAGCTCGGGCTCGTCGCGCTCGCGCAAGTCGACGAAGACGAAGAAGCGCGCGGCCTAGACTGGCGCGCGTGGCCCGCGCGCGCAAGCTCGCCGCCGTCCCCGATCTCGAGCGGGAGCTCGAGGAGCTCTTCGGGCTCCCGCCGGGTGACTTCACGGCGGCCCGCAACGACCTCGCAAAACGCTTGAAGGCGGCGGGCGAGACCGAGGAGGCCGAGAACGTCCGCCGGCTTCCGAAGCCGACGGTGCCCGCATGGGCGGTCAACCAGCTCGCGCGCCGGGAGAAGGCGGCTGTCCGTCGTCTCCTCGAGGCCGGCGCGAAGATGCGCACCGCGCACGAGAAGGCGCTCAGCGACCGCGCCGGCGAGGACTTCCGGAAGGCGACGGCCGCCGAACGCGAGCTCGTTCAGACGCTCACGGATCGTGCGCGGGCGCTGCTCGAGGAGGCCGGGAACCCCGCGTCCGATCAGGTCGTCAAGCGCATCTCCGAGACGCTGCGCGCCGCGTCGACCGACGACGAAGCGCGCGAGCTCCTCGAGTCGGGACGACTGACGAAGGAGCTCGAGCCGTCCGGGTTCGGCGCCCTGTCCGGGATGTCGTTCACGGCGCGCCCGCGGGCGCGGCCGTCCGGCGCCGCCCCGCGCGAGAGCCGCGCCCGGCTGCAGAGAGAGCTCCGAGAGCTGCGGTCGCGTGCGCAGCAGGCGCAGCGGGACGCCGTCCGGGCGGCGAACGACGCGCGCCGCGCGCAGGAGGAGGCCGAGAAGGCCACGCGCGAGGCAGAGGAGAAGCAGGAGGTCGCGGCCGACCTCCAGGAGCAGCTCGAGGAGCTCGAGGCGCGCGCGAAGCCGGCCCGCTGACGCTCGTCAGCCGCGGTCGGCGCGAAAGGCGCGCAGCACGACGACGCCGGAGACGAGGACCAGCCCGGCGGCGACGCTCAGCATCGGCACGATTCCGACGACCTCGGCGAGCGCACCGCCGACGCCCGCACCGAGGAGGCTGAGCAGCGCGCCCGACGCGCCCAGCGCGCCGAAGATCCGCCCACGGTGCTCCGGGCGGACCGTTTGCTGGATCAGCGTCTCGACGCCGACCGCGGACGCGACCGACGTGATTCCGTTCGGGACCGACAGCGCGAACGCGAGCGCGACGGAGGGAATGTTGAACCGCACGAGCAGGAGCAAGCCGGCGATCACCGACCCCCAGCCCATGAGCACGCGCGGCGTGAGGCTTCGACCGACTCCGCCGATGAGCAGCGTGCCGGCGATCCCGCTCGCGGCGTGCGTCGTCATCAACCAGGCGTAGACCTGCGGGCCCTGGTGCAGCACGTCGCGCACCCAGGGCGCATTCAGCGGATCGAGCATCGTCCCGCCGAAGGTCATCAGTCCGAGCACGACGAAGAGGATCCCGACCGTCCGGTCGTGCACGACGATCCGCATGCCGTCGCGCCACTCGCTCCAGAACGACGCCCACGCCGACCGCGCCTCCTCGGCGGCGCCCGCGTCGTCCGGAGGTGGGGTCGCGGGCGGCGTCGCGATTGCGCCGATCATCGCCGCCGCCACGAGAAACGTCAGGCAGTCGCCGACCACGACGCCGCGGAGGCCGAGCAACCCGAGCAGCGTCCCGCCGAGCGGTAGCCCGATCAGGCGGCCGAGCCGGTTGTTGAGCGCGTTGAGCGCGTTCGCCGGGACGAGGTCCTCCGCCTCGACGAGCGTCGGCAGCAGCGCTCCCTCCGCCGGCATCGCGAACGCTGCAACCGACGCCTGGATGACCGCGGCCACGAACACGAGCCCGATCCACCCGCCGTCGGGGACGAGCAGGAGCAGCGCGACCGCCGCCGCCTCGAGCAGGTTGCCGACGACGAGGACGCGCTTGCGATCCCAGCGGTCGACGAAAACGCCCGCGACCAGCCCGAGGAGGACGCCCGGCGCGAGCTCCGCGACGATCATCCCCGCCGTCGCCACCGTCGAGCCCGTGCGCTGGTAGACGAAGTACGGCAGCGCCGCGCGGAGCACCCAGTCCCCGGCGATCGACACGAGGCCGCCGAACCAGAGCAGCGCGAAGTCGCGCCGGCGAAGCAACTGCAGCATGTCGCCCTACGCCGCTGCTACGCCGGAGCCGTCGACGTCGAGCACGCGCAACGAGTCGCGAGCGAAGGTCACGTCGACGCCGTCCTCGCCCGACACGTCCTGCAGGCGGACGACGAGCGTTCGCGCGCCCGAGCGCTCGCCCTCCTGCAAAGGCAGGAGCGCGATGCGGCGGTGGTCTTTCCTGAAGCGACGAGCTTCCGCGACGCCGAGCGCGAGGCCGCCGACCGAGCTCGAGACCTGCTCGCCGCACGCCTCGCACTCCGCGAAGAGCCCGACGCGATCCACGTGATCGTCGCTGAGCCCCTCGCGCACGTATCGGCGCACATGCACGTCGCGACCGCACCGCGTACACGCTGCATCGTCGCCTGCGAAGTACCGGCGAGACCAGTCCGCAAGGCGCGAGAGGATCGCCGTCGGGCGGATTACGTCGCGCACGAGGTCGGCGAAGAACGGGTTCGCGAGCGACAGCTCGGACGTCGGCCGCTCCGACGCGCACCCCGGACACCGGAAGGACACGACCGCCTCGTCGCGCCGAACCTGCAGCGTGCGCTCGCCGCAGGACGCACACCAGACGCGCGTTCCGCGCCATTCGTCCGCGGTGACGACCAAGCCGTACGCCGACGCCTCCTCGCGCAGCTGCGATCCGAGCGCGGCTCGCAGGACGACCTTCCCACGGCTGATGCGCATGGACACCGCGTCCTCGCTGACGCCGAGCCGCGCCGCGATCTCAGCATGCGGCGAGTCGTGCACGTACCGCTGCACCAACACGTCGCGCGTCATGGGCGGAATCAGGGCGAGCGCACGGTCGAGCAGGTCGACGAGCTCGGCGCGCTCGAGCTCGGCCTCGACGTCGAACACCCCGGGAAGCTCGACGTGATCGCCGGCGGTGAGCACGCTCGCGTCCCGTCCCCGTCGCCGCGCCCAGCGGAGACACACGTTCCGCGCGATCGCGGCGAGCCAGCGATCGGCGCCCGACGGATCACGCAACTTGTGCCGGTTCCGCCACGCCTCCAGCAGGGTCTCCTGCGCGAGATCCTCGGCCGCGGAGCGGTCTCCGGAAACGGCCGCGCAGAGCCCGACCAGCCGGCGCCGATCCGGCTCGCGCCACAGATTCATGTCCGCTCCCACGCAGGCACCTCCTTAGCACGGCTTCCGTCGGGGGACAAATCGCGCGGCGGGCGCCTGACCCAACGTCGTTTCGGCTCGAAAACCGCGACCTCAGTGCGCGAGGTAGCGGACGACGTCCTCGCCGTCCCGCTCGAGCGCGGCGCGAACGTCGCGCGTCAGGCGACCGAAGGGCTCGAGGACGACCTCGCCGCCGGCGAGTCGCCACGTGGCGACGGCCCGCCCCTTGACGAGGGCGAACGGCTTGAACAGGCCGCCGACGGTGATCGACCCCTGCCGATTCCCGAGGAACGGCTCGCGGTCGATCCAGCCGAGAAGCAAGGGCTCGAACGCTCCGAGCAAGCGCGGCGGCGGGAGCTCGGCGACCCGGCGCCTCCGCGTCGGCTCGACGAGCCCGTCCGTGCGTGTGATCAGCCGCGACGCGATCGCCGAGAGGCCGGCGCGGGCGTCGCGCAGCGGCAGCCCGGCCCACCGCGCGAGGTCGCGGTCGAGCGCCGGCGCGTGGCCGACGAGGTACCGCCGGGCCAGCTCGGCCAACGCGCGCTCCCGGTCGACCTCCGCCTGCTCGCCGAGCCAGTCGCGGACGAGGACAAAGGCCTGCTGCTTCCCGACCATCGGCCCGCGCACGATCAGCCCGCGCAGCGAGGCGAGCAGCAGCACGTTCACGAGCGCCTGGCCCTCCGTGCGCACTCCTTTCCGCGCGACGCGCTCGCGCAGCTGTGCGCGCGTGAGCGGGCCGTCGTCCGCCAGGGCGCGCTCGACCTCCGCGACCGCGCGCTCGGCGTGCGCGGGCGGCACGCCCTCCTGGTGCAGGCGGCGGGCCGTTTGCGTGAACAGCGGCGGCGTCGTCAGCGCCTGCAGCCACGGGTAGTCCTCGCGGCGGACGAGGTGCAGCGTTCGGCGGTTCAGCCACGTGATCAGCAACGACCGGTCGTCCGTGAGCGCACGGTCGACGTCGGCGGCCGAGATGCCCGCGGCACGGGCGCGGATCGCGAGACGAACGGCGCGCGGGTCCTGTCCCTGGACGGCGAGCAGCCGTTCGACGACGGCGACGGGCTCGCGCGGCCTCGGCCCGGCCAGCAGCTGCGAGGTCAGGCGCTCGGCGACGACGTCCATCGGCCGTGTCTTACGCGAAACCGCCGGGCGTTGCGACCGCTGCGGCGAACGCTGTAGGCTCGGCGGCGCCGTCATGTCGATCGACTACTTCCTGAAGATCGACGGGATCGCCGGCGAGTCCGTCGACGCCAAGCACAAGAACGAGATTCAGCTCGAGGCGTTCAGCTGGGGCGAGACGAACCAGGCGCCACCCGCCGCGGGCGGAGGCGGCGGCGCGGGCAAGGTACAGATCCAGGACTTCTCGTTCACGATGCGGCTGAACAAGGCGTCGCCGAAGCTGATGCTCGCCTGCGCGAAGGGCCAGCACCTGAAGCTCGCGACGTTCACGGCCCGTCACGCGAGCAAGGCGCAGCAGGAGTTCCTCGTACTCAAGTTCACGGACGTGCTCGTCTCCTCGTACCAGACCGGCGGAACGGTCGACGTGATCCCGATGGACCAGATCTCGCTCGCGTTCGCCAAGGTGGAGATGGAGTACCGGCCGCAGAAGCCCGACGGGTCGCTTGACGCGCCCGTCAAAGCCGGCTGGGATCTCAAGCAGAACAAGCCGGTCTGACCGGGTTCGTACCTGGTACGTGCCAGGTACGGCGCCGAGTTGTCCCTGCTCAGGATCGTTTCCGGATCGCGCGGTGCCAGGTATGTGCCACGTATCGGCGTCACGCCGCGCGCACGAGGAATCCCAGCTCGAGCAGCCGCTTGACGACGTCGAGTCCCGCACCGTCGAAGCGCGCACGATCGTCGCCCGCGAGCCCGAGCTCGCCCGCACCGCTCGCGAGCGCGTCGCCGACGGACCGAGGCGTTCCGAGCGCTCGCACGAGCGCCGCGGCGTAGCGATCGAGGCCCGCCCGGAATCCGAGCCCGTCCGTGAGCTCGAGCGTCTGGCCCTCGACGACGACGGCGCCGTCGCGGACGACGAGCGACTGCTCGATGCGATGGTGGTCGACGAGCACGACGCGTTCCGCGAGGAGCGCGCCGTCGTCGATCTCGCGCAGCAGGTCTGCCGCGGCGAAGACTCTCAGCGTGTGCTCGCCGGCCGACTCCAGCCGGTCGAGGGGGATCTCGTCGGTGCGGATCCAGTTCGTCGCGCCGCTTCGCCGCCGCAGCACGACCGCGCCGTAGCCGATCGCCTCGATCCGCTGTGCGCGCAGGTAGGTCACCCAGCGGTCGAGAGCCGCCCGGTGCGCGGCCGGGTCGGCGTCCGCGAGCGGGAGCAACCAGCTCGCCGCGTGCGTCACCGGATCCTCGCTCTTGTAGTGCAGCAGCCAGGCGTCGCAGCCGCCGCCCTCCACCCAGCCGCGAAGGGGGCCGGACCAGTCGTCGTCGCCGCCGTGGGCCCAGCTGACGAGGACGTGTGCGAACCCGCCTTCCTCGAGATGGGCCGGGATGCCGGACACGACACGCCGGCAGATCTCGTCGCCGGGAAGTCCGCTGTCGCGGTACCGGTACAGCGAGTCCGGTGAGATCACGTACGGCGGGTTGGCGACCACGAGACCGAACCGCTCTCCGGCCACCGGATCGAGGACGTCGCCCTCTCGGAGCTCGATCGTCGAGACCTCGTTGAGGGCCGCGTTGAACGCGGCGAACGCGAGCGCCCGCCGATTCAGGTCGGTCGCGACGACGCGCTCGCTGTGCTTCGCGGCGAGCAGCGCCTGGATCCCGCAGCCTGTGCCGAGATCGAGCGCCCGCGCCACCGACGTACGCACGGCGAGCTTCGCGAGCGTCACCGACGGTGCCTGGACCCCCGGAACCCAGTCGGGAGCCGCGTCGGCGAGCGACGCACCGGCGAGGTCGGACGCGAGGTAGTAGTCGCCGTGCGGAACCAGCCGCACGGTCGCGCGGACGCCGTCACCTGCGGGCTCGGCCAGGCGCAGCGCTTCGAGCTCCCCGACGCCGAGCGGAGCGAGCGCGCGGGCGAGCCGTGCAGCGTCCAGCGTCAGCCCGAGCAGGAAGAACCGTGCCAGTGTGGTGAACGCGTCGCCCTCGGAGAGCCGGAGCTCGTGCACCGCAACGTCGGCTGGCCGCGTGGACAGCTCGCCCGCTCCGAGGGCGATCTCGACGCGCTCGACGGTGAACTCCGCTGCAACGAATGCATTGCGTAGTGCCTTGAGCGCGGCGTGGTCGTATGCCGACGGCGGGTCCGGAAGCGCGGCGGCCACGATCGCGATGGTACGGCCGCGCGTCGGCCGCGCGTGCGGTGACGTCCGGGTGACGGGCGCGTGACGGAGGAGTGACGCCCGCACGACAAGCTGCGCCACCGCTCAAAACGGTCGCGAGGGAGGGCGCCGTTGACGTGTTGCGGACAGAAGCGCGCTGCACTGCGAAGCCGAGTCGTCGTCCGGCCGGAGCCCGCGACGCCGCCACCCGCACCGCCTGACGCGCAGCGCCACGGAACGAACGTCGAGCTCGAGTACAAGGGCGACTCTGCGGTGCTCCTCCGCGGAGAAGCGAGCGGCCGCCTGTACACGTTCTCGGCGGGGCGACGCAGACGCCGTCTGCCGGCGGAGGACGCACGCCCGCTGCTCCGCAGTCGCCTCTTCCGGATCGCCGGATGAGCCGCGTGCGTCCGCGCGCACTTGGTCAACCAGGAAGGAGAGGGAATGGCACGCGCCAGGAAGAAGTCCGCCGGCGAGTCTGAGGGCCGTCGCGAGCGCCTCGAGGAGCGGTCGCCCGAGGAGAGATCGGTCACCACCAGGCAGGCCGACTACCTCGCCGGACTCACCGGTGTCACGTCCGAACGAATCGCCGGCCGGAAGCTGGGCGAGCTCGACGACATCCTCCGCTGGAAGATCGATCCGTCGCTCCTGCTCTTCCGCCGTGTCTGCGGCCGCGTCGTCCGCGTCGAGCCGGGAACCGGGGTGCTTCAGGGCGTGCCGAACGCCACCGTCCACGTCGAGGACACCGACTGCTCGTTCCTCGGCTTCTTCCCCTGGGAGGGACCGTGGATCTGGTGGTGGTGGTTCTGGCCGATCTTCTGCCATCGCGAGGAGATCGCGACGACGATGACCGACGAATGCGGACGTTTCTGCGTCTGGATCCCGCGCTGGGACATCGACCGGATCCTTCGCTTCCGCCTCGAGCGCGTCTGCTTCCCCGAGATCGTCAAGCCGAACCTGCACGACTTCCTGAAGGAGATCGGACCTGGCCCCTTCGAACGGCCGCCGATCCGCGTCAACCCGAATCCACCTGATCCTCCGCCTTTCGAGCTTCCGAACCGGGAGGTCCTGCAACAGGCCGGAGCCGTCCTCGGCCGCGCGTCGATCGACCGGCTCGTGCAGTTCGCGGAGCGGCGCTCGTTCGGCGCCGAGACGGGAGAGCTGAAGGCGCTCCTCGAGGAACCCGCGTTCCTCGAGGACTTCCACCCGCCGCTGACCGACGAGGCGCTCGCGCGCGTCGAGGCGCTGGACCTTCCCGAGCCGGCGCACGCGGAGGAGCGCAAGGTTGCGAAGCTCGAGCTCGCCGACCTGACGCCCGCGCGCGCGATCGGCCCGTTCTTGCGCTGTCGCGACATCGTCGTCGCGGAGTGGGAGTACATCGTCGACGTCCCCGACATCACGTTCCGCGTCACGCAGGACGTCGACCTCGACGGCGACGAGGAGACGATCTACAGCGAGGGATTCTTCGACGTCCGCTGGAACGCCGGCTACATCCCGCCGGTGACGCTGAAGGCGTCGCCGATCGCTCGACCGTCGCCGTTCTGCGACGGGCCTGCGATCCCGTGCGGCAACAAGCCGGCGATCGTCACCGTCGGCCTGATGCCGCTCGCCTCGACCCACCACAACAACGGCGACGGGTGCGCGATCCGCGTGAACCGACCTCGTCCGGGCGGCCTGTTCAGCAACGCCCCCGTTGGGCCGGCACAGGCGCCCTACGCCGGAACCCTGCAGCTGCACGGCTGCCATCACCTCGGCGGCGCGAAGCACTACCGGCTCCTTTACGAGTTCAACGGCGGCCCGCAGCTGCCGTTCCTCGGGCTCGAGTGGTACCCGCCGAGGCTGACGGGACCACCGTGGTGGTTCCACGCAGTGCCGGACGCGCAGGGCTGGTACGACGTGCTGCCCGAGAGCGAGCTCGTGTTTCCACACTGGCTGCTCAACTGGCCGACCTGGAACGGCAGCTTCCCGAACGGCAACTACGAGATCCGGCTCCAGCTCGGCGACGCGAGCAAGAACCCGCTTTCCCCGCCGGCCGACGTCAGCGACCCGGTGACCCTACGGATCGACAATCGGGCGCCGAACGGGAGCTTCGACCAGGTCCGCTGGCGCGTCACAGGTGGCCCGTGGGAGGAGACGTTCGCCTGGCCGTTCACGTGCATCGTGATCCACCGGCCGAAGCACAAGGACATCGAGGTCGAGGTCACGTGGTCGGCCTGGGCCGCGCATTTCCGGAGCGCCTACGCGGGCGCGGGCGGATGCGGCGGCGGCGATCCCACACGCGTGGGGACCGTGGCCACGTCCGAGCACTGGCACGAGAACTTCGGTGACAACTTCGTCTCGAAGTCGACGCTCTGGAGCATTCCCGCGAGCCTGCCGCAGGGTTCGTACAGCTTCTCGATCCACTCGTCGAGCCGCGCGTTCAACCCTGCGGGCGACGGCGGTGGGCCGGGCGTGAACTGGTTGACGGACTACGACTACCTGTACGTCAACCCGAGCATCGGCGTGTCGGTGATCGACAGCTGAGGGCGACGCCGGGGCCGCCGCGTGCGGCCCCGGCCTTTCCTCCCGCGCGTTGACAGGTGCGGGGGTCCGCCTCTAGCGTTGGACCTTCAGCGGGGAGACAAAGGACTCGACAGTGACGACCTTGAAATCGTCGCTGCGGCTAATCGATCGGCGTCCCAGCGCCGGCGTGCCCTCGTCGGGGTCGCGGGGGTCCCTTGGAACCGGCTGACGACGGGGCTGCGCCTGCTGGCTCCGCGCTTCGTCTGCTCGACGGCTTCGAGCTGATCGCCAACGGCGTCGAGGCGCACCTGCCGATGAGCGCGCAGCGGTTGCTCGCGTTCGTCGCGCTACACGATCGTCCGTTGCAGCGGGCGTTCGTCGCCGGCTCCTTGTGGCTCGACTCGCCCGAGGAGCGCGCCTACGCGAACCTCCGCTCGGCGTTGTGGCGGCTGCATCGCGGCGGCGTCCGCCTGCTGCAGGTGTACGGACCGCAACTTTCGCTCCACCGAAGCGTCGTCGTCGACCTTCGGCAGGCGGAGGAGTTCGCGCGTCGCGCGCTGCACGCTGGAGACGATCTCACCGGCGACGTCGAGCCGTTGCTGCTCGGGGGCGATCTGCTGCCCGATTGGTACGACGATTGGGTCGTGCTCGAGCGCGAGCGCTTCCGGCAGCTGCGCCTGCGCGCGCTCGACGCGCTCTGCGAGCGTCTGATGCGTGCCGGCCGGCTGGACGCGGCACTGGACGTCGCACTTGCCGCGGTCGCCGGAGAGCCGCTCCGCGAGAGCAGCCATCGCGCGGTCGTCCGCGTGCATTTGCGGAACGGCAACGCCGCCGAGGCGATCCGTCAGTACCGCCTCTGCCGGCGGCTGCTCCGTGAGCAGCTCGGGATCGACCCCTCGGTGCAGATGGAGGAGCTCATCCGGGGCGTGCGCGTCCCCGAGACGGTCCGGTGACGGTCGCGGTGGGATCATCGGCCGCGAGGCGTGGCGGCGGAGCGAACAGCCGTGCTCGTGGTCCGGGCGTGGATCGAGGAGACCCTCGAGGAGAAGTCGCTGCGCGCGCGGATCACCGAGACGCTCGACGTCACCACGCCGACGAAAGTCGAGCGTGCGGCGGCCTCACGTGAGGACGTCGTGCGAGTCGTCGAGGAATGGCTGACCGAGCTCGAAGGGACGTGAGGCAGACGGACGTTGCGACGAGGTTCGCGTTGGGGTCGCTGGCGACCTGGCGTGTCGCGCATCTGCTCGCCGAGGAGGACGGACCGGGCGACATCGTCGTGCGCGCCCGCGCGCGGCTCGGCTCGAGCGTCGCCGGCGAGCTGATGGACTGCTTCTCCTGCATCAGCATCTGGGTCGCCGCGCCCTTCAGCCTCGCCGTCGCGCGCCGTCGGCGCGAGGTACCGCTTACGTGGCTCGCACTCAGCGGCGCCGCGTGCCTGCTGGACCGGCTCGGCGGGAACCGCGACGATGCGACAACGGCACTCGACGTCGACTCGATGCTCGCCCGCGACTTCTCGGTTACGCCGACATAGTCGAAAAAGCTGACGTGACGTTCGTCGCCGTTCGGACCCCTCCGAATGCGGTCCGAGGCGCGCCTGTCTACCAGGCGGAGCTCGCGACCTCCGTGCAGCTCGCGCGCGAGGCGATCGACAAAGCGCTCGTCTGGCACGGAGCGGCGGTGGCCCGCGGGTGCGGGCTACCGCCGCCGACTAACGTGGGGCAGACATGCATGCGAGCTCGCCTCCGGAGTTCGACTTTCAAGCGTGCGTCGAAGACGCCCTCTCGGTGCTGCCGGCCGAGCTCCGTAACTCCATGTCCAACGTCGAGCTCGTCGTCGAGGACGAGCCGCCGCCGGGCTCCCGGCTGCTGGGCCTGTACCAGGGCATTCCGCTGACGAGACGCAACAGTGGCTACAGCGGCGTCGCACCGGACAAGATCACGATCTACCGCCGCCCGCTCGAGCGGTTGTACGGCACGGACCCGGAGCGGCTGCGCGCCGAGATCCGCCACGTCGTCCTGCACGAGATCGCGCACCACTTCGGGATCAGCGACGAGCGGCTGCGCGAGCTCGGCCGCTACTGAGCCGCTAGAAGCGCCCGCGGAACAGGAGCAACAGCAAAAGCAGCAGCAGCAGGAGGAACAGCCAGTTGCTGATGAAGATCCCGCCGCCGAAGGCGAGGATCAGAATGATGATCAGGAGTACGAGCAGCATCTGCCGTATTCCTTACTCGCTGACGGCCGCGAAGAAACCCGCGCGGCTCACGCGCCGACGAAATACGCCGCGTCGTCGGGGCCGTCCCACGCCCAACCCGCGCCGAGCGCGGCGAGGGAGAGCGCGAGGAGGAGCAAGAGCAACAGCAGCCGAGCGCGTTTCGGGTCGATCACGATTCCTTCCTCCCTTTCCGGGCGCAGGGCCGCCGGCCCCGCTTACTGACGGTCGGAGCCAGTATGACGCCCTGGGAGGAGGAGGCGCTATCGCCTCGAGGGGGGAAAACGTCGCTCTTAGCGGAGCGGCATGTCCCACTTCCACCCGCCGCCGAACGCGGCAATGAGCAGAAGCGCGGCCAGAACACAGAGGTGCAGGAACCAGACGTGCTTGCGCATGGACGCTCCTTCCTTCGAGTAGATGAGTCCCACAGCGCAAAGCTGATCGGCACCCGAAGCGTCGAACGTAGTCCCTCGGCGGAGGGAATCTCGCGAAATCTCCTACGAAAGCTGTCGAAACCTACGTGCTATCGGCGCGGGGCAGCTCGAAGACGAAGGTCGAGCCCTTTCCGACCTCCGATTGCACCCAGATCTCGCCGTTCATCCGGTGCAGGAGCTCGCGGCAGATGTAGAGGCCGAGCCCGGTGCCGCCGACGCCGCGGGTCAGGTTCGGGTCCAGCCGATGGAACTTCTCGAAGATCCGACGCTGCTCCGAGGCCGGAATCCCCAGGCCCTCGTCCTCTACGGCGAAGCGGACGTGCCCGTCGTGCGGGGCCAGCCGCACCGCGATCCGGCCGCCGTCCGGCGAGTACTTGACCGCGTTCTCGACGAGGTTGACGAGCACCTGCTTCACCTTCTCGGCGTCGCCGATCGCCGCCGGTGCGTCGTCCAGCGCGAGCTCGAGCGAGACGCCGGCGGGCAGGTGGGCGCGCGCCGCGTCGACGACCTCGCGCGCGACCTCCGCGCTGTCGAGTGTCGCCAGCGTCACCTCCGTGCGATCGGACTCGAGCCGGCTCGCCCACAGCACCTGGTCGACGAGTCGCGCGAGCCGCGCCGATTCGTGGTAGATGACGCGCAGCAGTGCGTCGTACTCCTTCTGCTCGAGCGCGCGCTGCTCGAGCGTCATCGCGGCGCCGTACACCGATGCGAGCGGCGTGCGCAGCTCGTGCGAGACCACGGCCATGAACTCGTCCTTCAGCCGGTCGAGCTCGCGGAGCCGCCGCAGCGCCGCGTGCATGCGGTGCTCGTAGAGGGCGATCGAGGCGAGCGGGCCGACGAGCACCACCGCGATGAACGGCGACCGGTCCCAGAGGTCGACGAGGATCACGGTCAGGCACGCCATCACGCCGAAGGGCACGGCTGTGAGGTAGACGTAGCGGCCGAGGAAGCGGACCCAGCTCTCCTTTGCCCAGCGCGCCACGACCGCCGCGAGCAGCGTGATGTTCGCGGCGTAGAACGCCGTCGATGCGCCGAGCGCGGCCAGCGTCAGCCTGGTGATCCCGTGGCCCTCGATCCAGGTCGCCACCGCGCCGGCGCCGGCGCCGGCGAGCGCGTAGACGGCGCTGTTGTAGACGATGCGGCTGAACGGCTTGCGGCGCCCGAGCTCGATCAGGGACATCGTCAGCACCGCCACGAGCGTCCCGGCGGGCCAGCCGTAGATCGCGGCCGTCGCGACGATGAAGATCGTCGCCAGCGACGTCCGGCCGACGGCGACGCCTTCGATCGGCACCGGGAACGCCTCCGCGACGGTCGAGGCGATGAGCAGCGCGAAGACGCCGGCGAGCGTGGAAGTCCCCGGGCCGGACTCGATGAACTTCAAGACCGCGACCGTGGCGACCGCCGCCCCGCCCAGCGTCACGGGCAGCAACACCGGCAGGACGCGCAGCGTCTCGGACGAGAACAGCGAGCCGAACGTGCGGCGCTGCGCCGCGGCGAGCGCGGCACCGGTGGCGGATCCCCTCCTACGATGGACGTGCGTTTGCGTCATCGCCTTCCCTCGCGATGCCGCAGCTGCGCGCTCCGGGGTCCCGCTCTACCCCGGCCCGCCACCTAGACCTTTGCGCTCAGTCACGCCGCTGTCAAGAACGTTCGCTTCCCGTTGCTCGACCGAGACTCCCATTTGGGGGACGACAGCCTTTGCGGCCGGACGAACACTGAGACCGAGCGGAGGAGACTTCGGCGGTGCCGTAGCGCCGCGGGTCAACCGCTCCTTGCCGCAGGGGGGCGGTCCTCCGCTCGTGTGTCCCTCGCTTCGCTTCGCTCACGCTCGGGGGCGCGCCCTCCGGGCGCGCGATCGGTTGGGCAGCCGTGGAGCTCTGCGTACTCGCCAGGTTGGTGAGCGGCGCGGCTGAGCCGCGCCGCGCCGATACGTGTCAGGCGGCTACGCGTGCGAACCGCGGGATGATCTCCTTGCCGTAAGCCTCGAGCGTCTCTTCCTGGCTGTGCGTCATCAGGTAGATGTTGAACTGGTCGACGCCGACCGACTCGAGCTCCTTCAGCTTCTTCGTCGCGTCCTCGGCGGTGCCGAGCACGCAGAAGCGGTCGCAGATCTCGTCGGTGACGAACTCGCCGTGGCGTGCGCCGACGCGCGAGTGATCCTTGTAGTCGTAGAACTTCCGCGCCTTGACGTAGTCCGTGAGGGCAGCGGGAATCTCGGATTCCCACCCGTAGCGCTCGATCAGGTCCATGACGTGGTTCGACACCATCGCCGGGAACCAACGCACCTGCTCCCGCGCGCTCTCGATGTCGTCGGTGATGTGCGACGGCGCGCCCACGATGCACTTGAGCTCGCCCGGATCGCGTCCCGCCTCCTCGGCGGCGGCGCGCGCGGTGTTCATGATCCACTGGATGATCTGCGGATCCGCGAGCTGGATGATCACGCCGTCGGCGACCCGACCTGCAACGGCGAGCGCCTTCGGCCCGTAGCCCGCGATCCACATCGGGATCTCGCCGTGCTCCGTGCGCGCCCACTCGAGCTTCAGCTCCTTCTCGTTCCACTCCACCGCGCGCCCGTTCATCAGGTCCTTGATCATCCGGCAGCGGCGCTCGAACTCCGCGACCTTCACCGGCTGCAGGCCGACGACGCGCCGTGACGAGTCGCCGCGGCCGATCCCCATCACCATCCGGCCGTTGGAGATGTCCTGCATCGTCGCGTACCAGCTCGCCGTGATCGTCGGATCGCGAATGCCCGGATTCGTCACGAAGTGCCCGAGCTTGATCCGCTCGGTGCGGTCGGCGGCGAGCGCAAGGGTCGCATACGACTCCTGCCAGAGGATGTGCGAGTCGTAGGTCCACGCGTACTCGAATCCCTGCCCTTCGGCGAACTGCATCAGCTCGATCATCCGCGCGTACGGCGGATCGGGCAGAACGGTGACGCCGAAGCTCAGCATTGCTCTTCCTTCCCGGTCGGCAGGGGATCGAGCATAACCCGGCGAAATCGACGCGCACAATGCAATGGCCGTACCTGCTGTTCGCCGTCGTCGCGGGCGCGATGATCCCGTTTCAGGCGGGCATCAACTCGCAGCTGTCGCACTGGGTCGGCGGCCCGATCCGCGCGGCGTTCGTCTCGTTCGTCGTGGGCACGATCGCGCTGTTCCTCGTCGCCGCGGCGCAACGCAGGTCGGTGCCGTCCCTCGGCCGGATCGGGGACGCGCCGTGGTGGGTCTGGATCGGCGGGCTACTCGGCGCCTTCTACGTCGCGGGCTCGATCTTCGCGGCGCCGAAGCTCGGCGCGGCACTGCTGATCGCCGCGGTCGTCGCCGGCCAGACGGCCGCCTCGATCGTGATCGACCAGTACGGCTGGGTCGGCTTCAAGGAGCAGCACATCAGCGCCGGGCGTCTCGCCGGCGTGCTGCTGGTCGCGGCAGGCGTCGCGCTCGTGCGCGTCTTCTGAGTGGGTCGTCTCTTCGCGACCTTCGCGGAGGCGTGGGAATTCTTCCTCGCGCGCGAGGAACCGCTGGAGAGTTTCTTCGCGGACTTGCCCGAGGGCGAGTCGTACGTCCTCGCGTGGCTGCTCGGATTCGACGCTGCGCTCGTGCCGAGGATTCAGGTCGTGCAGCGAGCATTCGGACAGCTGCCGTGGATCACTCCACAGCCCGCGCACTTCCTTCACACGTCGATCGCCGCGGTATCGGTCTCGCGCGCGAAACCGAACAACGCGGAGATCCGCGCCGTCGTCGAGCGTGCGCAGGAAGTCTGGTCCGGTGTGCCGACGTTCGAGGTCGAATACGCACGCGTGAACTGCTTCCACGACGCCGTGGTCGTCGAAGCCGCCGGCGCCGGCCCGCGTATTCTCGCGTTGCGGCTCGTGGAGGCCGGGTACGAAATCAACCCGACGGTGTTCCTCCCCCACGTGACGATCGGCGCGTTCAACGCGCCTGCGGATCCATCGCCGCTTCGCGAAGCGCTCGTGCCTCTGCGGGACTCGGTGATCGGCAAGCAGCAGATCGTCGATGCGCAGTTGTGCGTCGTGCCCGCGTCGCGCACCACGATCCTGAGCCCGTGGGAAGTTGTCGGGCGCGTGCGCTTCAGACCGTGACGACGAGCTTGGCTTTCGCGTGCCCCGTTCCCAGGTGCCGAAATGCATCGCCGGTCTCGCTCAACTCGTACGTCTGCTCGACGACCGGCTCGACCTTCCCGGACGCGAGCAGCTCGGCAAGAACCAGCAAGTCGGCCTTCTCGGGCTTCGCGAGGAAGGTCACCACCTTGCGGCTTCCGATCGTCGACGCGACTCGCTTCCGCGCGAACGCGCCGAGCGGGCCGTAGAGACGGTTGGTCTTCGGTCCGCCGACGACGACCAGGATCCCGTTCTCCTGCAGTACGCGCTTGCAGGCACGCCACGATCTCGTGCCGCCGATGTCGAGCAGCACGTCGTAGCGCTCGCCGGTACGCGTGAAGTCTTCACGTGTGTAGTCGATGACGTGATCGGCGCCGAGTGACCGCGCCGCGTCGACGTTCCGCGTGCTGCAGACGGCGGTCACCTCGGCGCCGAGCGCCTTGGCGATTTGTACTGCGAACGTCCCCACGCCGCCCGAAGCGCCGTTGATCAGGACGCGCTGCCCCGCTCTTAGCTGTCCCTTGTCGCGCAGCCCTTGGAGAGCCGTGAGCCCCGCGACGCCCACGGCGCCGGCCTGCTCGAACGTCACGTTCGCCGGCTTGCTCACGACCGCGCGCTCCTCACGGACGCACACGTACTCGGCGAGCGCGCCGTTCCGCACGCCGAAGACATCGTCGCCCGGACGGAACTGCGTGACGTCGGCGCCGACCGCTTCGACCGTGCCCGCGAAGTCGCTGCCGAGCCGTTCGTCCTTCGGCCTGCGAAGCCCGCCCATCAGGCGGACGAGATACGGCATGCCGATCAGGACGTGCCAGTCGACCGGATTGACCGAGGCGGCGCGAACGCGCACGAGCACTTCGTCGTGGGCCGGGATGGGCTTCTCGATCTCCCGCAGCTGGAGAACATCGGGTGGCCCGTAGTGCTCGTGGACGATCGCCTTCATCGCTCCTCCGCCTTCCGTACAGTGTAAGTTTACGGCGTAAGCCTAAACGTACGCCGTAAGCTTTGTCAAGAGCGATGGCCCGCAGACCGCTGAACAGGGACCGCGTGTTGCAGGCGGCGACCCGCCTCGCCGACGACGGCGGGATCGAGTCGCTGACGATGCGCAAGCTCGCCCGTTCGCTCGGCGTCGAGGCGATGTCGCTCTACAACCACGTCGCCAACAAGGCGGACCTCGTGCACGGGATCGTCGACCTCGTGCTCGAGGAGATCGAGCTTCCGGCAGGCGAGGACTGGGTCGCGGACGTCCGTGAATGCGCGATCTCGGCGCACGACGTGTTCCTCCGCCATCCGTGGGCGTGCAGTCTGGTGATGGCGCCGAGCAGTCCGCGCTTCGAGGGCAACCCGCGACTCAGGTACATGGAATGGCTCCTGGGGCGCTTACGCGCGGCCGGCTTCTCGCCCGAGCTGACCTTCCACGCGTATCACGTGCTCGACAGCCACATCCTCGGCTTCACGCTGTGGGAGGTCGGCCACTCCGCGGGCGCGCAGGACTTCACCGGCGGCCAGGACTTCGCCGCCTTCGCGGCGACGTTCATCCCGCAGCTGCGGGCGGGCGGCTTCCCCTATCTCGCCGAGCACGCCGAGCAGCACGTGACGCCGCCAAGCGACGGAATCCGCGCCTTCGAGTTCGGTCTCGACCTGATCCTCGACGGGCTGAGGCAGCTACGCGCGTGACGCGAGCTCGATCAAGGGCTCGACGTCGGCGGGGGAGCTGCCGGGTGCCTCGGCAAGCTCCAGCGCAACCATGGCCGCGAAGGCGGAGCACCAGTCGAGGAGGCGGCCGGCGTCGGCTCCGATCGCGGGTGCGAGCTGCTCGACCCGGGCGGCGATCGTGTCGGCATCCTCCGCGCGCCAGAACACGAGGTCGACCGCGTCGAAGGCGCGGTCGCCGACACAGGGCGCCGGGTCGATCGCGACGAGACCTCGCTCCGCGCCGCCGTCGAGGACGTTCACCGGCGTCAGGTCGCCGTGCAGCAGGACCGACGGCGTGGCATCGGCGGCGAGCCGCAGCGCGAGCCGACGCCCGCGCTCGTACAGCTCGGGCCGGATCAGCTCACGAAGCTCGGGCTTCCGTTCGTAGGGCTTCGCGCCCGAGTCGAACAGGTATGCGACGCGGGCGCGGACCGGTCGAAACGCCGGATCGGCGACGCCGTGGTCGTGCAGTGCTCGCAGCAGCACACCGAGGGTCTCGATGCTGGGATAGCCCGTGGTCTCGGCGAGCGGCGTTCCGGGTTCGACCGCCTCGAGCAGGAGCGCGCCGGCGTTCTCGTCGACGGCGAGTACCCCTGGAACATGGGCGGTCGCCCAGCTTGCGAGGCCTCGTGCCTCGTCCCCAAGCCGCCTCCGGTCGGGGCTGACCTTCAAGACGGCCGGACGGCTCGCAGCGCGGCAGCCGATGACGACGGACATGCTCCCGCGCTGGATCAGTGAGCCCCATTCCAGGCTCCAGCGCTGCTCGAGATCGGCGAGAACCGCCGGCAGTGCGTCGAACCACGCGTCGATCGCGTTTCCGAACCGCCGCGCGAGGCGCCGGCGCAGCTCCGCGTCGAGCTCCGGGATCAGCTCGAGGACGCGACGCGGTCGATCGTCTTCCCCGCGAGCCGGTCGAGTGCCTGCACCGACAGCTCGAGATGCTCCGGCTTCGTGTCCTCGAGCTTGGTGTGCGAGAGACCGCGCAGCGACTGCACGAACACCATCACCGTCGGGACGCCGGCGCGCGCGACCTCGGCCGCGTCGTGCAGTGGACCGCTGGGCAGCCGGTGCGACGTTCCCGCGACCTCGCGGATCGACTCGTCCGCGAGCTCGATCAACTCGTCGTCGAACAGGATCGGCTCGATGTTCCAGATCCGGTCCCACTCGACGTCGACGTTCTCGTCCTGCGCGAACTGCTCGGACGCCCGCTTTGCGTCGTCGAGCATCGTCGCGAGCTTGGAGGCGTCCAGGTGGCGCTGGTCGAGCAGGCACTCTGCGGTCTCGACGACGGAGGTCACGATCCCCGGCTTCGTCACGACGCCGCCCATCGTGCAGACGGCGCCGTCGCCGGTGCGCTTGGCGATCTCCCGGATCTCGAGCTCGAGCTTCGCTGCGCCCGCGAGCGCGTCGCGCCGCTTGTCCATCGGCGTCGAGCCCGCGTGCGCGGCCTGGCCGCGGAAGGTGACCTGGTGGCGCTCGACGCCGAACGTCCCGAGGACGACGCCGAGCGGCAGGTCCATCGATTCGAGCACCGGCCCCTGCTCGATGTGCAGCTCGAGATAGGCGGCCGCGTTCTCGACTTCCGACCGGGCGTCGAGCGCGCCGTCGAGGTCGACACCGTGCGCCGCGATCGCGTCGGGTAGCGAGACACCGTCGGCGTCGCGCCGGGCGCGCAGCTCGTCCTGATCGGCCATCGAGCCCGCCGCGGCGCTCGAGCCGAACAGGGAACGGCCGAAGCGCGCTCCCTCCTCGTCCGCCCAGTTGACGAGGCGCACGGTCACAGGAGGCGATCCGTCCTCCGCGATACGGCGAAGCACCTCGACCGCCGCCATCACGTTGAGGCAGCCGTCGAGCCAGCCTCCGTTGGGGACCGAGTCGATGTGTCCGCCGAGCAGCACCGCCCGCTCCGACCCTCCGCGCAGGGTGAACCACTGGTTGCCCGCGGCGTCGACAGTCTCCTCGGCGCCGGTCGGCGCCACCTTCTCGCGCAGCCACTCTCTCGCGCGGGCCCAGGTGTCCGTCCACGCGACGCGCTGCGCGCCGTTCTCGTCGCCGGTCAGCTCCTGTAGCTCGCGCAGCTCGGCCACTGTGCGACCCGGGTCCAGTGCCACCGCGCGAGCCTAAACCGTCGCGAACGAATGTGGTAAGCACTACCCCATGTCGGCGATCGCGATCGAGCGGTCCGGCGGCGCGGGCATCGGGACGGCGGCGCGGGCGCTGCTTCGGGTCGTCACGCTCTGCCTGGGACTGCTCGCACTCTGGGGGCTGTGGGAGGGCTACCGATGGCTCGGGATCCGCAACCACTGGACGTGGCCGTTCCTCGTCAACGACACGAACATGCCGCACGTCCACACGATCCTGAAGGCGTTCGGCCAGCCGCTACAGCCCGACGGGCCGCCGCTCCGGCACTACCTGCTGGACTACGCGGTCTTCACCGGGAAGGAGGCGGTCGCCGGCTTCGTCCTCGGAGCCGCGATCGGGTTCCTGATCGCCGTGATACTCGCGCACTCCACCGTGCTGCGGCGCGGCATCCTGCCCTTCATCGTCGTCTCGCAGACCGTGCCGCTGCTCGCGATCGCGCCGATGGTTGTCGTCGGGCTCGGAACGAAGGGTGTGAAGCCGTGGGTCGCAGTCGCGGTGATCGCGTCCTATCTGACGTTCTTCCCGGTTGCGATCAACACCTTGCGCGGGCTGCATTCGCCCGACCCGCGCGCGCTCGAGCTGATGCGCTCCTACGCCGCCGGCCGCTGGAAGGTGCTGTGGCGGCTGCGCGTTCCCGCGTCGCTGCCGTTCCTCTTCTCGGCGCTGAAGATCGCCGCGACCGCGAGCGTGATCGGCGCCATCATCGGCGAGACACCGGCGTCCCTGCAAGGCGGTCTGGGCTACGCGATCGTGAACTTCAACCAGTACTACTCGATCCAGCCGGCCAACCTGTGGGCGACGATCATCGTCTGCGCGCTGCTCGGGATCTTCTTCTTCCTCGCAATCGTGGTGATCGAGAAGATCGTCCTGAAGCGCGCACCGGAGCACGTGGCGTGAGCGTCGGTCGCCTTCGGCTCCCTTCCGTGGGGGAAACCATGTTTCCCCCACGTGCCCCCTTCTTCTCGCATCTTGTGGGGGAACCTCCCTGTTCCCCCACACCCCCTCCACACGCTCAAAGGCCGAAAGGCGGCCTTTGAGCGCGGTCTCCATCAAGAACGTGTCGAAGTCCTTCCGGGCCGGCGTCACCGCGCTCACGGACATCGACCTCGAGGTCGAGCCGCGCGAGTTCGTGTCGCTGATCGGCCCTTCCGGTTGCGGCAAGTCGACGCTCCTCCGGATCGTCGGCGACCTGATCCAGCCGACGTCGGGAACCGTGGAGGTGAACGGCAAGCCGGCCGCGCACGCGCGCCGCGACCATGACTACGGCATCGTCTTCCAGGACGCCGTCCTCTACGACTGGCGGACGGTCGCGAAGAACATCTCGCTGCCGCTCGAGCTGCTGCGCTGGGGCCGCTCGCGTCGCGAGGCGCGCGTCAAGGACATGCTCGAGCTCGTCGAGCTGACCGGGTTCGAGAAACACCACCCCTGGCAGCTCTCGGGCGGGATGCAGCAGCGCGTCTCGATCGCGCGCGCCCTGTCCTTCTCCCCGTCGCTGCTGTTGATGGACGAGCCGTTCGGCGCGCTCGACGAGATGACGCGCGAGCGGCTCAACGCCGAGCTCCTCCGCATCTGGCATGAGACCGGCTCGACCGTGGTCTTCGTCACGCACTCGATCCCCGAGGCGGTCTTCCTGTCGACCCGTATCGTCGTCATGTCGGCTCGTCCGGGGCGGATCGCCGGCATCGTCGACACTGACCTGCCGCAGCCGCGCACGTTCGCGACGCGCGAGGAGCCTCGGTTCTTCGAGCTCGTCACGCAGGTTCGCGAGTTGCTCGCCGCTTCCGGCGCGCCGCTCGGAGTTACACAGGAGCCGGCGCTCGCCGAGGAGTCGGCATGACGTCGCTCGTCCAGCCGGTTCCGCGCTCGGTGCGCAGCCGCGTCGGGCGGCAGGCGCTGGACCTGCTGCCGGCCCTGGCCGTCTTCGTCCTCGGGATCGCCGCCTGGCAGGCGATCGTCGTCGGCTTCCACATCCAGGAGTTCCTACTCCCGAAGCCGACCTCGATCGCGCACTCGTTTTGGGAGAACAAGCATCCGCTCTGGAGCGCGGGCATCTACACGTTCAAGGAGGCGCTCGGCGGCTACGCGCTCGGCTGCGCGGTCGGCATCGCGGTCGCGCTGCTGTTCGCATGCTGGCCGCCCGTCGGCGGCGCGTTCATGCCCTACGCGGTCGCGGCCAACGCCGTGCCGATCATCGCCTTCGCGCCGATCATGAACGACTGGTTCGGGCTGCTGAATCCGTTCTCGAAGATGGCGATTGCGGCCGTCCTCTGCTTCTTCCCGGTGATGATCAACACGCTGCGCGGACTGACCTCGGTGCACCCTTCCTCGATCGAGTTGATGCGCTCGTACGCCGCCGGCCGCGCGTCGCTCTTCCGGCGTGTCCGGATTCCGAACTCGCTGCCGCACCTGTTCACCGGCCTCAAGATCGCGACCGTGCTCTCGATGATCGGTGCGATCGTGGGCGAGTACTTCGGCGGCCCTATCGACGCGCTGGGCGTCCGGATCCTGAACGACTCGTCGTACGGCAACTTCACTCAGGCCTGGGCCGGAATCGTGATGGCGAGCCTGCTCGGAATCGCCTTCTACGCCCTGGTCGCGGCCGCCGAGCGGCTCGCAACGAGGTGGCATCCCTCGGCGCGGGCCTTCCAAAACGAGTAGCCGAGGTTCAGAATCGTCCGACGTTCCAACACGAGGAGGGACTGGATGAGGCGGAGGTACTGGGTCGTGGCCGCGTGCCTCGTGGGCGCGCTGGCCGTCACGGTGGGGGCGGCTGCACGGACGGACACGCCGGCCAAGCCGGCGAAGACGAAGGTCACCCTGCAGCTGAAGTGGGTGACGCAGGCGCAGTTCGCGGGCTACTACGCCGCACTCGCCAAGGGCTACTACTCACAGCAGGGCCTCGACGTGAAGATCAAGGTCGGCGGACCGACGATCACGCCCGAGCAGGTCGTGCTCGGCAAGCAGGCCGAGTTCGGAATCGACTGGGTGCCAAGCCTGCTCGCGTTCCGGGACACGGGCAAGGACATCGTCGACATCGCACAGGTCTTCGCGCGCAGCGGCATGACGGAGCTGACGTGGAAGGACAGCGGCATCACGACGATCGCGAAGATGCGGGGCAAGAAGGTCGGCGTCTGGTGCTGCGGCAACGAGAACGAGCTCTACGCGGCACTCGTCAAGAACGGCATCGATCCGAAGAACAAGAGCGACGTGACGATCGTCAACCAGCCGTTCGACATGAACCTGTTCCTGAGCAGACAGGTCGATGCGGCAGCGGCGATGACGTACAACGAGCTGGCGCAGGTGCTCGAGCAGAAGAACCCGAAGACCGGGAAGCTGTACACGCTCGCCGACCTGAACGTGATCGGCATGGAGAACGCGGCCAAGGGTGCAGGAACCGCGATGCTCGAGGACGACGTCTTCGCCCGCGGCGACTGGCTGAAGAGCAAGGCGAACCAGGAGACGGCGAAGAAGTTCCTCGCGGCGTCGCTGCAGGGCTGGATCTACTGCCGCGACCACTGGCGCGACTGCGTGAACATCGTGCTCAAGAACGGCCCGGCGTTGCCGCGCGGGCACCAGACGTGGCAGATGAACGAGATCAACGCGCTGATCTGGCCCAACAAGCTGGGCGTCGGAATCATGGACGCGAAGGCGTTCAACCGCACGGCGCGGATCGCGCAACAGTTCAAGGTGATCAAGAAGGCGCCGTCCGGCGCCTACCGCACCGATCTCGCCAAGGCCGCGGTGGCGATGCTGAAGGCCAAGGGCGTCGACGTCACCGGGGCGAAGTGGAAGAAGGCCAAGGTCAACGTCACGGAAGGCGGCAAGTAACCGACGGAAGGGCCGAGGAAGGGAGATCCGTCATGTCTGTGTTGATCAAAGGCGGCCGCGTGCTGACCGCGGCGGACGACTACGTCGGCGACGTCTTCATCGAGGACGAGCGGATCTCCCTGATCGGCGAGTCGCTGGACGTCCAGGCGGACCGGACGATCGACGCGACCGGGAAGTACGTGCTGCCGGGCTGCGTCGACCCGCACACGCACCTGGACATGCCGTTCGGCGGCACGGTGACGATCGACGACGTCGAGTCGGGCCAGACCTCGGCGGCGTTCGGCGGTACGACGTGCCACGTCGACTTCATCATCCAGCCGCAAGGTCAGACGTTTGCCGCGGCGTTCGAGGAGTGGAAGTCGAAGGCCGACGGCAAGCAGGTGATCGACATGGGCTACCACATGGCGGTCACCGATCTGAAGGACGGCGGCACGCTCGAGGAGCTCGCCACGCTCCCCGACCAGGGGATCACGTCCTACAAGCTCTTCATGGCCTACAAGGGCGCGCTGATGGTCGACGACGAGACGCTCTTTCGGACGATGCAGGTCGCCGCCGAGACGGGTGCGCTGGTGATGGTGCACGCGGAGAACGGCGACGCGATCGACGTGCTCGTGAAGGAAGCGCTCGCCGCCGGCAACACCGAGCCGAAGTACCACGCGTTGACGCGGCCGCCGGAAACCGAAGGCGAGGCGACGAACCGCGCGATCCAGCTCTCGCGCGTCGCCGGCTCGCCGCTGTACGTCGTGCACGTCTCCTGCCACGAGGCGGTCGAGCCGATCGCGCTCGCGCGCGAGAAGGGCTGGAACGTCCACGGCGAGACGTGCACGCAGTACCTCTTCGTCGACTACACGTTCCTCGAGCGGCCGGACTTCGAGGGCGCGAAGTTCGTGTACACGCCGCCGCCGCGTCCGAAGGCGAACCAGGACGTGCTCTGGAACGCGGTCCGCACGGACACGTTGAGCGTGATCTCCACCGACCACTGCGCGTTCCTCTGGGACGGCCAGAAGACGATGGGCCGCGACGACTTCTCGAAGATCCCGAACGGCGGCCCCGGCCTCGAGAACCGGCTGCACATGATCCACGAGTTCGGCGTGCGCGCCGGCCGGATCACCCTCAACCGGATGGTCGAGCTGCTCTGCACGAACCCGGCGAAGCTCTTCGGGCTCTATCCGCGCAAGGGCACGATTGCGGTCGGCTCCGACGCGGACATCGTGGTGTTCGATCCGACGCGTAAGCACACGATCTCGGCGTCGACACACCACTCGAAGTCGGACTACAACCTCTTCGAGGGGACCGAGGTCACCGGCACGCCCGAGGTCGTCCTGCTGCGCGGCAACGTGCTCGTGGAGAACGACGAGCTCGTGGCGCAGCCCGGCATCGGCCAGTTCGTCGCGCGCGCGAAGTTCGGCGAAGAGCTCAAACCGGCCGTCGCGGTCGGCTGAAACGGACAACACCCGTACCCGGTACGTACCTGGCACATACCTGGCACGTACCGGGTACGCGGGCTATGCCGGACAGACCACGCGGGGGTTCCAGGCGAAGAACAGCCCGCTCGTGTTCGGCTTCCAGATCCAGGCGTGCAGCGCCCAGAAGGCGGGCAGGCCGAAGCGGTTCGGTGACGGAACGAAGTCGAAGTCGCGGCCGAAGAGCGACGGCGGCGACGCCGACGGCCACGCCGACGCGAAGATCACGTACTCGACGGCGGCCAGCCTCAGCTTGCCGTTCGCCTCGGGCTCGTAGACGAGTGCCTCCGGGTGCTGCGGGTCGAGCGTCGCGTCGAGCAGCGACGTGTCGACCATGTGCACGCCCATGCCGCCCTGGCCGGGCTGGTCGATGCACGTCCTGCCGGCGAGATCCGGCAGGCGGAAGTCGTAGCCCGCCGCGATCGCGCTGTCGAGGTCGTGGAAGCCCGCGGTCGCGGGCACGGCGCCCTCCAGATCGGGCCGGCCCTCGGCCGAGGCGAATGTCGCAAGCGCGAGCACCGGCGCGAGGATCACGACCGCGATCAGTGCACGTCTCAGGTTCATCCCCGTCCTCCTCTCAGACCCGTGCGGGCTCGGGGTCGGGGCGGACGATCACGGTGTCGGCGACCGCGACGATCTCGTCCACCGGCAGCTCGGCGGCGTTGGCGTGCGCGCGAATCGCCTCGGGGCTCGACGCCTGGTAGATGCAGACGGTGCCGACGGAGCCGTCCGCCTCAGCCGTCACGTAGCTCCGGATCCAACGGATGTCATCTGCCATCCGCTCGCCCTCGGCCGTGGAGCGGGCCGCGGCCTCGCGCAGGTCGTCCGCGGTGCGCCAGCCGCCGCGCCGCAGGATCACGTAGGTCTCCATTGCGTCCTCCTCTCGATGGGTTGCTTCGAGGCTAGGCCGGGACCGCGCACACGCCATCGGCGGGACTGCCCATGTTGGCCGGGACGCCTACCGATCTTGGAGCAGACCGAGCCGCGAGGCGGCTGCGGCAGCCTCGCCGCGCGTCTTCACCTGGAGCTTCCGGAGGATCGCCGAGACGTGGTGGTCGACCGTCCGCGGCGAGAGCACGAGCTCCGCGGCGACGTCCGCGTTCCGCATTCCGCCGGCGACGAGACGAAGAACCTCGAGCTCGCGCTGCGTCAGCTCGGCGGGGTTGGCGCGCGTCGCCGGACGCGGGCCGCGGGGCACTGCCGCCCCCCGTTCGCGAAGGACTTGGCGGACGAGCTTCGCCGCGGGCTGCGCACCGAGTTGCTCGAGCTCCGCCAGGGCCTCGAGCAGCAAAGCGTCGTCGTCGGCCTCGGAAAGCGCCCTCGCGGCCTCGTAGCGGCACCCGAGGGCGCGCCAGGCCGCTGCCGCACCGGCAGCATCGCCTGCGAGCTGGAACCGGTACGGCTCCGCGATCCAGTCGGGCGCGACGACTGGCGAGCCCGCCTTCCCTTGCCAGTACGCCAGCTCGCCGGTGAACCAGGGATGCCGTTTCGCGAGGGCGAGCTCGTACGCCGCCTCGGCCTCCGCACGCGTCCGCTCTCGGTCGCCGGCGAGCGACGCCGCCTCGGCGCGGGCGGCGTGAACCGGCCCCAGCCGCTGGAGATGACCGCCCGGGCGGGAGAGCTCGAGCGCCTCGTCCAGCGCCTCACGGACGCCGGGGTCGCCGCGCCGGGCCCGGACGCGTCCGAGAGCGAGCAGCGCCGTGATCCGCGAGATCGCGCCTTGGGGACGGGCGAGAACGCGCCGCGCGAGCGCGGTGCCCTCTTCCCAGCGTCCCTCGTAGACGAGCGCAAGCGCGAGCCACGATCGCGCATACGAGGAGTCCAGGTCGTGCTCCTCGGCGAAACCGATGTGCTCGCGCAGGTAGCGCCCGCTCCTTTGCAGCTCGTACATCTCACCGAGCGCGGTTCCGAGCATCGACAGGGCCGACGACACGCGCAGGTCGAGACCGTGCTCCTGCGCAAGCCCGAGACTGCGCTCGAGATACTCGCAGCCGCGGTCGATCACGCCCGCGACAACGTATGCGGTACCGATCATGTTCAGGGCCATCGCCCGCGTGTCGACGTCGTCGAACCGCTCGGCAAGGGACAGTGCTTTCTCACCCCACTCGATGGCTTCCTCGTTGTCGCGGTCGAGCATCCGCATGTACGCCTGATGCGCGTAGGCGATGCCGAGCTGGCGCGTTGGGGGAAGCTCCTCGAGGGCCGCGATCGCGCCGCGACCCGACTGCTCGGCCTCCGCGTTCCGGCCGGTCGCGATCAACGGCATCGTCAGGCGCGAGAGATTCTCGCCCTGGTGGAGACGATCGCCGAGGCTGTTGTAGATCGCATCCGCCTCGAGCCGGGCGTCGATCGCGTCGCCGAACCGGCCCGTCGCGTGCGCCTCGTGGCCGAACGCCGTCAGGAGGGACGCTCGGTCGTCGTCGGAGAGGTCTCGCGCGTGCCGCAGCGCGCGGGCGAACTGTGCGGCCGCCTCTCGATGTGCCCCGAGCCGCGCCGCGCGCTCGCCGGCCGCACGCGAGTGACCGTAGGCGGCCGCCTCGTCGCCGGCCTGCTCGGCATGGTGCGCGAGGCGAGCGTCGTCGGGCCCGCCGAACGGCGGCGCGCGAAGCGCGTCGAGGATCGCCGCGTGGAGCGCAGTCCGGCGGTCGGGTGGAACGGCGCTCTCGATCGCGAGCCGTGCCAGCTCGTGCCGGAAGCCGACGCCGTCGCGCTCCTCGCGCAGCATGCCCGCCGCAAGGCATGCGCCGAGCGACTCGAGCTCGTCCGCTGCGATGCGCTCGAGCAGCCACAGCTCCGCCCGCGCCGGCACCAGCGCTGCGATCTCGAGCAACCGTCGCGCCTGCGGATCCAGTGACGCCGCGCGTGCGAGCACGGCGTCGCGCACCGTCGGCGGCAGCGCCTCACCCTCCGCCGCAAGCAACTCCGTGACGTAGAACGGATTGCCGTGCGTGAGGCTGTAGACGGCGTCCGCGTCGCCCCCTCGCGGCTCGACGAGCGTGCGGACGGCGTCGAGGGAAAGCGGGGGCACCACCTGGCGCGAGACGCCGGCGCTCGATGCGAGCTCGCCGAGGACCAGTCGCAGCGGGTGGTCGTCGGCGAGCTCGTGGCGGTACGTCGCGAGCACGAGCGCCTGTGTGTTCTCGATCCGCCGGCCGAGCACGCGGAGCACGTCGAGCGACGCTTCGTCCGCCCAGTGCACGTCCTCGAGGACGAGCACAGCGGGGCGCTCCAGCTCCCCGACAAGGGCAAGCGCGACGTCGCGGGCCGGGGCTCCCGCGGCAATCCGGGCGGCGAGCTCACCGCCCGTCTCGGCGGCAACGTCCACGAAGGGCGCGAAGGGGGCGGGCGTCGTCAGCGGCTCGCAGCCGCCGCGAAGGACGCGTGTCGCAGCCCGTTCGCAGAACGCGCGAACGAGAGAGGTCTTGCCGACGCCCGCCTCGC